>JAABUV010004197.1_pt1 | contig 17476 bp, 17 predicted proteins | sample 5559971 | NCBI WGS metagenome assembly JAABUV01 (sample SAMN10711881, study PRJNA513362) | rock metagenome | isolation source: Antarctica rocks | place: Antarctica: Victoria Land, Knobhead nord | collected 2015-12-19
GGAAGGGGGGGGAGTGGGTTTTTTCTGGCTGGCGAAGAGAGCAGGGATGCTGGGATGAGGAGCGAGAAATGGGGGGCTTGTGTGGGGTGAGAAGGGGTGGGAGGGGGGTTTATCTAGATGTTGGAAAGGGAGATGGTGAAGGAGTACCCTCAAAAAGAAAAAAAAGGGAATAAGGGGATTTCCTGGCATGTGGAATTTTTTTTTTTTTGGGAATGGGGGTTCTCATGCCATTTGCAATCCGTTTGTTGTGTGATGGGAATGAATTTTCTGGGAATGCACGTAAGGAGGGGTTTGGTGGAGGAATGAAGAATAAGGGGAGTGGGGAGGAAGCTTTTGGTGTGAGAGCATCGATGGAGTAAGGGGGGGGGGCTCGGTGACAACGGTTGATGAGTTGGAGAGGGGGGGGGGGAAGGAGAGGGGAGTGGAAAGGAGGGGTGAGAAGCGATGGTCTCGTGATATCATAACCACGCTCTCTCTCTCTAAAACGCTCTTTTTACCCCCCCTAACCCCCTTCAATGCCCGCCCGCGCTCCCCACCCGGCACCTCTTCTTCAAAACCACCCCTTTCCCCTCCCCGTCCCCTCCACCTCCTCGCGGATCCCGTCAACCTTATCGATTTTCTCTCTCGAGAGCTAAACCCACCGCTGGTCCTTCTCCCATCACACCCCCTGCCAGGCCCGTACGCCCAATGTCCAATTGTCTCAAACCTCCCCTTTCCCCCCCACTAACTTTCCCCCTCTCAAACTTCCGCACCTCCCTTCTCTCATACCTACCCCATCCCATGTCCCTTCAAGCCCCCTTCCCCTCTATCTGTTCTTTCATCCCTCACCCCCATCCAACAACCCAATCGACTCCCCCACCCCCTCCTATATCCAAGCCTGGAAGTTTCTGATATGGTTCGGAGCTGGAGGGTCTTTTTTAGGGAAGGAAAAGAGCGGAGGGAGGGGAAGGGAAGAGGAGGGTGGACAAGGAAGTTGCAAATAATCAACTGCGAGCGGAGTCATAGCGAATGTTTCCAACGAGACGGTGTAGCGTACTCCGGAGTCACCCGCTGCGAAGAAATTTGGCGCTTGTCGTTTTACTACGGTAGAAGCAGCACCAGCACCAGCCGTCCGTCCTAAGAACCTCAATGTTAGAGTAAGGGGCATGTGTGAGTGGGGTGTTGCGAGCCTCCCTTCTCGTGCGTGACGTGAATTGATAGAACGGGGGGGTTTGATGTAGGTGCGGGGATCTGTGTAGTGCGGTTTTGAGGAGGGGTTGGGGCTGATGGATTGGTTGGAGCTGGGGAGTTTTTAAATGCGAGTCGGGGAGTTGTGATTGTGTGGGGTGGGTTGGATGAGCGGAGAGCGGGCTTGATTGGATTGTTGAAGTTGGCATCGCGCGCCATTGATCGGATGAGACTCGAAAGACTATAAACTGTGTCATCTTAGCATCCCCAAGCCAAGCTTACAAGCATTTTTGTGCAGAAGTATGCCTGTGATCTTGAAGAATCGAAAAGGCTGATTCATTCCCGTAAAGGGTACATTAAAGTACATTAGATCAGAATAATACGTTCATGAACATTTGTACGGCAGACCATATCGTGCAAACTGAAATAACTCAAATCTCAGATGTCGAATGTCGAACATCAGGCGAGCGAAGTCGTGAACCCATCTCAAAATTCAAAACCCATCTCATAGATGTTAGATAATCTGATGTTCGTAGTTAGTAATGTAAATTGTAGTACAATCTTTAGATCAATCTACACTGTGTAGATGCATTGTTCTATGATAGTATTGAGTGACACATTGAATATAAGCGAAAGCATGAAATGAGTGATGGAACATCGTGACTACGAGCGACATGACACTGTGAGTACAGGCAACACAGTGACTACGGGTGACTCAGAGCAGAATACACATATCAGTATGACTACAGCGTGGGTATGAAGCAGAATACAAGAAGCAGAATATGAGAAGCAGAACATAAGAAGCAGAACACAAGAAGCAGAATACAAGAAGCAGAACACAAGAAGCAGAATACAAGAAGCAGAACACAAGAAGCAGAACATACATATGAGCGACATCATGACTAAGATGACGCGATCTTGTAACTACAGACAACACGATGATTACAGACAACATGATGACTACAGACAACATGATGATTACAGGCAACATGATGATTACAGACAACATGATGATTACAGACAATATGATGACTACAGATAACATGATGACTACAGGCAACATGATGATTACAGATAACACAGAACAGAATACATCAATATGACTGCAGCGTGAATATGACTGACAAGCAGCAGAATACAGAAAGCAGAATACATGTACAAGCAACATCATGATTAAGATGATGTGATCTTGTGACTATGAGCAACATGATGACTACAAGCGACACAGAGCAGCATACATATGTCTGTATGAAGATTAATTGCAACAGATGCATAGTTTGTAACTAAAGAATATAATGTCATTGTGTTGTGATGCGTGTAAATCATCTTTTCTCTTTATTTTCTTGATCTAATAGATTAATGATCTGAGAATTCACTGACTGACACTTGAGATTATATACATTTACATTTCAATTTTGAGTGAGTCACATTCTGATCTTGCATCTTGCTTGAACTGATATCAGCATTATCATCACAACTCTGAAAACTTCATCAGCAATCTTCATATCAGTATGAACATAAGATATATAATCTTGAAAGTCAATTTGAAATGTGATAAGATTGTAATGCTGTAAAGTGTGAACGTCTCTGATATTTTATCAAGATGATGTTCATTTATCTTGTTGAAATATTAAGATGATGATGACAGATTCTTTTCTTCATCACTGAATTGAAATTTGTCAATGTCTTCAAATTTATTTAAAGCAGATGACATGAAGTTTGAACTGCAACTGAGTATTCTGAGTTCTATATCAGTTAGCAAATCAGATCATGTCATAGTACATGAAGCTTCATACTAATATGAGACTTTCTCTTGATAGAAGATTTCTTCTTGATGTTGAGTTTCTTCTTGATGTTGAGTTTCTTCTTGATGTCAAATTTCTTCTTAATGTCAAATTTCTTCTTGATGTCAAGTTTCTTCTTGATGTCGAGTTTCTTCTTGATGTTGAGTTTTTTCTTGACATCAAGTTTCTTCTTGATGTCAAGTTTCTTCTTGATATCAAGTTTCTTCTTGATATCAAGTTTCTTCTTGATATCAAGTTTCTTCTTGACGTTGAATTTCTTGATGATGTTTTGAATTGAATATTTCAAGTCACTATGCAAGACAGCTTCATCTTGTTTTTCAACAATGACATATATCTGATATGTTGATTCAAACAATCTTTTGAAATATGAAAGCAGTTCACTGATGCACACAGCATTCTGAGTCTTCACTGTCATATGTGTAATTTCACTTCTATCGTTTCAGTCATTAACAAGATATGATTTGCAAAGTATATTCATAAATGCATTAATATATCATTTCATCTGAAACAAAAGACATCATTGAATAAAGTCATTCAGATCTTTGATCTGAACATTAACAATTGAAAATTGAGCACAATTTATTTAAAAAGCTAGTCAGTTTGTTGTCTTATACAGATATGAAGATTGATGTACAAAACACATTTTATTTTCACTCTTTACAAACTATTGATTGTTGAGTATCATCAATGAAACATCATCTCATGATATAATATGTCTCAAACTGATAGCTTGCTGCAGAAGATTGTGTAATATGAGTCTTTGTAGTCTTGCTTGCTGCTGATAGATTTCATCTGATGAAGAGTTTGCTTGTTGAAATTGACTTCTGTCATGCAATTTCTGCTTGACGATAATTTAATTGTGAGAATTAAGCAATGAGCTGTGATTCAATGAAAGCTTAAGAATTTGATGATCAAGATGTTGAAGCAACAGAAGAAGAGTCAATAAGATTGATAAATTCAACGTGATGTGATCTGAAAGTCAAAGATGATTCAGAAAAAACATTTCGTGAGTTTGAATCATTGCATTCATGACAGAATTTAACGCTGAGTGACAAGTCAACATGAAAGTCATCTGTTTCAAGATAATACTATCTGATCATATTGATACAAGTGCAATGTATGATGTTTTTTCACTTCATATAAATCATTGAAAATTAACAAGATTACATATACAACAGAGTCATAGCTAATGTAACACACACTGAGCAGCGACTTTCTTGTCTATCGAGTCTATGATATATTCAATTGCTCATTATCTTTGTTGATCTCAAGCATTCAATGTACATCATCATTTGAATGTGCTGTCTCATGCATGTCAGATAGACTATCTGATGCAATGTGATGATAGATTAATTCTCTCAAGCGAAGATATCTCTGATAGTGCAATTGATTATGATGTGCAAATCTCTTCTCAAAGTTAACGTTCAGCTGCTTCGTATTAATATGAAGATCAGTCATGACTTTTAAACATCAATCAAGAACATTGACAGATAAATACTCATCAATCACTATCATTCATTAGCATGACAAATCAAGCATATCAAGACAAAAGTATATCATATTTCTTTACATCTGTTGACAACTCATCAAGCAGAGTTGAATTGAGTTGAAAAGCTAGATCTGAAATCTGTTCTGAGTGATGATAAAGAATTCATGATTGATTTGAAACACAGTTGAATTGATTCTTTTGTCGACGAATCTTATGATAGTTTCAGCTTCTAACATATGAATACACTTCTTGACGTAGTATGAGCATGTAGATAGCATGAAGACAAATGCAATCTGCTGATGATTTAGAGTTGAAGCTGTTTTCTTCACGAAGATTGTAAAAGTATATCTATGTTCATATTAGTATGAAGATGAGTTGCTGTTAAGTAGATAACATACACATTAGCAATAAATCAACGTTTTATTTAGCTGATTTCATCAAGACTCAATATGTTGATTCTTAATGCTCATTTCGTAGAAAAAGCAGTTCTTGAAGAGAATATTCAATTCGTGATCTTGATAAAGATGATGATGTGCAACAGCAAGCAAGTCTGTTTTCACTTCTTGATTGAATCTTATAACTCTTGAAATCTTGTCTATCTTCTTTGCTGAATCTAGAAACTGTTGAAGACAGTTTATACTGATATGAGATGATATTTCAACATAGATTCAGACAATATATCAAGAGTATGCATCAATAATCTTGTATATCTTGAATTCAAACATGTTCAGTTTGCAATAATTGTTGATTGATCATATGAAGTTGAGATCTGAAACAATGTATTCATCTCAAGTTCATTGCAAGTCATATCTTTGTTGAGCAACATCATCAGAATTCAAGATCTTAATCAAATTGTAGAGTTAAGTGCTATAATGTGTTAGTAAAGCAAGATAACATGTTGAAGATGTAAGTGATCATGATATTAGATGATCTTGCTCTCAGAAATAAGCATGAAGCATATCTCGCTCATAATTCTCAATAATTCTCTTTCGAAGTTCAACTTCTACAATAGACAGCATTTCTGCATCTGCTATCTTTTTATCAATCAAATCAATGCAATTCTTCAATTTCAGCTTCTTTCATATGCATATAAGAAAGAATTGCATGATTTTAGAATCTTCGTTCTTAAGAATTTGAAGTATATTCTTGTCAGACAGACGAAGTAGGTAGAGTTCTCTGATTCGATCGTGAAATTCATCACTTGTGTTCGCTCAAGTATTTCTGATTATCTGTCATGTGCAAAGTCAATTGTGCAAAGTTCATTGAATTATATTAACATGATATTCATCTTGTAGAATTCAATGAATATCTGATATCTTGACATCATTATGAGATAATTCAAGAATTCTTTTCTTGTGATCTTCAAGAAGAATAACTGATTGAAACTTAATGAGATTGAGTATCGTTGTACATCAACAAATGTGCAACTTGCATTTTAGCAGAAGCTTTAAAATTTGACGCAATTAACATAATCAGCAATCTATTATCTAAATATTTAGTTACTTTGTGTATCACATCAAAATATTTGATTATCTTTGACATAATTATTTGTAACAAACCTAGAGAGTTACAAGTAAACAGAAAGAACTGTCGCTTTGTTACATTAATGTTCAATAACTGTGATTAATGTAACTTGAAGCAGTCGTGACTCATTGATTTGTTTATTATATGTTGAAAGCTTCTGTTCTTGTGCAAATCTTAACTAATTCTTTCTGCTTTGATTTTACTTCTGTTCAATTGCTTGAATCTTGTCTACACTCTCTTGCTCAGATCTTGCTCAGATTTTGCTCATATCTTGCTCATATTTTGCTCAGATCTTGCTCAAATATTTTGCTCAGATCTATTTGCTTTGTTAACATTTGTCAACTTGAAAATCTTCTTGCTCAGATATTTTACTCAAATATCTTGCTCAGATCTTGCTCAGATCTTGCTCAAATATCTTACTCAAATCTTGCTCAGATCTTGCTTAAATATCTTGCTCAGATCTATTTGTTCTGTCAACACTTGTTGACTTAAGAATCTTCTTGCTCAGATATCTTACTCAGATCTTGCTCAGATCTTGCTCAGATTTTGCTTAAATTTATTTGTTCTGTCAACACTTGTTGACTTGAGAATCTTCTTGCTCAAATCTGAGTCAAGCAAAATATCTGAGCAAGAAGTGTATTTTGCTTCTTGTATTCTGCTTCTTGTATCATGCTTCATACTTACGCTGTAGTCATACTGATATGTGTATTCTGCTCTGAGTCATTCGTAGTCACTGTGTTGTCTGTACTCACAGTGTTGTGTCACTCATAATCACGATGATCTTCTTCTCTCAAGTTGAATGATGATGATGACTATGTGTTTCTGAACTGAGTTGATCATATGTAATTTATTGACTATGACTTCTGATCTTTGACTTATGACATGATCAAGAGTAAATATCAATTGACTTTGACTTGTGATACTTGACTGATAATATTGCATGACATGATATTGAGACATTTGCTTTAGCACTTGAGAGAATACTTCATAGTATTGCTGTTGTTTGCAGCTATTCAGATACTTCATAGCATTGCTGTTGTTTATCACTATTTAGATACTTCATAGCATTGCTGTTGTTTATCATTATTTAAATATTTCATAGCATTGCTCTTGTTTATCACTATTTAAATATCTCACATAGTTTAAACTTGTAATATTTTTCGACTTTTGCAAAAGATGAATGATATGCTGAAAGCTTAAACATAGATTCAGTTCATGACATTCTTATTCTTCAGAATAAGCTTGAGAAGAAATTAATAAAAGCTTGAGATTTTCTGAGTTCTGATTCAATAATGTTTTTTTGTTTCTGAGTCAGACTGTTTTGATTCAATGCGTTGCGCAATTGTAATTATATGTGATTAGAGTCAATGAATAGTTTCTCTTAAAGAAGATTTCAAGTAATATCTTCAACTTGATTCTGATAATGAAGAAATCAACAAAACTTGATTCTGAATCTCTTCATTATATTTAAGCAGAATAGAAAAAAATGCTTCTTTGTCTCAAGAAGTTCTTCTTTCGCAAATGAAAATAGTTTTGATTGCAACTTAAGATCTTACTTGTTGAATCATCAATGCAACATATCTGTCTGAAGTTTGAACATTTCAAAGCAATCATTGTATTTGTCTAGAATTCTAGCTCAGAACTCTTCTTCTTTAAAAAAAAGACATTCTTCAACTCTTGCAATTGTGTTGTGAACGCAAGAATTCAAATTGTTCTTGACAGCATAGTATCTAAAGTTAAATCTTGACAGTTAAAAAATTCAGACTTGAATTCAATGTAGATTTAAGCGAACGTTTTTTGCAACTTAAATGAGTGTTTCTCGTTAGCTCGTCATTTTCAAGAAATCAATCAAGCGAAAAAGACTGTTGAATGAAAAGATCATCAAAGCTTGAATCAATGATCTAAACTTTCACAATCTCGTCGAGTTCAAGAGATTCGTCTTTCTAATATCTGTCAGATTTGATGAAAATTTTGTTCAAGACTCAACTTTGATCTTTTGTACTTCGTTGATTTGAACGTTTTAAAATTGATCAAATCATCAATCATAGTTATTGTCAGCAGATTGAGTTAGCTAATGATCTCAGTGATCGCGTTCATACAAGCTATGTTTATGCTTTCATCAACTTCTTCAACTTTGATCTTGATCACGCTGCTATTGATGTTTATCTCTTGATGTGTTACAGCTGATCTTTTCTCTCACTTCAAGTCTGTCAAATGAGAATTGAGTAAAGTAAGAATTGAAGTAAAAATTAGATTCTTTATAACTTTGAACTAATTGATTATTTCAAGCAGATCATAGAAAAATAGATAGAGAAGTTCAGAGCGAGATTTGTTCAATTGCAAAACATTGAGTAAAAACTTCACTTGATGCTTGCTGTCTGATTTGTCTCTCTTCTTCAATAATAATTTAAGTGAGTGATTTAAGAATTATAGAATCGAGACTAAATTCTTAAAGAAATGAAGTATAATCATTCAGATCTGAGAACAAAGCTTCTGTTGACAAAACAGCAAGATGTGTATATATATATATATACAAAAGAGAAGAGAAGAGCGAACGAAGTCGAAGTGAGTGAAGAGTGTATGTGTGAAAAGAAAGAAAGAGAGAAAAAGATGAAGAATGAACACAGACTTTTTATCAATGAGATGAACATTCATGAATGAATGCTTGAAAATCTTTAAGTGATGAAGATTTTATTCACGTATGCAATTTTCTATTCATTGATAACGAATTTAATTCTGTCATTTTGATGATAGAATAGACTGAAATTGAGATGTATAAATTGAGTATTTCACGAATAATATCACGTTCTTCAACTCATCTCAAGAAATATCATCAAGTTCTACGAAATATCAAGTTCTAGATTCAAGTCTTTGAAAATTAATGATTTTCTTTCTGTTTTCTTGAGCGTTAATAAATAGATTGTTTTCTTACTGTTCTTTTTCTGTTTTCTTTCTGATTCTTTCTTATTTCTTTCTGTAATGATCAAGAAACAATCATGAATTAGATGAGAGATGAATATCATAAAACTGCTCACAACATTCTTACAAGCAATTAGTAGAAAGCAGAGATCGAGATCTGAGTCAATGATAAAAGAGTTGAAAGTGTTTTTCAAGTGTACATATAAATGTCGTTTCAACTTGTAGATAGAGATCATGAAGACACACGTTTTACAGTATCTTTCTACAAGTATGATCATTGCACGTATTTATTGTTTACTTTCTCTGTTGCTTCTACAGCTTTTTATATTGCATCTGTACTTTATCTTTCAGCAATGTGACTTAATAAAACATGATCTTTAATCATCACAAGATTAATCATCATCTTTGATCAACAGCTAGATCAACTTTGATAGCAGCTTAATCAAATGAGATATGAATGCTTCATAATTTGCGCTGTCATTGATTCGTTGAATTCAAATAAATGCTCATATGCTTAGTCATTAATGAGATTTCTCTATGAGCATTGTAAATCATAGAGATGATTGATCTTGTAACAATTAAAGAAATACAACTCATCTTCAGATCTACAGCTAAATTTATAATGATAGAAGCTTAATCATTATGAGTATGAGAACTAATGTTTTAAGTATTAAGCTCAACTCATTGAGTCAGTCAGAAGAAGACTGTAACTTCTTTTCAATGTATTTACTATCTACTATCTATTTCTGACAGAGCAAGAACATGCAAAGCTGTGAACTTTGAAAGTCATTAAAGATCTTATGATTAATACGTCTTTTACAGCATGAGTTAAGCAGATCAGATCTTGATGATGTAATCTATGAAAGTATTAAATCTGAGTCAAATCTGAGCAAGATGTTGATGATTTGATTTATGAAAGTATTAAATCTGAGTCAGATCTGACTCAGATTCAAGCAAGATGTTGATGATTTGATCTGTGAAAGTATCAAATCTGAGTCAGATTTGAGTCAGATCTGAGCAAGATGTTGATGATTTAATCTATGAGAATATTAAATCTAAGTCAGATCTGACTCAGATTTGAGCAAGATGTTGATGATTTGATCTGTGAAAGTATCAAATCTGAGCAAGATCTGAGTTAAATTTGAGCAAGATGTTGATGATTTGATCTATGAAAGTATTAAATTTAAGCAAGATCTGACTCTCTGAGAACGTGACTTAGCTGATCAATTTTTGCGCTTTTTGCATATCTTACACTTCTCTTGACGTTTTTGCTTCTTTCACTCGTCAATGATTTGCTTGTTGCTTGTCATAAAGTTCAAATCATAAACTGTGTTATATTGATTTCAATCAATGAAATTATTGACGTAAAATCTGATGTGCATCTGATTTGCAGATACAAGATGTGCACTGCGAATTATATGCAAAAGATCGTAGAAGTGACAAGAGTTTAAAAGTCTTGAATTTTGAAATGTATTTGATGAAAAGTTCTTCACTTCATGCATGTCATGCACTGAATGTGTAGCTTTTTTGTTTATTCAGTGCTTTAGTTTGAATAGTGTCTCTGTGTATCTTTGTGATCATTTCTTGAAATTGAGTCGTTGATAATCAAGTATGATGATAATAATCTGTACTTGTTCTACACATTTTTCACTGCTCTTCATCAACTTGTTGTTTTGATAGTCTTTCTTCGACTCAGATTTCTGTATTCATACATTGTCTCTTCATCGTAAGATTTTTTCACATCAGCTGAGAGTATCATTCTTCTTGATGATAATATTTACAGATTTCTTGATCTTTTTCTCTTCACTGTATCTTTTAACAATCAAGAAGAACATGAAGAATTGCAGTTTTGTTGATCGAGACTTGCTGTTGAAGAAATCACAGTTGATTGATGTCGTTGAAGTCTGCATATGATTAACAACAGTCTTGCTGAAACGTAGATAATTTGCAGCTCTGCTTCTTGTCTTTAGTGCAACAGTTTCTTCTTTCACACTTGAGATGTTTGAAGTCTCATTGACAGCTTTCTTTACGCTAAGAAACTGCAAAGCTTCGTCGTAGATGACTTCATTCATGATGTTCAATGTCTCTTTCTTTCTCAATATTCGCTGCATCTCTCTCAGTTTCTGACGCAGTCAATGCAATTCATTCTCGATTAGACTGTTCTCGATTCTAGAAATTCTTCAACGCTTTTGCTCTTGAGTCATCAAGCACTTATCAAGATGTCGCATAAGTGAATTGTAGTTCTTCACTTCAAATTCACATGCAATGCATTTGCAAGACATTGAGTTCAAGTTTTTTAAGTCTTTGTGATTTTGAATACGGTAAAAGCAAAGATCTAATAGTCATTAAGCAAAAACTAATGCATTGATCTCAAACATGCTTAGTCATGTATGTTTAAAAGTGCTGTGATGAAAATCTTTGTTATTGAATTACATATCTAGAAAGATCAAAATCATCTTCATGCTGCTGCTTAAATTACATCTTGAATCGACGTCTCATTCTTTTGATCATCACTATTTATGCTATTTGCATTTTCTGACATTATTGTCTTATTCTTGACTATTCAAAAGACATTTGCTGAGAAGTTAATCTTCTTCTTGCACTTTTCTGTCACAATTCTTTCGAAATTGATTCTTGAAAAGATAACATAATAGTAGACTTTATTAAAGTTGCTCTGTCAATGTGCATGCTTTGAAACTTGCTTCGTTAATTTGAGTTTTTGAATAGACTCACAGAGAATGACAAGTTCTGCACGTTGAAGATTCACGCTCTCACTCATAATATTTGCAAGATTGATGAGAATGTCTGATTGATCATTCTGCTTAAGATCTTCTGCGAAATCTTTCTTTAACATGAAAGCGAGTCGAGCTAATGCTTTCTGCTTGATCTTGTCATGAAACATTCTTGATGTGCAATTAAGTGTAAAGTGTTCTTGAATAAACTATATCATGAGAGTTAGTATCTGATACGAAGAAAATGAGATGACTACTGAAAAAGAAGCACAACATCTGATATCTAAAGCAGAAAAACTCAGAATAATGATACACTTACTCATTTCACGATCAAAGTCATCTTGAGAAAGAACGACATAATTAAAGTCAATTTGTTAATAAGTTCAGAACTCAGCAGAATCTGCATGATTGCTTGAAGTTTAAGACAATTTTGAACAAGTTCTTAATAAACGTTGACTAGAGAGAATGTTGACAGCATTCAATCAATGATTCAATTCATGCAAGCTGTTTGAACGTTGTCATTCGTGAAATGCATATCTAGTTTCTTGTCATTTATGAAAAGTCATGACAAATCATTACACACTCGAAGCATTCTAGCTTTATCAATAATTTTGATAGTCTTCATTTTCATAGATCTCTCATTCTTCTTCTGAAGTTTAGAATTCTCATCTCACTGCGTCTGTAAATATTCAAGATTTGTCAAAGCTTAACTCTTTCACTGTTGAATCTGTGCTTGATATTGTTCAGCGTACTCTGTAAGAAATTGACATGTAGCTGTTCTTGATATCAGAGCATCTAGTTTCAACAAACAATCATTGAATCAACAACTTTCTTCATGATAACAAATTAATGCATTGAGCAAAGCTGTCGCGAAGCAATCAACAGCGCTGCGCGCTTCTTGAACCGTTTAATTCAACTCACTATCTCTCTCTTTGACAATGAGCTTGATGAATTCTTTTAGACGCGTGAAATAAAGATTGAAGAGATGATGATTTGAATTATTTCATGCAGATGACAAAGCAATATTGAGAGCATCAATGATATTTGAAGAATCAACACTGATCAGCATGCTTGACATTGACATAAGTCAAAAGTGTTGTAAAGATCTTTCATTTTTCATCTGTCTCAAGTCTTTTCAAGAACTCACTCGTATGTTTTTGACATTGTGACTCTCGTCGACATAAGCAAAGTCAACGTGCATAGTACTCATTACAATCTTTTTCTTCATTGTCATTTTTCTCTTCGTTCATCTTTCAACGTGAATGCTTGTAAATTTCTTAGAGATTCGCATGTGATAAATCTTTCAGATTGACACAATTTAGATAAAAGTACTTTATTTTGAAGATTGTTCATATTGAGTCTCTAGCAGCGAATTTCAACTTGTTAATCATTTGAGATTAGAATTCATCAAAGTTTGAAGCTGATTCTTTACATTCACTAAAATTACATCATTGAATGATAAGAATTTGTGTAGCGACAGAATTTTAATGTCAAGAACTTTCAGATCAACATACTTGTTGATTATTGCAAATCACTCATCAATGTTGAAGATCAACATTATAAAGACGCTGAGTTCATTGATAAATCAATTGTGATGTAGTTTGCATTCAGACTTGCATGAACATCAAGCGAATCACTTTCAATCGATTTTAGATAGCAAATAAACAGAGTCACTGAGTGCGTCTTGAAAACAATGACGTGAAATATTCAATTCTTTCTTTCATTCTTTTCAAATCTCTCTTCACTTCAGTCAAAGCTGCATGCAAAACACAGCGATAGCGAGCGCTTTGATGATCTACGATCAAGCAACATTAGCTACTTAAGCAACATTAAGAATGAGCGACTGTATCTTGCTCAATCTCATTTCATCTTTGATTAATTCTTCATACAAATCATCAGCATCACTGTTCATGCAAGCGATGATCAAGACTAGATGCAATTGTCAATGAAATATTGACAAGAGAAGATTAAGCAACATTCATTTGATAAAATCTTTGATGAATTTAGAAGATATGAATATCAGATGAGTTGATTGAGCTCATGATTTCTCTTCAAAATGCTCACAGAGCTGATTATTCTGAGTAGCTAATACTCTGAGAAAAAGATGAGTTATATCATTCATGTAAAAGAGCAAATACTAATCATTGATTTTAATTTTTTTCGTCGTTATCTTCATCACTATCACTTCTCTTCAACTGATTGCTTGAATCATTGATGAAAGAAGATGATGCTGTCGTAATCATCACATCTGTCTCTGTAATTGAATCTCTTGAATTATTCGCATTTGTATGCTTCAAGATGCTTATGCTTGAGACAGACTCATCATAAGAGAAAATATTATTTGTGAAGCTTTTAAACTTAATTCACTTTCGCATAACTTTGCTATTGAAAGAATTTAATTTTGAATCTTTTGCACTATTAATTTGCATATGCTTCGATTTATTTGAACAAAGAAATCAGCGAAAAGTGATAGAAAAAGTAAACACAATGTTGTATGCTAATCTTTGATATTTGCAGAGCGTATTGATAACTTTGCATGATGATGACTGAACGAGAAAATTATTGATATCATGATGCTCAAAAGTTGATTAACAGAAAAGAGAATTATCGTCGTCACTGTCTCAAGATTAGAAAAAAGCAGAAAAGACTTTGAGTTGACATATCAAGCTCATTCTGACTTCAGACATTAATCTTGAGAAAATTTTGCAAATGATTTTGCTGTGCAATGATTGCATTGCGCAGATTTCGATTCAAAGCAATGTTGATAATACTTTGAGAAGCTTCATAGAAAATGCAATGTCTATCATCATTGAGAAAGATATCACTTGTCTTAATTGACTAAAGAAATGAGGCGAAGATAATGTCTTGAAGCTCAAGAGATGAGTCAGATGTTGCACTGAACAGTTGCTCAGTGAGTACTACGTATGACATGAATCATATGCTAAGTTGAGATAAAAAGATTGAAAACTCAAAGTGTTTGAGACTTGATGAAGAGTAATATGATAACACTGTTGATTTTACAGATAACTCAGAGTTGAAGAGACTTGAATGAGACTGAGATGATGACGCTGATGATTGTACAGAAGATTCAGAGTAGAAGATACTTGATGAAGATTGATGTGAAGACGCTGATGATCATGATGAAGATAAAGAGACGAAGATGAGCGTAATGAGCATCAAAGAAAGCTTTTCAAAGATTAACTGAATGATCTTGAATTTTCATTGCTTTGCAGAACTTTTCTCTTACTCATACTCTTTTGTCAGCGTTGCTCATGTATATGACAGTTCTCTGACACAAACGTTACTCAAAGATAGAAAAATCTATAATCTCAATCTTATTTGTAAATTCTGATTGAAGTCATTCAATCATCTTCTTTCATTTAAATCTCAAAAGTTTGCAAGAATTCAATTCATTCTTAAATGCTTTCAAGAAAAGATCGTGTTTCTTTAGCAATGCAATCATTCTGTTGAAAAGATGTTTGATAATGTTTTTTTGCAATGAATATGCTGACTTTATGTACTCTTGACTTCAAGATCTGAGATCAACGTTATAATCAAAGTTGAACTGTGAGATTTGAAAAATCATATTGTTTAAGCTATGTGATGAGTAGAAGAATAATCTAGAATGAGACAAGTAATTAAAGATTGATGAGTGATATGAAATAAGATGAAATAATGAATGTGAAGTGAGAGTTAACTTTAATTTTGTTTGCATAAAACACGTTTGTATATAAAGAAAATTCATCGACTAAAAGTTGATGATGCACAGTCACATGATTTGAGACAGAATATTTGATACTTTCACAAATCACATCATCAACATCTGACTCAGATCTCGCTCAGATTTAATACTTCAACAGATCAAATCATCAATATCTGACTCAGATATTTTGCTCAGATTTAATACTTTTATAGATCAAATTATCAACATCTTGCTTGAATCTGAATCAGATCTCACTCAGATCTTGCTCAAATATCTTGCTTAAATCTTGTTCAAATTTAATACTTTCATAAATCAAATTATCAACATCTTGCTTAAGTCTGAGTCAGATCTGACTCAGATTTAATACTTTTACAAATCAAATTATCAACATCTGACTCAGATATCTTGCTCAGATTTTACTCAAATTTAATACTTTCACAAATCAAATCATCAACATCTTGCTCAAATTTAACTCAGATTTAATACTTTTATAAATCAAATCATCAACATCTTGCTTGAATCTGAGTTAGATTTCACTCAGATTTGATATTTTCACAGATCAAATCATCAAGATTTAGCTCAGATCTGAGCTAAATATCTGAGTAAGATTTGAGCAAGAAGATTCTTAAGTTGACAAGTATTAACAAAGCAAATAAATATGAGCAAGATCTGAGCAAGAAGAGCTGAGTGAAATATGAGCAAGATTTGAATGAGAAGATTGTAACAAATGTTGACAAAGCAAGAAGATTTAAACAATAACTCAATCAAGAACTTAATGACAGACAAGATTTAAGCAAGAGAGTGTAAATAAAATTCAAGTAATCAAACAGAAGTAAGATCAAAGCAAGAAGAATTAGTCAAGATTTGCGTAAGAACAGAAGCTTTCAACATATAATAAACAAATCAATGAGTTACAACTGCTTCAAGTTACAGACATGTGTATTCTGCTTTATATCATCGATAATCATCATGTCACTTGTACTCACTGTGTTACATCATCTGTAATCATGATGTCGCTTGTACATGTATTCTGCTCTCTGTATTCTGCTGCTTGTCAGTCATACTCACGCTGCAGTCATATCAATGTATTCTGTTTCATGTTATCTGTAATCATCATGTTGTCTGTAATCATTATGTTGTCTGTAATCATCATGTTGTTTGTAATCATTGTGTTGTTTGTAGTCATTGTGTTGTCTGTAATCATCATGTTGTTTGTAGTCATCATGTTGTCTGTAATCATCATGTTGTCTGTAGTCATCGTGTTGTCTGTAATCATAAGATCACATCATTTTAGTCACGATGTCGCTCATATGTATATTCTGCTTCTTGTATTCTGCTTCTTGTGTTCTGCTTCTTGTGTTCTGCTTCTTATGTTCTGCTTCTTGTATTCTGCTTCTTGTATTCTGCTTCTTGTATTCTGCTTCTTGCATTCTGCTTCTTGTGTTCTACTTCTTGTATTCTGCTTCTTGTATTCTGCTGCTTGTCGCTCATACTCACGCTGCAGTCACACTGATATGTGTATTCTGCTCTGTGTCACTCGTAGTCACTGTGTTGCCTGTAGCTATGAGATCGCGTCATCTTAGCCTCGATGTTGCTCGTACATATATTCTGCTTCTTGTATTCTTCTGCTTGTCGCTCATATTCACGCTGTAGTCATACTGATATGTGTATTCTGCTTCATGTCGTTCGTACTCACTATGTAGTTCATAGTCACGATGTTCCATCACTCATTTCATGCTGCCGCTCATACTCAATGTGTCACTCAATACTAGAACAATGCTTCTACACAGTGTAGATTGATCTAAAGATTGTACTACAATTTACATTACTAACTACAATGAACATCAAGTTAACATCTATGAGGTGGGTTTTGAATTTTGAGGTGGGTTCACGACTTCGCTCGCCTGACGTTCGACGTTCGACGTTCGACGTTCCGAGTTATTTCAGTTTGCACGGTACGGTCTGCCGTACATTTGTATAGAAAATTTGCAACATAAGCTCGTCCCTGAAACATGCAGAAAGATATTACGCCGGCTAAAGACTCGCTAAATGCGAAGATTGAGAGCTGGGAAGAAAATTGAGCAATGTTTGTGCAATATGGTTTTCCTTACATATGTTCGCCATCTCTCCGTTTCTT
>JAABUV010004199.1_pt1 | contig 17473 bp, 23 predicted proteins | sample 5559971 | NCBI WGS metagenome assembly JAABUV01 (sample SAMN10711881, study PRJNA513362) | rock metagenome | isolation source: Antarctica rocks | place: Antarctica: Victoria Land, Knobhead nord | collected 2015-12-19
GCCGCGTCCGGCGCGCGCCTGTTGAAGCCGCCGGGGGGCCCCCTGCTTCCGCACCCTGGCGCCCCGCTGCCGGACCGGCCGGGCCCGGACCCCCCGCTGCCGGACCCCCCGCTGCCGCACTCCCCGATCCCGAAGCGGAGGCCGTCGGCGCGGGCCGCCGGCGCGGGCGCGTGCGCGCCCGCGGGCGCCCCGCGAGCCTCGCAGGGCTCCCCAGGGTCGTCACACCCTGCGTATCTGCCCTTCGCGCACGCGCCCAGTCCCGCCGGCGCGCGCCGCCCGCCCGCCTGCTGCAGCGGATGCGGCGGCGGCGGCGGCGCCTGCCATGCGGCCAGGATGTGCTCGGCGGCCAGGCTGAAGGCGGCCGCGTCGGGCCGGGGTTCCTCGTGGGCCGCCGCGGCCGCGCCTGCGTCAGCGGCCGCCGCCGCATGCGCCGCCGCGGCCGCGGCGAGCACGTCGGGCGGAGCGTGGCGCCCAAGCGCCTCCGCCTGCGCGCTTTGTCGGGCGCTCAGCCAAAGCCGGAGGGCCGCAGCGACCAGCGACCCCTTGGGATACATGGAAAGGGCTCCTGCCTGCCTGCCTGCCTGCCTGCCAGCCACCTTGCACAGCTGCGCCGCGCAGACCCCCCAGCGCCCAACCCGGCAGACGCCCCGGGGCGCCGGCGCGCCTCCGCGGAGAGGCCAGCGCACTCCATGCGCAGCCGCGCGGCCTCCGCGCGCAGCGCGCCGGCAGCGGCCTCGGCGGCGGCGGCGCGCGCGGCCGCCTGTGCCGCCGCGCCGCGCGCGGCGGCCAGCTCGGCGGCGTGCGCGCGCGCGGCCGCGGACAGCGCCTCCTTCTCCGCCAGCACGCGCTCCAGCTGCCCGCGGAAGTCCGCCGCGATCACCTGCCGCGCGCGCGGGCGGGCCCTCAACGAAGCGACCTCGTTGTCGACGAGCTGGCCTTGGCCGCGCGCTGACGGCATGCGCGCGGCGCGGCGCCTCGGCAGGCGCCTTGCTCCTGGCCAGCGCGCGCAGCAGCTGGCGACGGGGCGTCCGTCGCGGCCGCGCGCGGACAGGCCGAGGCCAGCCCCAACGCTGACGTGGCCCTATGCTGCTGAGGTTGAGCTGGCGCGGGGCGCCGTGCGGGGCGCTGCGCCTCTGGTGGCAAGGTCCGAGGGCGCCAAGGACAGGTGCCACGAAAGAGTCTGTGGGCTGACATCTGTGCCACGGACACGCGAGCACCGTTTGCACGGACGTGCCGCTGCTTTGAAAAGACTCCAGCAGGCATGGCCGCGGGTGTCCCTTGGTGGGGTCGCAGCTGCGGCGCAACCCCCAGCTACATTGGTTTGCTCATGGCCAGTGAACGTGCTGCGGAGGCGCTGCGGAGGCAGGCGGGCCAGGCAGGGGCGCGAGCAGGGGAAGGCTTATCGCTTATGTAAGCCCCCGAGATCCAGCTCCGCAGGGCGCGCTGCTGCCTGGCTACGGCAGCCACTGCTCACAATATGTCGGGGCCGCGGGCAGACTGCGGGCCAGGCGCGCGCCTTCTGCTTGTCGCGCCAGCGCTGCTGCGCGCGCCGGTTGCGCGCCTTTATCCGCTCGTCCTTGTCCTTGGGCCGCGAGACAGGCAGCTGCACTGGCTCGCCGTCCAGCACGCGCCGCCTGCGCTTGCGGCCCGTGAAGCTGGTGCCCGCATCGGCCTCGCCCGGCCCGTCTGGCTCCTCCGCCTCCGCCTCCGACTCGCTGGAGGCTCGCTCCGCCGTGGCCGCGAGGATTTGCAGGTACTCCATGCGCCCGCTCACTTTGGTCGCCGGAGGCCGAGCTGGTAGCGCTCACCGGCCCCATAATCCCCTAGGGCGGGGAAGGTCATTTCTGCTGCCTGCTACTCTACAAAAAAAGGAATTTTGCCGGTGGCCTTCTTTACTCATTCTGCCGCCTGCGCCAGTGTTGGGTATGTGCCAGCACTCTCGCGCATGCACTCTGCTGACCTTGTCGACTTGCACGGGATTGGGATTTTCAGCCAGGCCACCAGCCGCCTCCGACGACAGGCAGGCTGCTGGCGGCGCCCACTGGCCCCGGCACCTGTTCTGACCACCACTGGGGCAGGCGCTCCTGCTGGCCAGCGATACCAGGTGCTTTGGCCACCACGTCACAGTCATAGGGGACTTCACCCCCGGCATAGCTCTGTGCTGGTGCGGGCCCGCTGTGCCCCATCAGCTGCAGCGCATTCCTGCGCAGCCCCAGCGACGCAAGGAGGTGGTTTGCGCTGTGCGCCGGTGCCTCGGTGTGCCGAGCAGGCTCGGCCCCTCCACCCCGACTCGCCCCAGGTCTGCTGGTCGGCCGCCGGCCCGCCGCAGGGCCTGAGGGGCGCAGGCCATGTGCATGTCAGTGCCATGCCAAGCCCGTATCCCCATGTTCGGCAGGCACACTGGGGATGCAACGCAGACTGCATGCCATGGACAGCAAGGCAAACGGCGAACACACGACATGCATTGCAGCACAAGTAGAGGGAGCGCACCGCCGTCATCCTCGTCTTCGGACAGACCAGCGCCCTCCAGACCGCCCTCCAGCACATCATCACCTACCCCAGGCACACGGCGGTGACTCCTTCAGCACCCAGGTCGTTCACATCCAAAGCACACTGCGGAATATCAAGGCAGTCATGCGCGCCAAGCACACAGTGCCATCATCCCCATGCAGTGAGGCCTGCACCTAGCCGCCGGCGCTTGCGCTCGCGATGGCTGCGCCGCGCGCCACCAGCCTCGCCACTGCCTGCCCCGCCGCCGCCGGTCAAACCTGACCCTGCCGCCGCTGGGCCTTCATCTGCCGCGTCGTATGCCATGATGCTCCTGGCTTGCGGCGCGCGTCCGGCGTCGTCGCCCGCTGTCTGCCCGCTTGTCTTAGTGAGCGCATGGCCGGGCTGACGGGGAGCGGGCAGGCGAGCAGCAGGGAGCAGCGGCTCCACCCGAGGACCCCACTCACTCCCCGCGCTTGGCCTGGCGGTAGGCATTCCCCAAGTCATTGTCAGTCGACAGTCGCTCGCGGCACAGTCGCTCGCGGCAAGCGCCGGCAGCTGCCCTGCCGCCAGCGCACATGCATGCAGCACACTGGCGGGCTGCCTCGGATGGGGCGCAGCGCAGCCTGCCGCTGGTCATGCATGGGGCCCTCCCCATGGCAGGCCTAGCAAGGCCCATTGCTGCAAGGGCCTGCCAGAGTCCCAAAACATGCAGTCCCTGGCAGGTGCTTGCGCTACCCTTTCCCGTTGCCACAACGCTCGGCACGACACCAATGCAAAGCCTTGACACGGAGCCTGGTTCCAGCTGCGCACCAGGGCCCTACTGGCCTGAAAGAGTGAGTGCACTCAGCCTCTAACGACCTAGCAATGAAGCAGAGCTAAGCCAGGGCCAACACTAGCCTGCACCTGCGCGCCGCGGCGAAGTCAAGGATGCTCCGCAGCGGCACGCCGTCAGCCAAGCACTGCACAGCGGCCAGGTTCCCTGACGAGCCGCCGTTGCCGTGCTGCTCCATTGCTGCGGATGCCTCTGCTGATGCTCCTGTCAGCCCGTTCTGCTTCTTCTTGCGCTCCCGTAGCGCGCGTGCCTGGCCGAGATACCCAAGACTGCTGAAAGGATGTCTCAGCGACACGCAGGCGGGGGTACAAGCCTGGCTGAAGTGGCCGGGCAAGGCGCGCCTGCTGGCGTATGCTCAGGGCCACCCCGGGTATGAACGCCGGGGAAAGTCCCAAGTCGCTAACAAGGCCGCGAGCAAAGGCTGCAGTGTCGCTGCGCCTGCTGGCGCAGTCCCACACAAACTTGTCCACGAGCCTGGTGCTGCCGACCGCACGTCCAGCCTGCGCGGTCCGCAGGGCGTCACGCAGCAGGCAGAGGTGGGACTACTCTAGTGAACAGCACTTGCTTGTGTCCCTGCGCACTCTATGGCCTCCAATTGCTCCTCCTCGTCAGGGCTCATGCTGCACGCAGAGCTGCTGGCCTGCTCCTTGATTGCACGCACTATGGCATCTTGAAAGCTTGCAGGCAGCCCTTCCTCAGACACCAGGCGCGCTGCAAAGGCGCTCGCAGCCTCGCAGAGCTGCTGGCGCGCCGCAATGTCTGTGCCAGCGGCCACACTCCAAGTGAAGCAATCTCGCAAGCGATGGCCATCCAAGGCAAGGTCCAACTCGATGTGCGCGAGCTCTGTCTGTGTCATGCGCTGCATAGGCGGATGCCGGAGGCGTGCTCTTGCAGGTGGAGTGCTCAGCTGTTTCTGATAGGGGGAAATACTTGGCATTTATTTCACTGCATGATTAGGGAACTCAAAAATCACAAAGCACAAGCAGTTCGGCTGATACCCAGGCATGTTCAGACAGGCTGAGACCGCTATCTATACACACGCTGTGATGCCCCAAATCAGTTCTCTTCCATGTACATGCATGCCAATGCCTTCTATCCGGCAGCTGCGCAGCCCCGCAGGCACAGCCAGGCGTGCTTGCGCAGCAGGCCTCCGAAGAGCGAAGCCCCCCCACTCTTGCACCACGGCCCTGGTCCACTGACTCGCCAGGGCGGTGGACAGTACACCGAAGTTCGCAGGCATACAAAACCAGGGCATGCCCATGTTTCAGGCTGGGTAGGCGCTGAGGTCAAAGGTGAACATGGTCGACGCGCCGCTGTCGGCGTCGCGGCTGACGCCGACCAGCGCGTCCGCCTTCTCGTAGAACGCGTCCTTCAGCGAGATGACAATCGACTGGAAGCGCCGGCGCGGCGCGGGCCGGCGCGCGCCCGAGTCGAGCACGGGGTTGGGGTCGGGGCTGGGGGCCGCGTCCTCGCCCAGCGGCCGCGTGTGGCTCTGGATGTAGCGCGCGACGCGCGCGACGTTGGTCGCGTCCAGCGCGGCGTCGATCTCGTCCAGCACGAAGAACGGCGACGGCTGGAACGCATGGATCGCGAACAGGAGCGCCAGCGCGGCCACCGTCTGCGCGCGCGCCGCGGGCGCTGGACGCGGCAGCCACGTGACCCATGCAGGCGGCTCACAGGCCGCGCATGACAGCTGCAGCATATTTTCTGTGGCGACAGCAGAGAGTGCCAAGCCTTCCGCAACAGAGCTTCTTTGGCTCGTCACGATGCACGATGGGCTGCAAACAACGCGGTATTAATCTTCGTGCACGCCTTCTCGCCGCCGGACAGCTGCTCCATGTCGCGGAAGCGCTTGGTGGGCGGCATGGCCGTGAACTTGACGCCCGCCAGGTACGGCTCGTCCTCGCTCTCCAGGCTCAGGTACGCGGTGCCGCCGGTGGGGTGCGTCGCGCTGCGGCGCCCGGCGCGCGTCGGCGGTGGGGCGGCGCAGCGACGCCATGGAAGGCCGCACCGGCGGGGCACATGCATCGATGGAAGAATAGGCCAGACTTTCTCTAGGCCGCGTAGCCGCGTGGCCTATACAGCATGGTTTGCCTCGTGGCGCGGGCGTGACGTGATGCGGAAGTGGCGCCATCAAGCCCACCCAAAGACACCCACGGCATGTCACCTCACCCAGACCACTGTCAGGGTGAGAGCGCCAGGCTCGCCTGCGCGTGAGCTCCTTGAAGATGCCGTCGATGGCCTCCGCGACGGAGTCAAACGCGGCCCTGAACGCGTCGTAGCGCCGCTGCCGCACCGCGCTGAACGCCTCCACGGCCGTCTTGGCAGCCTTGCGCGCGGCGCCCAGCGCCTCGTCCTCTTTGCGCTCGCGCTCCTGCAGTCGCCCGTGCAGGTGTCAGGGTTGCCAGGGCTGCAGGGAGGACCCTTGGTCACTGCCTTGCTGCCACGGCGCGGGCGTCGGCCAGGCCAGGCGCGCTCGGGCAGGGCAGGCCTGCCAGCGCTCGAGAGCAGATGGCGCGCCTTGACCGCCTCGAACTGCTCGACGGCCTTGAGGTTGGGCGCGGCGCGCGCCAGCTCGCCCGCGCGCGCCTCCAGCTCGCCGCGCAGCTCCGTATCCAGCGCCTCCTGCGCGCCGGGATAGGGTTAGGGAATGCCAGGGGCGCCCAAAATGGCTGCCTGCTCTGCATGTTCAGTCTAGGGCCTACCCGACCCTACTCCCTGCTCTGCATGTTCACTCCGGCTAACCACTCTGCAAGAGTGGCAGACATAACTCGCCCGGCCCATGCAGGCTCGCCTTCTACCTCCACACTCCACACCGGAATGCACCACCGGAATGCACCACCGGAATGCACCGGTATGAGAGCATCTGCATCTGCATGCCATCGACCAGCGCAACTCGCGCCCCCGCACCGGTCTGAGCCCCGTCACAAGCAGGTCCCTGCGCGCAGGAGGCGGCGGGGGGCCGCGGGCGCACCCGCTCCGCCGCGCTCGCGTCCGCCGCGGCCGCGCGCGAGCGCTTGAGCACGGCGAAGTCCAGCGGCGGCTCCGCGTCCTTGGCGCCCCTGCCCTGCGCGCGGCTGCTGCCCGGCCCCGGCGCAGCGGCCCCGCCACCGCCGCCCGCGGCCTCCTCGCCCTCGTCCTGGTCCTCCTCTTCGTCCTCCTCCTCAGGCTCCACCCGGCGCCGCTTCGAGCCGCCGGCCTTGCGCGGCAGCTTCACCTGCGCAGCGGGGGACAGGGAGTTACCGGGACAGAGCATTGCAGGCTTTGAAAGCGCGACGAGCGCAGCCCGTGGTCCGTGAAGCAGACAGGTGAGAGGAGCACAAACACAGCATATGTGGCACGCAACAAGGTCTCGCTCTGTGCATGCCTGGCACATGTACACGGGTCTTGCGGCCCTCTTCACTCTGAAACATACGGAGGTGTGCGTCGAGCAGTGTTGACAGCGGGACGTGTCCCTCGGGAGCGCCAGGTGGCACGGGCGCAAGGCGCGCCTGCTCCATGGCGGCCGCGCTCAGCACGTCAGCTCGCCGTGCAGCCAGGGCCTCCAGCGCAGCCGCCGCGGCGTCCGCGGCGCCGCGCGCGGCCGCGCGCGCCGCCTGCCGCGCTGTGGCCGCGCGGCGCAGCTCGGCGGCGGCCGCCTCCGCCTCCTCCGCCTTGCGCCGCAGCGCGTCGGAGCGCTCGCGCTGCGCGCGCGCCGGGCAGCGCCCCTCAGCCGCATGCGGCCCGCCATGCAGCGCGGGCCTTGATGCCAGGCAGCCGCAACGACGGCCGCGCAGGCCGCGTGTCACAGCGCGCTGCGCGAGCGGGTCGCGTGCGCGTGCCGTAAACGCGTGCCGCCCTGCTTGTGCAACGTAAATTGCGCAGCACTTTAACGGATGGCACTCCTTCATAGAAGACAGCGTGCTGGAAGTGACATGGTGCTGCAAAGCCGGCGCCATACCTCAACGGCGAGCTCTGCGCTGAGCTGGGCCGCCGCGGCGTCGGCCGCGGCCGCCTCCTTGTCCAGCTTGGCCAGCTCGCCGGCCAGGCGCTTGGCCTCGGCGCGGGCGGCCTTGACGGCGGCGCGCGCGTCGCGACGCTGCTCGTAGTCCAGCTGGTTGCGCAGCCGCGAGGCCTGCGCCGACAGCTCCAGCCGCCGGCGCGCGAGCGCCTCGGCCTCGGCCGCGTGCTGCTCCATGTGCGCGCGGATGTTGGCCACGCCCACCTGCGCGCGCGCGCCGGCCGTGAGCGTGTGGCGCCCGCGGCGCCGGCGTGCTGAGGCGTGCGCATGCTTGCTGCGTCAGTCTGCGACCTGGGGCAGCTCTGTCGCCGTCCGGCAGGGCCGTGCCCTCCGGCCTCTGCTATGCGCGTCCATGCGTCAGACAGGCGGCGACCACGCGCGCGCGCCCGGTCGGGTGAAGCATTGCAGGCAGGGCTTGGCCGAGAGGGTGCACCTTGCGCTGGAGGCCAGCCTGTGTAATGCCTTTTGGCACAGACGCACACTGACAGGTGCACCCACTGCTCTCAGGGGTGTATGTGTGATGTTCTTCTCTTTCAAAAGGCTCTACTGCAGGGTATGGCACAAGCCGTACCAGCGCGACACTGTGCTCAGTCCCCTCATGCAGTGCACCCGGCCGCCAGCGGGCGCGGGCGCGCCTTCTGGCTGAACGCCTCAAAGATGCGGTCCTCGATCTCATGCAGCCGCGCCTGCAGCCTGGCCGCCTTCTCGCGGCGCGCGTGCGCGGCGCGCCGCAGCTTGGCGGCCGCGGGCGCGCGCCGTGCGGCCTCCGCCTCCAGCGCCGCGGCGTCGTCCGCGCCCTTGGCCAGCTTGGCCTCCGTAGCTGCGCGGACAGGGTAGATAACCCTAGAACCTATCCCACCCATGCTCGCAGACAGTGTGCGCACTGAGTCAGAGTCGCAGCTCGATTTAAGGCTTGCTCAATAGTAAGAGCCAAGGCTCCTCTGTCACCGCCTGCCGCAGCCTGCCGGCGGCGGGAGCCGTGCTCCTGGCCACTCTGCTGTGCTGCTGACGGCTCCAAAGCACATTGCCTGGCTGCATTCGTGGTGCAAGGTAGGATCTGATCATGCACAAGGAGAGCTATGCCATCAGGCGTTGTTGTAGAGGCTGTGCGCAGGGCACGCCACAGAGGCGAAGAGCCTCCGCGAGGTGGCCACCCCGCCCCATGCTGCAAGCGCAGCGCTCCATCCAGCGACTCCACAGCCAGCCGCATCGCGCGGGGCGCACCCGCGAAGTCCGCGGCCTTGTACTGCAGCCCGCGCTCCAGGCCGGCCATCTCGCTGGTGAGGCGCTCCTCGCGCGCGCGCGCCTCGCGCGGCTCTGGCAGGCCGCCCAGCTCATCCGCCAGCTCGTCGCGCCTCTGCCGGTCGGCGGCAACCACGGTCGCATCCGTGCCAACGACGAGAGTGCGAGAGTGCAAAACACACTACACGTCTACGGAAGCCTCACGCAGGGGCGGTCTCACATCTGCCTGCGTGGAGCTGCGCCACGAGACGACGCTCTCACCACTGCTGGCCAGGCCAAGCCGCACTGCCAGAGCGGCGGTGCCGGTGTCATGGCGAGTGGCCTACACGTCATGAACAATGACGCAGGCCGTGACTGCCTGGTGTAAATCAGGCAACGCGGGAGGGTATGGCAGGCACGCGCCGCCTTGAGCCGGTCGAGCGCCTGGTCGTCCCAGCGCGACGCGCGCGCGGCTTCATTGCCGGTGATGCCCCCCGTGATGAGCCCCGCCTTGGCGATCAGCGTGCCGTCCAGCGCGACCACCTTGTGCCGCTCGGGCCCCTGGAAGGCCAGGCGCCGCGCCTCCGCCACCGTCTCGCACACCAGCGTGCTCCTGGCCGCGGCGGGGGGCGGAGGGTGAGCGCGTGCCCTGCCTGGCGCGGCGGGCAAGCGAATGCCAGGCGCCGCGCCTCCGCCACCGTCTCGCACGCCAGCGTTTCCTGGGGTGCGATGAAGGCATTGACGCCCAGGGGGCATGCAGCCTCGTTGCTGAACCCGCTGCAAACCGCAGAGGACGCGGCAGGGCGCAGGGAGGGTGAGGGTAGGGACGCCCGGACCAAGGCAAGGTAGATAGGACTTCTTTGGGTCAGGAGAGGTGGGCGTGGGCGGCCAAAGTGCGCTGGCAGGCAGCCCAGGCGCACTGGTGCCAACATCGGCCGAGCGGACACGGCCGTGGGGCGCGCCTGGCCGCCACAGCAAGTCAGGACACGCGCGCCGGCCGCGGGCGCACCCGCAGGCGGCCTGGTACGCGCGCGCGAGCTCGGGCGGGAAGTCCAGCAGGTCGAGCGCAAGGCGCACGGTGCCGCCGAGCGCGCGCAGGCGCTCGGCGACCGGCTTGGCGCGCACGGTGGCCAGCGGGTAGAACGTGAGCGGCGGCTCGCCGTTGCGGCGCAGCCACTCGACGCACGCATGCGCTGCCGCGTCTGTGCTCACGATCACCTGCGCGCACGCGAGCGCCGGCTGCTGATGGCGGCACGGAGGAGAGCAACCCTGACCCTACCATGTACCTTGATAATGAACAGACCCAGGCGCTGCAGGGCAGGGCACAGCACTCTGGGAGCTCTGGCCCGGCAGCCTCGCGCGTGCTTGACACGCGCTTGCGCGCCGGCGAGCGCCACGCAGGGAAGTTGCATGGCTGGCAGGCGGCGTGCAGGCCCCGCGCGGTGACGCTGGGGCTCCCCGTCCTGCAGCATCAAGCCCGATCACTGAACAGCCGGGCAGGCCGCGCGGCGGCCCACCGAGTCGATGTCGCGGCCCAGCACGACGGCCATGGCCAGCTGGAAGCGGCTCTCCGTCACCTTCGCCAGCTGCGTCATGCGGCCAAACACGCCTGCGCGCCGCGGCCAGCGAGCGTCAAAGTAGGTAGATTAGGGGAGGGGTGATGCGGACAAACATGCCCAGGCGCCGTGACCAGCGTGACTCGAGAGCCTCTCGCATGTAGCGGCAACCGCAGTGAGATCACCATCAGCAGGAGGCGTGAGCAGGCTCGCGCTCGCGGCGGCAGCGCGCTGCGGGCAGTGCGGGCGGGAGGCGGGGCGGCACCCGGGATGTGGCGCTTGAGCTGCTCGACGGCGGCGGCCAGGCGGCGGTCGCGCTCGCTCTCCTTGCGGTCCGCCTTGGCGTCCTTCAGCGCCGCCTCCGCCGCGTCCAGGTCGCGCGTGAGCTTGTCGTGCAGCGCGCTGCGCGGCGCGGCCGCACAAGCCCTCACCTACCCTGTCATCGTGGGTTTTTTATATGGGACGCCAGTTCACGCGCTGCGCAAGTGCAGCGCTGACAGTGCGCTGCCGGCCTGACATGCAGCTGGCGCACATGCCCAGCTGTGTGCCCAGGCTGCATGCTCCAACATTCATGTTCCTACCCTATACCCAGTACCAACAACTCAGGTGCAGCCCAGTAAGTGCAGCCCTGAACTGTTGCGCGGCCGCCCGCCCGCCGCGCACTTGGCACGCCGGGCCTCGTCCTGCAGCTTGGAGCGCTCCGCGCGCCGGCCGTCCAGCGCGCCGCGCGCGGCTGCCAGCTCGCGCTCCAGCTCCGCCTTGTGCTCCTCGAGCGCGGCGCGCTCCGACCGCAGCTGCTCCAGGCGGGCGGCCACGCCCGCCGCCGCGTCGTCCGCCGTGCGCAGCTGCTCCTCGTCGGCCTCCTGCGCAGGCAGCAGAGTGCCAGTCATGCCATGGTCTCATGCACCCGATACAGCTTTAGTGAGGACTGCTGTCGTGGTGTCATGGTGTCTGGCGGCAGCCAAGCAGGGTGCGATCTGGTCCGAGCACTCGCCCATCATGCAGACGCAACCCAACGGTGCACAGCTCCCGTGGCAGCGCCTGGTCGACGCGCACGCGCGCACAGCCGCGCGCGGGCACCCTGCCGCACGCCTACCCAGTGGCGCGCGGCCCGACCCGGGCCCCGCGCCCCCGTTATGCGCATGCACCGACCACCGCCAACGACCCTCCTACCCCTCCCCCTGCCGGGCGCGCCTGCGCGGCCTGCAGCGCGGCGTGGTCCGCGCGCAGCCGCGCGGTGCGCGAGCCGGCCTCCTCCTGGATGCGGTAGAACTCGGCCTGCTGCTCGTCGGTCAGGCGCAGCTCGCCGTCGCGCGCCTCCGCGCGCGCCTCCTCCTCCAGCGTCGCCTGGGCTGCGCGCGCCGCGACAGAGCTCGCAAGCCGCGCGCGAGGCGTGCGGCGTCGCCGCTTGCCAGGGCGGCGCGGGTCCGGCGCAGGACAGGCCGCCACAGGCCGGCGGCGGGCGTCACCCAGGCCCGCCCGGCTGTGCGTTGGGGCCATGCAGGCGCACGCGGGCGGACGCCGTGGCAGGCAGCGCTGCTGCGATGGCGCGCTCCCCCTGTCAGGCGGCGGGCGCGGGGGCAGGCCCCGCGCCGGCCGCACGCGCGGGCCGCGCGCACCCGCGATGATGTTGCCCAGGTCCGCCGTCAGCCGGGCGAGCAGGTCGGCGTGCTCCTTGGCGCGGGCGTCCTTGTCGGCGGCGTCCTTCTTGGCGGCCGCCAGGCGCTTGCGCAGGCGGCTGACCTCCTCCTTGGCCTTGACCGCGTGCGGGTTCTGCGCCGCCCCCGCGCGCGTCACCAGCCGGCAGCCCACAGGCCGCACGATAGGTCGCGGCTCAGGCCCCGGAGCCGGGCTGTGACCCGCCACGGCCCACGGCGCATGCAGCGCGCGCTGCTGCGCGTCCTGACACAATGCGGGCCTGCTCGGCGGCCGCAGGACAGCAGCATCGCGCGCCCCACTGCGCAACGAGGCCCAGCTGCGTGCCCCACGCAGGCAGAGCCCACATGATGCCCCCACCCTGGCGCGTCTCTGCTCGCCTCACTCATGTCTTTGTGCACAGCAGCGACCGCGGCGCCCCTCCTAGCGTCACTACGGAGATGAGGGCGGGGGTTCCGGAGGCGCATGCGCGCGAACCTTCTTCTCCACCTCTGCGCGCCGCGCGGCGAGCTTGCGCTCCAGCAGCGCGCGCTCCTTGGCAAAGCCGGCCGCCTCGCGCCGCTTGGCGGCCGCCTCGCGCTCCGCGCCCGCCAGGCCCGCGCCCGCCGCCTCGGCCTCGGCCGCGCAGCGCGCGGCCTCCGCGCGCGCGCGCCGCGCGTCGCCCTCGATGCACAGCAGCTGCCACAGGAAGTGCTGCGTCTTGAGGTCCTCCTGCGCGAGGGCCGGGGCGGCGTCAGTGCAGCCGCGGCGGCCCTGGCGCCGCCGGCCAGCTGCGCCCCGCTTGCTCGCGCTCCTGCCGGATCGAGCCCGTTGCGGGCGCTGGCATCCGTGCACCGCGCGCACCTGTGCTATGAAGTCAGGCCGCGCACTACAGGCACCGGCAAGCCAGCCCACCACCCCCTGCGCTGCACCCCATGGATCGAGGCGGCCCGGGCAGGAGCGCGACGCCGGCTCATTCAGCGCCTGCGGGCGCGCGGCACAGCAGGCGAACACCGGCGGGCGCGCGCTCCAGTGCAACACCATCCACACCCCCTGCACACCTCCCTCACGCTTGCTTGCGCGTGCCTCTCCCCCCATCGCATAGGCAAAGCGGTGCGCCGTGGGGCGCATGCGGGCGCGGCGCGCGCGGCCGCAGGGCCCGGGCCGCGCGCCAGCTCGCGCTGCATCTGCAGGTGCTTCTCGGCCTCGTCCTTCTGCTCCCGCTTCTGCTTCTTCTCCTGCGCGACCAGCTTCCTGCGCGCGAACGCCAGGCCGACCGCCTCCTCCGCCGCCTGCGCGCGCGCGCGCCCGCCCGTCGCCGCCCGAGGTGCTCACGCGCAGCCGCAACGTGCGGCTGCGCCTGACCGGATCATCTGGTGGAAATGAGGCCCGTAGCCCCACGTGCTGCGTCATTGCAGGCCGGGCCTCCTTGCATGCATGCAGGCGCATGCAAGGCGCCAGGCAGATGCTAAGGGTGGTTGATAGGGAGTTTCAGCTGGCTGCGCAGCCCGGGTGCCTGATGCACCCTGGCCGCCCTTGATGGACGACCTGAAGCATAGTTGCTTAGAGGGCAGCTTGCTTGCAGCATGGCTTCACACTGCGCCGTGCACAGTGACGCCCAAGTACGCATGCACCCACGATCACAGCATTTGCATGCGCAGCCAGGCACGCATACACTGTGCACTGTGCGAGTGCTAAAAGTGCTGCCATGTCCTGTGCCGCCTAGCAACACAGAGGGCGACATGGTGGGCCCAGGAAGGCCGCCGCAGCACACGTCCTTCTCGCTGGCCAGGCGATTGTAGTCAGCGCGGAAGGCCTCCGAGCCGGAGATGTGCTCGAATAGGGTTGTCAGCTCCTTGGGCGTCTTGGCCGCCACGGACTCGATGTCGCCCTGCGCGGCCATGACGACCTGCTAATATGTACGCCCGCGCAGCCAGCCGACACCGTGCACACGCGGCAGCAGGTTTCCACACGGCACAGCGTGCTGCCGGTGAACGGCTGGACCCAGGACGCGCGGCCAGCGTCCGCGCGCGCGCCTGAAAGACGAGGAAGTTGCGCGCTTGGACGAGGATGCCGTACGACTGCAGGCGCGCGTTGTAGTCCTCCCAGCGCACCTCGCGGCCGTCGATGCGGTACTTGGACGCGTAGCCGGCGGCGGCGCCGCCGCTGGGCACGATGACGCGCGCAAACTCCACCTCCTCGCCCGCCCCGGTCTCAAACACCAGCTTGACCAGGCCGCGGCGCGCCTGGCCCTCGTCGGCGGCCTCCGAGTTGGCGTACAGCAGCTCGCGGAGCGAGCCGCGCAGGTGCGCCGTTCGCACGCCAAGCACGAAGCTGATGGCGTCCATCAGGTTGGACTTGCCGCTGCCCTGCGCGCGCCTTGCCTCGCCAGTCGGCGCTTGCCGCGCCGGGTATGCGCTGCCAGAGAGGCGCGGGCCGGCTGGCAGCGCACATTGGGCCCGACGATGGCAGTGAAGTCGCGGAAGGGACCGATCAGCTGGTGACCGCGGTAGGACTTGAAGTCCTCCACCTCCAGGTGCAGCACGCGCCCCTGGGGGGTCTCCACGGGGAGCCCGACCATTGCGCGCTGCTTCACGCGCGCAAGCTCACAACATATGAAGGCTGCACGTGCCTGTTTTCAGCTGCTTTGATATTTACACAGAGTACGATGCCGACGCGCACGATGTAGATGCGCAATCGCAAAAGCTGCTTTGAGCTGCTGCTGCATTTGCGGAGGCCCAGGCCTGCTGCGTGCTGAGTGCCTGATTAGGCTGAGCGCCTGAAAAGTAGTAGGGCGAGCACATTGCGGCAAGCGCCACCGGGTGGGGTTGCGCAGCAGACGCACGTGCAGTAAACGATGTTACGCAGCAAGAGACACACAAGTACTGCAGGATACACTCTGTCCCTTTGTTGTTGATACAGGAGTAATCCAACCGGCACACGGTGCGGACACAGGATTCAACGTAAAGCAAAGGGACGGGGATACAAGCAGAGGAACAGGTCTGGACTCACTCAAAGTACAGCGCGTACACCTGTGCGTGCCAGCACGCCGTCACTGAACACTACACGGTTCGGCGAGCTTTGGCTGTCTGCACGCAGCCTCAGAAGCCAGGCCTGCACTGGGAGCCTGTTGCGTGGGGTGCAAGCGCAGCGCGGCGCGCCTGGCACGTGCAAAACATTGTCTCGCTTTCATACACCTCCGAAGCCCAGCCATCGGTCTGCACGTCCCACAAGCAGCGCGACACGACGTGCTGCGCCTGGCCCTGCTTCTGGCCCAGAGTGACCTGCTCGCACCCCTACTCAGCGCGTGCTGCCTGCACTGGGCAACAACGTGCCTGGTAGGCAGCCCTTGAGCTATAGAGCGCGTGCCTGTTGAGCATGTCCCTGGCACTCCTCGTGCTTGAGGCTTTGAGAGGGGTGGCTAGGACCGCAGGCAGTGCTGCTGTTCAGGTCGCACCATGACGACCAGCTTGTGGCGCTCGAAGCCAAGCGCCTTGACGCGCTCCCGCACGTCGTCCGCGAGCTGCTTCGCTTGCTGCGCAGGAACAGCCGAATCTGCATGGCCATGACCTGCGGCAAGAACCTGGCGCAGGGACCTCCAGACGGCATAGAGCGCGCCTGCGCGCCCTTCACGGGGTTGTAGCGTCCGCCTTCTATGCGCTCCAGCAGAGCCTGCCGGATCACATCCTGCACCTTCTGCCTCCTGAACACGTACGCCTGCGTAGCACTGGTGAGTGAGCAGGGCGCTGAGCAGGTCGGCTATCAAAAGGCCGCAGCGCCGGCGCAGCATGCATGCAACACGCGCCTCGCCGTAGCCGCGCGGGTGCGTGATGTACGTGTTCTCATAGAGCGTCTGCTTCTGGGGCGGCGTCAGCGACAGCGACTGCTCAGCCACGCTGGTCGGCCGCTGAGCGGCGCCCGGCCCGAGGACGGAGGCCTGCGGCGCTTCTGGCTCGGCGACAGCAGTCATCACTGAGCTTTTGGCAGTGCGGGCACCTTGCAAATGTGCGCAGTGTTCCCGCGCACCTACGCACGAATGTGACCGTTGTAACACTCGCCACGGGGTTTGCCAGGTTCTATGAGATGTAGACTGAACAAAATAAAGAGTCCAAGGCAGGCGCTCACGGGCAGCGGGGGGGGCTTGGTGGGGTGGCCAATTGGTCGCAGTCATGGACCAGCAGCCCCTCCTCGGGAGTGTGTCTGGGACGCACCCCATGGCACGTGCTATTTCAGCCCAACAACTTGCGACCCTGCAAGGTGCGGCAATGTCAGCGTATTGTTGCGCAGCAACGCAGAGGCGCCGCGCTGTCTCCTGCAGATATCTATGCTTGTGCGTGTCCCATCCGTCAAGCCTGGGGAAGGTGCATGCAGCACTTCGAACAGCCTGTAGTATCTGGTATGCCTGGAGTAGGTGTGGCAACTTTGACATGTGGCCTGGGGTGTGTGCAGAGCAAGGAACTTGTACACCAGCATGAAGTGCTGCTGAGCGCTAGCGCTGCAGCTGTGCGCTGGGCTCCTAACGCGCCAGCGCGGGCGGCGCAGACGACATCATCCCGCTCCAGGGCTATGTCACGCGGGCGGTCGAGGTGACTGCCAGCGAGTGGCGCCACCTGACAGAGCACGACCTCGATGCGGTGCTCGCCATGCACAGCCGCGCCAAGCGGCTGCGGTGGCAGCGCGCGTGCCTGAGCTGGTGCTGCTGCGGGCTGCTGGACGCGCGGGGCGGCTGCAACAGCGCAGCCGCGGCCAGGCGGTACAGGTGGCTGCCCCAGCTTGAGCCCAATTGCCCCAGGCTCACGCTGCTTGTTGCGTGTAGGCTGCGCACTCACGTGGGGCTGGCCGCTGGCCAGGCACCGCTCAATATTCGGGCTGCCGCTGGTGTCGGCACACAGCAGAGTGGCGCTGGTGGAGGGCCTCGTCGCGACGGTCATTGACCTCACCTACACGGCGCGCGCCCGCCTGCCGGCTGCCCACCTTGCGATATGCGCATAAAACTGTGCCACCGCTGTCAAAGGTTGGGCAACACGACTGCATAGCGTAGCACATTGAGATCCTTGTCGTCCGCTCAGGAGCGAGCCGTCCTAGTCAGATTGGCATGCACGTGCTAGTCTGCCCGAGTGTGAACGTGATTGCTGTCAAACTGACTATAGGCCCGTCACATGCGATGTTTCTGTCGCGCACATGCAAAGCAAGGCCTGTGTGGCAGGCGTTCCTGGTGCCCGTCACGCTCGCATTCCAGCCCCTCGCCTGGGAGGGCTGGACGCTGCTGCACGCCGTCAACCTCGCTGCTGGCACGCCCGTGTCGCAGTGTTACGACCACTCTCTGCTTGCGCATGTGACAGCTCTGCTCATGCTCTAGCAGCTGTGCCTGCAGGAGCACTGCTGTGCCTGCAGGAGCACGCACGCTCGCGCTCTCTCCCTGTGCTCCTGGTCACACATGTTCCTGGTCACACATGTTATAACCGCCGTTCTGTCCGCTGATCCGATCGTCAGCACGAGCTGCTGCGACGCCGCCCGCACGGAGCGCGCGGCGAGGGGGGGCCGCGCCTCGGGCCGCGCGCAGGCGGCCTGTACGCGGCCGACATGGCCTTCCACTTCCACTGCAGCTTCCTGGCGGTGCACCGCTTCAAGCGGCGCGTGGTCGCGGACGGGCGCCTGGTGGCCTGGTTCTACATCCGCCACGGCAGCTTCCTCGTCGACCTGCTCTCCATCCTGCCCATCCTGGAGCTGGTGCCCGCC
>JAABUV010004200.1_pt1 | contig 17473 bp, 14 predicted proteins | sample 5559971 | NCBI WGS metagenome assembly JAABUV01 (sample SAMN10711881, study PRJNA513362) | rock metagenome | isolation source: Antarctica rocks | place: Antarctica: Victoria Land, Knobhead nord | collected 2015-12-19
TAGAACACGTTGTCTCTAGGGTAGCATGGCCGTGCCAGTATCTCTGAAACATGAGGTTAGCCCGAGTAGCAGGTCGATTCTCATTATCTCGCATGAGTGAGTGACTTACTCTTGGCCGCCTGATTTCATTGGCATCACGATCGAGCAAAGCGGTCATAGTAGGCTCTGTAGTGTCCTCTTCATTTGCAGCGTGGCTCAAGTCCTGCTGCGAGTGAAAAGCCATTGCAAGTGGCCCGTCGTCATCATCGAGATCGTTGTATTGTGGATGAGGCTCAGATGGACCAAGCTCGATGTATGGGCCACACCGAGAGCAAATAGCATACAGGCCAGTTACTCCATGCACGAACGCTAATGCAGCTGGGAGGAACCAAAGAACCAACGAGAGCCAGAACAGCGGCGCACTACCATGTCTGATGAAGTCGGCGACAGTCAGCGAGGTGCATAGCAAGAGCTGAATTTGCCTCAGTTCTCAGACGTGCCAACGTCGCTAAGCCCTGCCGCCCGTATGCTGCGAAGTCAGCAGGGCGCTAACCCGAAGGGGCTTAGCGACGTTGGCACGTCTGAGAACTGAGGCAAAGCTGAATCGCTTGCGAGACGGCGAATATCGTTGTATGCAAAACCTTGTACGTTTTTTAGAATTTGCCGAGAGCCTCATCAAAATTAGTGGTAAATCTTCAAAAGTGCAAAATAAGAAAACAGAAATTGTAAAATCAACTTCACTGCCTTCTCTCATGCCGTAGCATTAGAAATTGAAGTTATATTCACCTTAAGGCTAGCTCTATCACTGCTGCCACTGCTGTCAGCCTTAGTATGTTGTCGTCGCTCTCTTCAGCGATGCGAAGTCGTATTCGTGTTCATTTCGATCATTCAGACTTCACTGCCTTCATATCTAAAGTCATCGAAGTCAGCATGACTCAGATCAGAAGAATAAGAAGAGCATACATCGTCATCGACATGATCACTGCTTTCATAGGCAAAAAATCTTTCAAGCTTCGCGACTATCATGCAGAGCAGCTCATTAAATATCTGCATCAACGATTCACTGTTTATCAAGACGAGATGATCTGATTTCTGTTTGACGAGTTCAGCATAGTCATTGATCAAAGCACTGTATTCAGACTGCTAGTCACATGAAAATGAAGCAAGAAACTCATCAAATGCACGATAGTTCAGCGAAGTGAGATCTTGAGAAAGAAGTGAAAGCTTCGTCTGACTGATTAAACAGCAGATCAGCTGATGTTTCTGAATGAAAGTGCTGCATGCTGTTACGAGTGTGTCGAGATTGAATAGAGTTTTCTAGCCAACAAGCTCTAGGAATTTTGATTCATGTTGAATCTCTAGCCTCAACACTCTATTCTAGCGCTTTCGATACTTGAGCAAATCTGCTTCGTTCTCTTTGTTTTGCCCTACTATAGATACAGCTCGAAACTTTCTTTGATTCTTTCTGTATTCTTAATATTCTAGTTATAGCTATCTCTATTGATCAAACATTCTATTTAGCTACGCACTATCTCGCTGCAGTGTGATTAGATTCTAGGCATGATTTCAACACATGCAAGTGAACAGATAGAGATTAAGATTAACGCTTGAAGCTTTTATGCTGATTCACTGACTAAATGATCAAAAGTATGACTGATTTTCTATTGAAGTTTCTCTACACATTAGTCAAATGCTCAAGCGATCAAAAAGATGAAGCATACTGTTAATATACACGATAAAAAGATATATGACATGAAAGATGCATCACAACTTCATAATCAAGACTATCTTTTTGAACTTCATGAGAATCAAAGTTCTTTCTCAATGCACTTCAGATAACTCTGAATCTCGTTTCATCATAGTCATGAATAATGCTTGAATTCATCAATCTATTGAACTAAATCAGCTTTGTATGAAGTTTGAAGTACTGCTGATTAAACTGTCATCATACTTATCTGATTTCAATCTTATAGAAATCTTTTTTGCAATGCTGAAAATCTGAATTAAGAAAAACATTGAGCTGATTCAGTACTACACAGAGTTCAGAGATGAATTTGACGAGTTTCTACGTAATGCAGTGAGATCACAGCGATCACAAATAGAAGATAATTCAAACAATCTGTTTCAACTTGCTGACATAGACTATAATTCATAGATGTAAATAAACTGCTAGAAAAACAAACATTCAAGCTCAGAAGTAGTAATTATTTTCTGAAACTTTCTTGTAAACATCATTGTCATATATTAAATCATCAGAGTACTTCTTCTTCTTCTGCTTCTGCTTCTGAATCTGCTTCTGAGTTTGATTCTGAGTTTCTATCTGTGACTGTGACACAGACATAGTTTTAGTTATTGATTCAATATGTAAAAATCTTTGCAGTTTTCAGATATCATATTTGCTGACATCACAAGTTAACTGTATATCAATGTCAGACTGTATATGCATGTTCTTTCAATGAGCTTCAAACTTGTTCTTTCAGAATTGCAGTGTTTGCAGATTGTAATCTCAAGCATTCAGCTTGATGTATCATGATTCTAGTCTTGTCAGACTCAATCTTCTAGTCTTGTCAGATTTATTCTCGCTTCGTCATCTTGACTAGTTTCTATTGAGTCTAGCGTTGACTGAGAAATACATATATGTAGTCAGCTTCTTTTCTGTAGCTATCTTTCTTTCTTAGCATTTATCTTCTAGTTAAATGACACTCATATTGACTCGCTTTATGCTGATCTTTAACATAATGTATGCAATCATGAACGTTTCTCTTCTCTTCTTCTTCTGTAAAATATGTCATTGAACATACTTTAATAGATTGTCATCTTTGACAGAACTGCTAGATTGCATAGTCAATGATTATTCAGATGAAGATGATTTTCTCAGCTTGTTCAACTTTTTCAGCTTCATTTTTTGATTGTGTAAGTAGCTTAAGAAACGCGCAGTCACACTAAAGAATATGCACGTAGATAATATGATCAAATTTGATAGTAGCTTAGTAATATTTATTCATATAGAAAGTTAACATTAGACTATGAAATACAAAAGTGAATTTTTCTCTATATACTCAGAAGACTAAGTTTAAGCATCATCAATGAAATCAGCAAGATTATATGCAACTCATGCAAAATTTCTTAAAGATCATATGTGACTTGAACTCTTATCATTGTTATGAGCATATCAAGACTAAACAAGGCTGAAGCTTTAATCAATTCGCAGTGAACGCTAGCGAGTTCTCTGTGTAATGATTAGAACTAATCAGCGAGCTAGTCAGGTTTGACTCAGATATGACTCAGATATGACTCAGATATGACTCAACATTCTTTTTCTTTCTCAACATTCTTTTCTTTCATTAACATTTTATTCATCTACATCACATTCTTCTGACTGACAACGAGATTCATCTGTACGTGATGTCGACTACGAATCTTTTGATTCTATTCTGTGTTTGAATAGAAGTCAAAAGAGTCAAGAGATCTCAATTCGACGCAGTTTGAACAATGTTAGAACGTTGCGTGATCAGGAAAGTCATCGTGCAGAGTTTTCACTCACGCGACAACACTCTTTCTAACAGTCACAATCGATCTACGAAGAAGATTAATGACATGTTGATGTCAGTAAGAGATGAAAAGATACTACTAGTGAAAAAGACAACTCAGATGAAGAGTTTGCGAGTTGTGACTACAAGTGATCGAAGGATTTGCGACTCGTCGACTGCGTCGATATCGAAACGTCTTCATCACATCAACAGTGTCGTCGAGTAATTGATGAAAAGATATCAGATAGAATAGTCATCTCAAGTATTGAGAGACGTGACTACAGTGCTTGAAGAAGTAGTGACTCGTCGATCACGCTGATATACTGAGAAAGCTTGAGCTCACCTTCTTTACTTGACGTCAAGTCATTCATCTATTCACGTGAAAAATCGAGAGCTCAAGAGAACGATCAGAACGCATTCTCTTTCATTGATCAGAGTCAAACATCGAATGATTGCGATTGCACGTCTATACTAACAGTTCATTCAACGTCTACGTGACACAAGTCAAGTCAAGAGAAGAAAAGAGTTACTCAGTACAATCACACTCTATCTTCTCATCGTGTGCGTCTCTCTTTCATCACATATTTCTCTGCTCAATGAATGACAATCATTGAGTAAGAGAACACAGCTCTACGTACGTTACAATCACGAGCATCACGAATGCAAAGAAAACGTCTTTCGTCTTCGAATCGAAGATTGAATCGAAACATCGTTGTATAGAATATCGTCAATGAAGAGCAGAGCAAAGACGATGCGTCATAATTAAACAGCACAGACACTCTCATCAAGAGTTTACTCAAGCGTCACACGCTGAATAGAAGCTATAGATTCATTACTTGATAACACAGTGTCAATCTCATTGTTTCGACTGCGCGAAGCAGTCGTATAGACGACGAGTGATTTTCTTCCTCAGAGAGTTTTGTTCACTCGATATAAGTAGCATAGAGTCTCTCATGAGTCGAGTCTAAATCGATGTCACAAGAATGTATGAATTACAATTACAATTACATCACATTCTTCTTGTGTCACAAACACATTTCTTTCAAGTCTAGCGCAGTCTTTGAACATTACATAAATAAAAGCTTTTGTATCAATCTTCTTCTGTATTCTTAATATTCAGTTATAGCTATTTCTAAAGATCAAGCACTATCAATTCTGATCTTCATTGATTGTATCATTTAGACACGATTCTGACATTATATTAAGAATTCATTAATCACATAATACTGATCTCAGTATTCATTCAATCAACTCGTACAGATGAATTGAGTCTAAAGAAATTTGTTTATCTGATGATTCAATCTCAAAAGATAAGAACAACATCAGAAAATTTATAGAATCAACAAAAATATACAATCATTGAATTGCTAGAAGATTTATCGCTTATTTAGTACACATTCATTCAAAATCAATTAATAGAATCTATGATAAAGAATCTTCGTGAATTGCTAGAGAATCAAATCGATCAAGAGAATTACAATAAAGAATCTTCGTGAATTGCTTCAAGATCAATCACTTTCATAAACATTCTCTTTGTTGAACAAACATTCGTCTTTCTTCATAAAATCACTGAGCTTCATTCTTCATTCAATTCAAATCAATTCTCATCTTCTTCACTATGATATTTAAGAACACATCTGATAAAGATTAAGCTTTCGCTGATCTTTTGCAATGAACACGTTCACAAGCTTTCTCTTCTATCGTCAACTCACAACACACTTTTTCATTCATTGCTTTCAACGAATCAAACGCTGAAATCATCATACTCGATGATATAAAAGTATGAAAGAAACGTATTTATGATCTTAATAAAGAAACAAATCATCTCGTCAAGATGAAACAATGAGACAAGAGTGAAATTCAACAGTTGAAAGTGAAACTACAAGCTTTCACTGCTATCACAGTCAATGTAATCATCACTGCTTTCTTGATTGTCATCTACTTTGAACGATTTAAATATCACAAAATACTCAACTCTTCAATGTTCACTGATGAAAAGATTTCTATTTGAAAGAACTGATTTCTTGACATACAAAAGAAGTTAGCAATGAATGTTAACATCTTTTCAAATGAACTTTACAAGCTGAGTTACATTAACTCTCGACTAGCAGATGACATTGTTGAAGTCATTCAATTCAAACGTGATCTCAACTGTGATAATTTCTATCTGACTGTCAATGAACTTCTAGAGAAACTAGCTCAATCGTTTTATGATTCTGATAAGAAAGATAACTATCGTAGAAAATATATTAATCTGGTTCAAGAATCAAAGAAATTCAGCAATTTCTTTAATCAGTTTCAACAACTATACATTTATTTAAAGTATCAGAAGAACGTACTAGTCATTGATTTAAAGAATAAAATAAATTCTCATCTTTGAATTTTTTGAACAGCTCAGATGAAGTCACTCATCAAGCTATCAGATATTTGAAACTATTTGATTCATTTGAACAATAAACATAAAGCAGTTCAAGAGATCAAGAACAAACTACTCAAACATGATGATTCAAAGATCATCATTTTTAAAGCAACTATTGCTGTTCAGTCTTCTGCTTCGAAGTCTGACTGATCAAAGTCACGCAGCGTAGTTTTGACTAACGTCAAGAATGCAGACGTTCTAGTTGAAATCTGTTTTGTATGTCACAAATCAGATCATAGTTTCAGAGAATGCTTAAATCGATCTATTAAAATTAATGCAGTTGACGAGAACTATGATCATTTCAAACTCAATACTGAATCAAAGTTCAAGTCAAAAAACTAGTCATCTTTTCAACAATCACTGAAGTGAAGATTATATCTTTGTGCAATCTAGACGAAATTCTATTGAAAGAGAATTACTTTGATAAGTTGTTTCTAGTTGATGCTCTTCTCATCTTGCAGAACGAATCATTCAGTTTTCGCTCTTTGATAAACAGTGATTCAGTTATTTATACAATCATACATATTAATCTAGTCGATAAAGTATGTAAAGAGCTGAAAATTCAATTTATATCACTGACAAAAGAGAAGTTAATAAAAGAATATGATGAAAAGATATTTAAAAAGACTATCACTCATAAAATTCTATTGAATCTCATCATTGAAAGTCATAAGAAATTGACTGTTTCTATGTTGATAGCTGACATCAATCATCACGAAGTCATATTAGAAAAATCATGTATGAATAAAAATGAAATATTACTGAATATGCAAATCAACGTCATCGTTTTTTCGAATCAATTAAATACTTTCATTTCGATTTTTTCAATTTCTCTCAATTCAAAGCACTCAAGTTGATCATGATCAACTTCGTCTACTTTTATCTCTCAGTCAAAGATTTCTAGAATGCTCAAACGATTTGTTTCAACTACGATTCAGAAAGAGTCATTCTCAATTCAAAGCATAAACGTCGCTTCATTCAAAACACTGTTGAATCGCTCAAAGAAGAATCAGACTGAAGTATTCGCTTTATTTATGAAAAATATTGATAGAAAAATTGCGTACAACACTCAGTGCAATTTGAACGCTCTGAATGTTTCTTTCATTGAGAAAACGACTCAGAATTTGAAAGCTATTAAAGTCAAGCTATCTTCAGAATATCATGATTTTCTAAATGTTTTTGATCGAGCTCAATTGAATAAGCTATCTTTGAATCGCTTTTACAATCATAAAATTGAGCTGACTAATGATTCAACTTTCTCTCATTGTTGAGCATATTGAATGTCTTCTTTCAAGCTTCTGAAAGTAAAGAAGTATCTGAACGAGAACTTGTCAAAGAAATTCATCACTTCAAGTCAAGCTTTCTACTCATCATTCATTTTATTTGCTCTTAAAGCAAACGAAGATCTTCGCTTCTGCGTGAATTATTGTAAGCTAAACGTCATTTTCAAGCGAAATAAATATTCGTTATCTTTAATAAATGAGATCATCAATAAGATAGCAGATTGCAAGTATTTGACTAGAGTGAATATCATATCAGCGTTCAACAAACTTCAAATGCATTTCAATAATGAGAATTACATCACTTTTATCACTGCTCTAGAAGCATATAAATATCAAGTGCTATTCTTCGAATTAACTAATGAATTGATCTTCTTTCAGCAATATATGAACGATGTTCTATGAGAATTTCTGAATGACTTTTGCCAAGCTTACCTGAATAATATTCTCATCTATAGCAAAATCAGAAAGAAACATAGAAATCACGTCAGACTAGTGCTGAGATGACTACGTGAAGCTGAACTACAGATAGATATTCAAAAGTGCGAATTCAATGTAAAGAAAACAATCTTTTTAAAAGTCATTGTATCAGAACAAGATCTTTGCATGAATTCAAGCAAGATAATCATCATAGTTAACTGAACTACTTCAATTAATTTGAAAGAAATTCAGAGCTTCGTAAGATTTGTGAACTTTTATCGTTGTTTCATTAGAGACTTTTTCAAACTAGTCAAATCATTCACTCAATTGACTAGAAAAGACACGTCTTTTGTTTGAAATGAAGTCTGCGTTCAAGCTTTCAGAAATTTGAAGAAACAGATCAGTTTCGCTTTAGTTCTTCGTCATTTCAATCTCAAACGTCAGACTATTTTGAAAATTGATGCATCAAACTATGTAAAAGATGAAATACTGTCTCAGTACAATGATGAAAGTGTACTTCACTTGATGATCTTCTACAGCAAAAGCATGATTTTCGCTGAAATCAACTATCATATCTATGACAAGAAATTGCTGATCATTATTCGTTATTTTGAACATTGATGACTTAAGCTGAAATGTACTGAATTACTCATTCAGATATTCATTGATCATCAAGCTCTGAAAATCTTCATGAAAAACAAACAGCTGAGTCGATGTCAAGTCAACTATCTGAACATTCTATTGAAGTTCAATTTTCAGATCATCTTTAGATCAGGCAAAACAATACTAAAGTTGATGCGTTAATTTGAATGTCTCTAGCGAACATCTTTAAATCAGCTAAACGACTTGAAGATCGCTTTCAAACTATTCTTATCTTTGATAGAGTTAATATTCTATTTATTGACTTGAAATTAAACGCAAATTTGAAATCAGAAGTTAATCTCTATCAGAAAGTACAATTAGTCAATCAAATGAATGAGCTTTGCAGCGAATATAAACAAGCTAAAAACAACAACAAGCTTAAGCTTCATAGCACTAAGATGAAGAACTGCAAAATCATTGATGACGTTCTATTTAGAAAAGATCTATTGTGAATTTCTGAGAACATGCACACGAAATTACTACAAGAAGTGCATGATCAATCTTCAATCTCTCATCTCAACAATAAATGAATCATTGATTTAGTTCAGCGTTTCTACTATTGATCAAATCATTGAGCTACTATTCAATGATACATTCAAAACTATCATGCTTGTCAGCGAAGCAAAGTCTCTAGAAATAGCATCAATGAACTTCATCATTCTCTTTTGATTTTACAGAAACACTGAAAAGATATAGCTATGAACTTCATTATTGAACTATCTTTGTCAGAAGACTATAACGTCATTTGCACAATTATATGTTGTTTCATCAAAGAACATCACTATGTTTTCTGTCATTAAGAAGATGATGATATCTCAGTTGAAGAAACAATTTGAATCATGTTATAAAATGTCTATTGACTGCCTGATTTACTCAGTTCTATTGTTTCAAACAGAGACTTTCAATTCATATTAACTATGTGAAAAAGTCTTTGCAAGCGACTGAGAATCACAGCTAATTTATTCACAATCTATCATTCTGAGATCAACAATCAATCGAAACAAGTCAATCAAGACGTTGAACATGAACTTAGAATCTACTGCAATTACATGCAGAACGACTGAGTTAAATGAATATCTATGATGAAGTTCAGTGACAATTTCAATATCTTCTCAGTCACTTCAATGATTTTCTTCTACTTCAATAAAGAATTTCACTCTTGAATGAGTTTCAATTCAGATACAACTGACTATGAAACAACTTGTGAACAACTTGAAGCTAGAAAAGCAAATGATATTATCATTTGAATGAAAGAGTTACTAAACTTGAGTCATCAACAATTGAAAAAGACGAAGCTGATCATTGAAGTTCAGATCAATAAACATAAACGAGACGTCATTTATGAAGTAAATGACTGAGTTTAACTATCTTTCAGAAACGTCAAGACAACGAGACTCTGCAAAGATTTGAAAGACAAACAGCTAGATCTTTATCAAATCACTGTCAAAGTGAGTATCTTCTATCATCTTCGTTTATCAGTCAGCATGAAGCATCTGCATTCAATGTTCAGCTCAAAGCTACTGCAATCGTATTCAGAAAACTCTCTATCAGAACAGCATTCAGAATCACTCAGATTAATCACTATCAAAGATGATGAACATTGAAAGATAAACAATATATTGAACTTCAGACGCTATCAAGATCGAATACAGTACAAAGTCAAATGAACAAATCTAGATAGAAACAACGAATGATACTATGTCAATAAAGAAAAATTCAATGACTCAGAGAAAGTTTTGAACGAATTTCATAAGCTATATTCAAACAAATCGCGCTAAATATCGAAATAACTATCAACAAAAGTGAGCAAATAAACTACATTCATGCAAACATGAATTTTCGAAGAAGAGAGTAATGTTATGAGCGTATTAAGACTAAACAAGACTGAAGTTCTAATCAATTCGCAGTAAACGCTAGCGAGTTCTTTGCGTAATGATTAAAGCTAATTAGCGAGCTAGTCAGGTTTGACTCAAATATGACTCAGATATGACTCAACACTCTTTTTCTTTCTCAACACTCTTTTCTTTCATCAACATCTTGTTCATCTACATCACATTCTTTTCATGTCACAAACACATTTCTTTCAAGTCTAGCACAGTCTTTGAACATTACATAAATAAAAGCTTTTGTATCAATCTTTTTCTGTATTCTTAATATTCAGTTATAGCTATCTTTAAAGATCAAGCACTATCAATTCTGATCTTCATTGATTGTATCATTTAGACATGATTCTGACAATCATCGATGAAACATCAAAGTTTGTATGTGACTTGAATTCTTATAGATTCAGAGTCTTTGAGAATCAATGATAAAGATTCTTGTAAGCTCAATGTCTCTGAGAATCAACAGTAAAATCTTTCATAAACTCAGTGTCTTGATTCTCATAAATTCAGATTCTCATCTGAGAACTTAATAATAGTGTTGAAGAATAGTTCTTGTGTTTATTCTTTATTCTTTGAAGAACTCTGACTTTCATAGAGCTGAGTTCTGACAATTATCTCTTTTCTTAATAACAATGTTCTCGTTGTTGAATTGCTTCATTTCTTCATGCAATGCATGATATCAAAGTTCACTGTGCATCATTGTGTTCTTGAGATTCTCTTTTGATAACACAAGCATTGAGTTTGATAGCATATTCTTTATTCTCTGATTTTTATAGATGTAGACTGAGCATTTTTTGCAACTCACATAGAATTTCTAGATGATCAGCAGTATCATTCGTGTCTATTCTTTGAATCTCGTAGATCTAAATTCTGACTATTATTTCATTGTCTCATTATATTTTGACTGTCACTTTATGCATAGTGTGATCATGATCTCAATGCTTTCTTTTATTAGCACATGCACATTGACTAAACTTGAATTCTTATGATGACAATTGTGACAAGAATCAAGATTTGCTCAATTTGAAGTTTTTTTCTGTAAATGATACTTGATAGTAGAAGCAGATAATGAGCAGAAGTGAGAAGATAGTATCAGATAGTAGAAGTAAACAATGAACAGAAAAGCAATGCTTCTGTTGTTTGTTGTGACTAGCATGATGATGATGATCATTAATATTCATGTTTATTTATTGTGAAGTAATAAATTTTTATTGACTCATCTTTTTTATCTTTTGTCTGATCTTCTTTCTTCTTCAACTTTCATTCTTTCATTCAATCTTCATTTCATTATCTTACTCAATTTTCTACTCATTCTGTAAAGTAGTTCTGTACAATTTCATTGAGTATCATGATAATAATGAGTATAAATCAGATTCTTGATTTAATGTGCAATGAGCTGATCATTTTGCATCTGAAGATAAGAAAGAAAGAAAATCATTGAAGTGTCTCATTAGTTTTGTATCTTCGATTCAGAAATGTACTCATCTCTCATCTGCATGCTTCATCTGCTGTTGATTTTGTTGTCTCTGATCTGATTGCTTTGTCTGTCGCTGATGATTATTCTCACACGTCTTTCATCATCTTTATTATACTCGTCTACATAAAGAATTTATCTTCTTCAGTTCAGCATCATAAAATCACTATTAATGTATATTGCAAGAATGTTTCAGTAAAAAGATGCAAGAAATGCATTGAAAAAGATGTTAAATGTGTTAAGATTAAATTTTCTATTGAAAAGAACTCAAAGAAATGCGCTTTATGCGCAGTATTTAAAGCAAATTGTCAATATGAGTTGTAAGTATAATTTTCAGTAACTTCAAGATGTGAAAATTAAATGATTAATTGATGCTTTTTAAAGCATTCAAGAGCAATTTGATGCTCATTTCTGTTAACTTTACTTTCTCTTCATCTGACTTAAGCACTTCTCTGTCTTGCTTAAACTTCTTTCATGTTGAGATTACATCTGATTTTGAGTTCAATCTCGTCAGTTCTGTCTCTTCATCACTTCGCTTAAACTTTCTTTCTTCTCAACTTCATGCAAGCTTCTTTTCATTCTTTATTGCATCTGATTCTGAGTTTATGATCAAGAAGATGATGATCGCTTCTTGCAATCTTTCTTTCAACTCAGTTCAGAATCAGATGTTTCTTGAATTTGAAGAGTATATTGAGAAGAAGTTGCATTCTCTCGTTCTTGATATCAAGATAAACAGAAACAACATCAGTGAAATGAAGAAGAATGTTGAAGATGCAACTATCAATTGCAGAGAGATGCAAAAGCAAATAAAAGCACAAAAGATTTAAATTGATGATTTGCTGTGTTGAATTATAAGACAGAACAAGATCATTGAAGATTTGTGAAAATAAATTGAAAACTATGATAATCTTTGACTCATTTTGATTGCTCAGACTCAAAATGCTCTGACTCTTCTTGCAATGCATTTGAAAGATCAGAATGTCTCTGTTACAATTGAAACATGCTTTTCTGTGATGTCATCTTCATTCTTGTTTCTTTTGCTCTCTCATGTCTCTCTGTTTTCGCTCTCGTCTGATTCATTTCTGTCAATGACTTCTTCTCTCATCTCATCTTCAACATTGATCACGCAGTTTATCATTGAAGAGATGAAGAATGCAGTAAGCTTTGATATGAACTTCTTATTTCATTCATTCTGTCAATATTGTCATGATTCTAGCCTTGTCAGACTCAGTCTTCTAGTCTTGTCAGATTTATTCTCGCTTCGTCACATCAACTAATCTCTATTAGATCTAGACTAACTCAACGTCATCTGTGTAAGACATCAACTTTTTCAAGTTTAACATAAGTTAAGAAACACACATATGTAGTCAGCTTCTTTTCTGTAGCTATCTTTCTTTCTTAGCATTTATCTTCTAGTTAAATGACATTCATATTGACTTGCTTTATGCTGATCTCTAACAAATATGATAGCTTATGCATGTTTTGTGCTATTTGACTAATAGTTGCAAGAGTTTACTTTCATCAATCTTCAAATTTTCGAGAAAGTGAAAGCTGAATGATACACATATCATATGAAACTTGTGAGCTATTCATGTATCAATTTCTGCATTTGCTAACAACTTTTTTAGACTGTTGATTCAAGTATTGATGAGAATGATTGAGCAAGAAAGTCTTGTTTTTCTTTTCTTTTTTTCTTTCTAGTGATAATTAAATAGTTATCAATTTTTTTACTTCGTTTTATGCATACTTATAATCTTTCATGATGACATTAACAATTTACTTTCAAGCTTGATGAAATGTCTGCAATGAAAGAATCTCAATAAAGTCTTGCAGTTGTCAAGACAGTCTGATGATTCTCAGATATTTTCTGAAGCTTCAAAGTTCTTTCAGTTAAGCAGATATTGCAACTGATCATTCTGTATGCAACTATTCAGTATGTTGTTGATCTCTCAGCTATCATGTATCTCTTTCTTCAGCTCAAGATCTTTCACGAGTGATTCATTCAATTTTTTCTTTCTTAAGCAGAAAGATTTCAGCAAGCTAACATTGAATATTGAGTGTATACGCGTCTTTAAAAACAGTTTCAGACGATAAACTTGTCTGCTTAGATGCTTTAAAATTTTATACAATTCATATTTTCTGACTTTAAGTTTCTTGAAAGACTTCTTGATTTGAATGTTCTTGACATTCAATTACATCAACTAATTGACAAGATACATTTTAGCAAAGTGTTTTTTATCATGTTGAGTCACGTAGTCAACGTTTGTCTCTGCAAGTCTGTAACAAAGATTCTTGTGCAATCTTTTCATTCTCATTGCATAGTTCATGACTGACTCTGATTTCTTTAAGTGATTCTTGACGCTGAACTTCATTCTCGAATGTCTTTCTGTGATTGCAAAGAATGATGTTATTGATGTTGCAATGTAAACGCTGTTATTATAAAAGAACTCAGTCATTGCAAGAAGATGAACTCAATTGTTTTGAACATTGTTGCAGTACGCTTGAAGATAAGTTTCAAGAATTTGATTCTGTCTCTTGATTTGATCATCAATGCAAGAATGAAATGCAATGCTAAGTTTTCACTTGATCAGAAGATGATAGCACAACAATGTTTAAAAGTGTGATGTAAATATGAAATCTTTGTCAAAGATTATATCATCAGAAGCTTCGTGATATCAAACTACTCTGTTAAGAAAAAGATCGATCAGATCAAAAACAGTCATTGTTTTTCAAATAAAAATGTAGTGCGTCATCTTGAAAAAATGATCGATTACAATCATAATGCTGTCGTAGAAGATGTCTGAGACGCTTATGCTGTCAGAAAGATTGATGATGAAGTTCATGATGATGCTTTCTCATATTTTTCAAGAAATGAACAAATTATTCAGAAGTTCTCAGATTCTGTGATGTAGTGTTTTGTGTTACTGACATGATTTACAAATTTTGCAATATTTCTTAATGTTCTCATTTGCAAACAATCAGTTGAAGATTCATTGAACAAGCTTTAAACATCATTGAAAGTTGAAATGTTCTGCAAGAAAGCTGTCATGATGTTGTCTTATAATCTTTGCTCTAAATTTATTTTATGCAAAGACATAAATGAATTCTTGAAATATCATGATGTCATTTGTGATTTTCTTTGATCAGTTAATCATGAAGATGCTGAAGTTAATTTCAGTATCATGTGTGTTTGAGTTTCTCTTTTTCATTAATTCTTGTACTGTGATGATGAAATAATTCATTTTTTGCTGTTTGCAGATCAATTAAGTCAGACTCTTGAAAGAGTAGCTTGCAAAGTCAATAAAGCTCAAAATCAAGACATCATTTTGTATTAATAAATTGAAGCATTTATGAATTTTTGTAAACTTTGAAACTGCATCATCTGTCTCATCTGAATTATTCTGAATCGCAACGAAACAACTTTCTGATGCATTCACTTTCTTTTTCATGAATAAAGCTTTCTTCATTTCTTCAGCAGAATGATGCATAGTTGAATCTTTGTTCTGATTCATGATCAAACATTCACTTTTCTCAGCAGAATGATGCATGATCGAAACTCTGCTTTGACTCATGATCAAACATTTACTTTTCTCAGCAGAACAATGCATGATCGAAACTCTGCTTTGATTCATGATCAAACATTTGCTCTTCTTGACAGAATGATGCATAGTTAAAACTCTGCTCTGATTCATGATTAAACATTCATTCTTCTCAACAGAACAATGCATAGTTGAAACTCTGTTCTGACTCATGATCAAACATTTGCTTTTGTCAGCAAGACAACACATAATTAAATTCTCACTCTGATTCATGATTAAACATTCGTTCTCTTTAGCAAAATGACATGTAATTGAATCTTTGCTCTGATTCATGATCAAACATTCACTTTCTTCAGCAGAAGAATTTGTTAGAATCATGTTTAAAGCAAATCATAAAGATACATGTAAATCAGATGATATATGAGTAAATGAGGTTTCAAAGCTAAAGAGTGAGATCTATGAGATGCAAAGACTATATGTACAGAGAGAAGAAAAGCGCTAAGCTCGATAAAGTCTTAGACTTGCTCAAGAACGTGCATTTCAGTAGAAGACTGAGCATGCTTGTAACATTACTCTCTTCTCTCAGTCAAGCAATGATTTTATTGCTTCAATCAGCTTCTTTCTTTATTGTTCATTTCATTAAGCGTTTCAAGCTCATTTCATCAGGCGTTTCAAGTCTATTTCTTCTTGTCATAGAGCATTTCAAGCTCATCAGACGTTTCAAGCCTATTTCTTCTTGTCAAATGTTATTGAAGCAAACTCACTATTGATTTATGTCTTTCGAGCAAACTCACTATCAAGTGACGAGCTCAGTTGATGAGATCAATCATTGTCTTTTGATTCATATCTACTACACGCATGTAGCAGAGTTGTTTTGTTCATGCTTATCACGTTCAATAGAGCTTGTTTCATTCATGTCTACTACATGCATGTAGTAGAGCTTGTTCTATTCATTGATTAATTTAATCAAAAGATCAACTATTGACTTGTCATTGTAGCAGACTCACTTCTGATTCAGACTTATCACATTTGATAGTGCTCATTTCGTTTATGTCATTGAAGCAAACTCACTGTCGATTCGTGTCTTTCAAGCAGACTCATTATTCTTGTCATTCAAGCAGTCTTCTTTCTATTCAACTTCAAATATTCAGCAATGAATGAGTTTCAGCTCATATCTTCGTGATTTCAGACATATAATATATGTTTCATTCTCTGTCTTGAGACATATAATATACATTTCATTCTGTTCTCAATACATATTGTTACAAGCGTATCAAGGCTGAATAGAGCTAGTCAGTGTCTCTAGCTCAAATCTGACTCAGTCTCTATTTTCTTTCATCAACATCTTTTTGTTCAACATCATCTTTCTTTCTACATCATATTCTACTCATGTTACAAACACATTCTCTTCAAGCTTAGCGCAGTCTCTGAATATTACTTAAATAGAAGCTCTTGTACTCATCTTCTTCTGTATTCTTAATATTCAGTTATAACTATCTTTAAAGATCAAGCACTATTTAACTCTGACTTTCGCTGATTGACTCATTTAGACACGATTCTGACATTATATTAAGAATTCGTTAATCACATGATACTGATCTCATTACTCATTCAACATACTCGTACAGACAGAACGAGTCTAAAGAAATTCATTTATCTGATGATCAACGCAATCAAAAGACTGAACAACACTAGAGAGTTTGATAGAATCAACGACAAGACTGTTTGAATCGCTAGACAACTTATTGCTCACTAAGTACACACAGTTCAAATCGATCAAGAGAATCAACTCATTCTCGTGAAACAGACGAGTGAAAATAAGCTGTTCAACTCGATTAAGAGAATCGATGATAAAGAATCTTCGTGAATTGCTTGAGAATCACTCAAAAACTCACAAATCAAAAATACTTCTCTAATTAATAACATTCTCTTCTGAAGATTAAACACTTGATCATACGTCTTCATTAATACTGTCGAGCATCATCATTCGCTTGATCTCGTTCTTTCTTCAAATTTCATCATGTCAAAACGTTCATCTATTGAAGAACGTTTCGAAGAATTTCGAAGTCGCTTTTCTCAAATCTCTGAGACTGATTCATTGAAACTCTCTAGTGCTGAATCATTCATCAATGAAGATGACGAGTCATTCACTGAAACAGTAATACTCTCTGTTTCTATCAAAAACTGAAAGACTCGATGCATGATTCTCGACAGAGAAACAGATCAACTCAACGAGCTGAGTAAACAACGAGACGACGAAATCAAAGAGTTGAAGACTAGACTTCAAACTAAAGAAATCACTTCTTC
>JAABUV010004202.1_pt1 | contig 17470 bp, 20 predicted proteins | sample 5559971 | NCBI WGS metagenome assembly JAABUV01 (sample SAMN10711881, study PRJNA513362) | rock metagenome | isolation source: Antarctica rocks | place: Antarctica: Victoria Land, Knobhead nord | collected 2015-12-19
AGCACAGTTGTTTGGACACCTGATCATAGTCTACCAGGGACGACCCATCTACCCAATGTACACAAGCAGCCAAGCATTCTACGTACGTCTCCGCTGAAACGCGGCATTCTCCCTCCTTTGCTTTTATCGGTCTCAGCCACTCATATCCTTGAAACTACCTATCTTGCTTTTCTCTTTTTCTATGGAAGGAATATCGGTTGGTTTAAGACTGGGTGCTGAATGTTACTACGTTATCAACATCCGAATACGAACGTTCCCCCTTACCATGTCCTGACAAGTTCATCACGTTCGATAAATTCCTTTCGGTGGTCAATAGTACCTCATAAAGGATCATTTCGACCGATTGACGTCTATTTGAAGCGGATTGACTTTTCATGGCGGTAGAGACGTGAACGGCTTCAAAAAAAAAGGGGTTTTTTCTCTTCTTGGTGAGGTAGTCTTTTTCAGGGTTGGGAGTTTTTCTCTTCTTCCGTCTCATAACACCTTCTGATCCTACTTTGCTCAAGTGCATACATTGCTATTTCAGCAATGACGGAGGAAGGCGATCGTTGAGAGAATAAATGCCGGAGAAGTTTCGACCATCCAGACACACCATCTCCAAAGCCCACTCTTCAAGCTCTTTCATCTTTCAATCCCTTCGGAATCATCGCCCCATTCTGTCTTCACTCGTTCGGTGAACAATATTGATATCCAACTAATCTCACCGCTGATATTATAATTCGAGACACAGCACCATCAGACAAGCTCACGTAGCAAACCTCCCACCCGCCACTCTACCCAAACATCCACAAGCACCCTCCACCCCCTTCCCCCCACATGCAACCCTCACCCTCACCCTCACCCTCACCCTCACCCTCACCCTCACCCTCACCCTCACCCTCACCCTCACCCTCACCCTCACCCTCACCCTCACCCTCACCCTCTACACCCCCTTCCACCCAACCACCCAACCGCCACACCTCACCTTGCCACACCCCTCACTCCCTCTACCGCTCGCATGGGGGGGGCAATCCTCCACACCCGACCCTTTATCAACACGAACGCCGGAAACGAATCCCTCGGCCGCGTTCCGCACCGGCGTTCGCTGGCTCCGTCGGGGCAAACGGCGCGGATCTTCATGGACGGACGCCCATCCGATCAAGTGTGTCCGCAAGAGCTCGCGCGCGTGTTTTTTTTGGGGGGGGGTGTTGACAGTAGTCCGGGAAATGAGGTCTGGTGCGGTGGTGGGTGGATGGTGGGTGGGATGCTGGGGGAGGTGAGTGGGCGGTGAGTTGAGGGTCTGGGGTTGGGTTTTTGAGGGGGTTGGGGTGGTAGGAGTTGGAGGGGTGGGGTTGGGAAAGGGAGGTGTTGTTTAGCTTGGAGGATAAGGGGGGTGCGGTCGAGGTTGGGGGGGTTTTTGCTCGACGGGAGGGAGGTGGCTGCTTTGAAGGTGGTGTGGAGGTGTGTGCGTGGAGGTAGGGGGGGGGAGGATGTGGTTTGGTAGATTGAGAGAGGTGGGAGGGAGGTTGGACGTTTGAGCGAGTAATGGTCAGGCTAGTCTTTAAGGAGGGATTATCCCAAGCGCTTTTTGGTTGGAAAACCTGCTCAGCTTGTTCAAGGGAAATGCGATGCCAGGGGGTGTGTATAACGAGGGAGGAAAGGCAGGTGAAAGAGGGGCATAGCATGATAGGTTCATTGCTACTATAGAAAGCGGACGGACTGAGCGAGCTACGCAATGGACTGCGAGAACAGCTGGTTCGGGCGTCTGATCGTGGTTTTGGTAGACATGACCAAGCTAAGGTACAGTAGATGCCTTACGCACGCCCAATGCTCCTGCATCAACCACCGCACCACGACCTCCCATCCTCAAAACCCCCCTGATCTATGTATATCAACTCCATTAATTCGGATCGTTCTCCCCCCCTTGACAACGTAGGTCCTGGGAACACGGAGATGGCGATGAATCCCCCGATTCTTTATTATGGCTGTCAATGTTTTGTTGTTGTACCAAACTCCACTATGATATCGTGATTTTAATGGTTTCGGTTTCCTTTTTTTTTTGACGAATGTTGGTGGGACTGCGAGATGAGAAGGTTTGGCCTTGGGGATGGCTGTGAAGTTTCTCTGGTTCATGTCGTGATTGACGCGCATGTGAGTAAGGCTTGGTGGCGGTTGACGCTGCGTGACGATTGGGAATCTGTGGAAGTCATCTTGAGCTGCAGTGCTAACGAGGACTCTGGATATAGTCTTCGACGTAATGTCGTCGGGGTTTAAATAACGCTCGGATGACGATGAGTTCTTTTCTCTCACTCCATCTTTTGCACACAACTGTAAAAATGAGATTTGAAGACGGTTGATACTATTGTTCGGCTTGTCACATATCACAGAAGATCGACCAGGCATGTACATTTCTCAACTAGAGGATGAGGATCTCTGCTGTGCGCAAAATCATCTTTTGATATTAGGTTCTGAGCCTGTAGGTTATCCTGCTTTATCACATCCACGATGAGTCTTTACTTTGATGGTGGAGATGGTCATTCAAATTGACCAAGTATTCGTTGTAAAGGGTGGTCGAGAAGACCCATTCCAAGGGTCTCTTAGCTAGTGGATTGGTCTGCTAATCCTGGTTCCTGACTCCGATCCTCGTAAGCCCTTTCGTCATTTTCTTCCTCCTTTCTATTGACTGGTCTCGAGGCTCTACAAGTCTTTCTTTTCTTAAGACTCGCATACATCTATCTGCGTTGATTCAGGGGACAACGCTGCTGGCAGAAGAACGATTTGGTTCGCTTCTGGCCAGCTTTCGAGGAACATTGAAGCGTTCGATTTCGTATCGCCTCTTCTGTCATGGTTGAGTCAGGGGTGTGTTTATTCTGTATGGGGGTGTGGGTGTTGCTGAGAATTTCAGTCGGTGAAGACGAGGAAATTGGGTCCATGTTGCCCGAGTCCTTGGGCGGCTCTTCTTCGGTGAGCATGGGTTTTGGGAGCGCAACATGGATTTCGCATTTCCAGAGGAGTCTCTTCACGGCTGCTCGGCCCATGGGCTCGAGATCGTAACTCTTCTGCCTTTAAAGACGCTTTGCTAACCCCAAACCTTCCTGAGTTGAGTGTGAACATGCACATCCCACCTTCTCATGTTGTTTACAACCCTTCGTCCCCCTACTGAAAACCCTTCGAGGTCAGCAACTTTCTGCGAAGCCGTTTCAATTCTTCGGCTACGCCGACCCACACATGTCGCTGCTAGGCTGGTGCCCATCGAAATTTCAGAACCCAGAGGTTTAGCTCTGTACACGTTTCGATTCACTGCTGCCATCTGATACATTGAGAGCCGAGTGATTGCAAGCATCTTCAAGTTGACACCTGAAAGTCCAGGACCCACTGTGCCTATCATGTTTTTCGTTGTGATAGTACCTGGGTGGAGGTCTTGCAGCTTTAGCGATCTTGTTGATATAGGACCATAATCGATAAAAGATCCGGCACAAGGCTCTGGCAAGTCCTGATTTGCAAGTTCTTGAGTTCGGAGCCCCCAGGATCTTCGGAAGAAGGCGGTGGCAATAGCTGATCGCTTTTCGGATGTCTAATAGGAATGCACCGAGTGCAGAAAGTACAGAGATTTGGGTAGCCAGCATTTGGCCCATTTCTATTATGAAACAATGGCTCACGCAATGGTATACATACTATGTGAGATTGTTGAGGGTCGGCTCTACATGTTACGAAGGATGTAAGGCAGACATCAGATTGTACTTCGAGGGTATAAAACCCGCTCTTCATGTTGCGATGAATGTGAGATAGATATCAGATTGTCGAGCGGGCTACGTTCTCTCTGTTGACGACGGTGCGAGGGACCTTGATTGTCATCATGAACGAGGTCGGCCACAGAGACAACGTTCTGGGCTCGAATTTGCTAAGGTCTTAACATGGTCCTTTCAGTTGATAAGGTTAAGATCTGAGTTGCCGCGCTTTCTTTCGGATACCTCGGTCGACTCTCCAAGTTGCGGAGAATGTGAGGTAGACATCAGATTGTCGAGGGTAGAGTTTTCATGTTGCGAATAATGTGATGTAGACATCAGACTGTCGTTCTAAGATGCAATCATCGCATTGCGCAGAACGTAAGGCAGACATGAGATTGCCATTTGAAGGTATAAATCTCGCAAGCAGGGGGTGGGGCCTGGGGTTTCATAGAATCCGGTATGCATGCCCAGGTCTCAGCTATTCAGTCGCGCTCTAGGCATGCAATCCCTTTATCGAGGTGCTCCTTTCGAAGTATCGTAGAAAGTGAAAATGATTACCACTTTTCGTCTTCTTTTTTTAAGAATGTTAGACCGCGCGTATGCGATCACAAGATACTTCTCAAGAGAAAGCAGATCCTGAATTTTTTTGATTCGCCGATGATAAACGTTTCATCAATTTTATGTTCTCTGAGTGAAACTCCAGTATTCTTGGCCGCAATCACGCCATCTCTCTCCGTATACTCGTCTTTCGCGACTATTAGCTCAAGCTCCTCTCTCCTTGAAGTTGCAGCTTGTCGCAGCGCAAGTCGTATCGCCTTTCCAAAAAATGCGAATCTACCGACCATAGAAGCGGTAACAATTCCGAGACCAGATTTCTTGATAGATGATGCAAGAGGATCTAGCAGTTCAGTCTCCCATTCATCTTCTAAGCCGAAACCCGCAACCCATCAATATCGACATTGAGCTGAACATTGATCACTCTCAGATTGAACTTGTTAACCATCTAGAGCTTTTATTGTTTTTCATTTCTCCACCAGCGCTGATGATATTTAACAGCATTGTTTCCTATATGATGGAGTATTTGGATAGTGAAGGTGTAGCTTAGACGCTTACACTTGTCGAAGTAAGCCTCTAACTTTGCAGTCGATGTGTCGTTGGAAGCCTTCGCTCGTCTGTGCGTTGATCTCGGCTCGAGAAAATGCTGTGCTTTGCGTGTCCTTGTTTCGAGCATGCCTTCAGGCTTGATAGATAGGGGTAAGTTTCCGCTTCTTCAAAATCGGACAGGAAGCGCGCCCACTCATGGCGTTGAGCCCCCGGACTTCCAACTTCCAGGATGAGATTTTCAGAAGTTGAGCAGAGAGCAAAGTGGTAGACTCTGGATGCCGTACGGCCAGGTGGTGTAATCCGTTTCTGAACTCGATGTAACAGTCGAGTCCAGTGTACCATGCACCTTCATCTCAAGTATTCCAGTCCAGCCTTGGGAGATCTGAACGTTATCTTTCTAGCCATACAGGCCAAAACACCAATTCGGTGTCTGACTCTGTTCTTGATGATCTCATCTACTAGTCCCCGCTTCGTCACCAAGCTTTCACAAGAGATAGCGTGATGAGGTATTTAAAACCATTCAACATGGGTCTTCAGTCTCTCGATATAAGCCATTCGAAAATTCCGAGACAGCTGAGAAGCATGTGCAATGGCTGTGGTCCAATTTTCCTTGTTCTCGAACAGTTAGACTTCCTAGCGATAGCTGAAGAGACCCTTGTACCAGTCCGATAGGAGATCCATGAGATCAGCTTAGTCGATTTTCGTCATCAAGAGCTAGCTTGATACTTCCCCCAACCACAACGTATAGAAACCAAGTTGTCCACTTTGTAGACAGCGCAACAGTCGACGGTGTAATATATGTTTTAGTGCTTGATTATATCTCCTTCTTGCAAGTCGATGTTGTGACCCGTCTTTGAGAGATCCGATTCGAGAAAATTAGAGAGGCGCAGCACACAGGCCCTCGATGCCCTTGATACACGGCTGGATTTGGCGGCAATGAAGAAGCATGGGTAGTGTGCCAACTCAATAGATAATGTACAGCCAGTCAGATCGCAAAGGGGATAGAGTCATTTGTTTGGCAGACATCAGCCCAGAGTAGAAGAGGACGGCGTGGTCACTCTTGATGTCTCTGGCTGTAAACCCGAGAGTACCAGAAAGCGTGGCTGAATATTGCAGGTGAGTGCTTCGGCCACTGCATATCTGGCTAGTTGCTTCGGTCGATGGACGCTTAGGAGATCTTTGTACCGCGAGTCATTTTTCATCTCGTGAAGCACAATATCTTTGAGCGACAAAGCCATCACTTTGGGAACCATCATACAGGCATCGGAGGGCTGCTTGTGTATATCTGAACCTTTTTCTAGATCTTGCCCAAAAGCCGGAACAGATTTGCTCTTTAGCGGACATAGTCCTTCCCTTTGGACCGGTCAGCTAAGCACTCGAGTGGGCGGCATAGTTTTTGCAAATCAAATCTCACAATTCTCGTTGTTCTGTGCCTCGATAAGAAACTCTAGTGGGCCCTACACGAAAATCTCTCCCCATATCATCCTCTTGGCAAGTCTCATATCTCCCTTGACTCTATACTCTGCTATATGCCCGCTTCTTCAAACGTCTCTCTAGGGCTCTGGTGCTGTGGTTATGCAGAAGAAGGGTGTTGTAGAACATAGACAGAAGGTGAGTTCTGCAAAATGAAAATAAATCAGGACCTGATAGTGTGGTGTTGAATCGGCGGGATCTAAACCCAGCCTAACGCCTTTGAGAATATTGTTGATCGTTAGGTATTGACTTTATTGAACTCGCACTGCACAGGCCAATGGCCTTGCGTCTTGGGTACTAAGATCCATTTCAAGACCGTAGCTTTTGTCAGACCACCTTGAAGTTCATTTGCTGACGTGAAAGGTTGTCGAGATTTTCACGAAGATAGCCTGTTGAAGGGATCAGGTATAGATTGTGCGTCTAGGGAAGTTCTATTGACTTTTTTTATGGTGGAAATTTTGTCCAGCTGAAGGCTTGAATTGAATCTTTTTCAAATAGCTCTTTAGAGTTCGAGTCCTGGTTAAGAGGCCTGAACGAGTTGTGAATAAATACTCAGGTATTCGATTTTGTGCCAGATGTGTTCGAACCTCAAGGAACCTCTGAGTCCATACCAGCTTGTCAGTTGGTCGAATTGACGAGTCATCAGGTTGTTGATCTGGCGTACATTGCCATAATCCTTGCCGAAGAAATCACTCTTTCTACAGGTGAGGCAGTAGTCATGATAGAAATTTCCCTCGCGTGGTTCCTCATTATTGCCACTGTTGAATTCGTGCTTTCGAGTCAGTCATAGTTCGAAGACTTGTAAATTGAGGATGATTCTTCGGACTGAAAGGTTGTCAGTTGCCGAAGGCTCCACTTAGCCGAATACAGTGCATCTGAATCTGGGCTACAGTTGTCGCAATCACAGTCTGAGAGAGTTCCAGATAGTACAGTACTGCGGTCTGGAAGCCGATGAGATTGTATATATGCACAGATCAAGCTAGACGCAGATCGATCGGTGTGGAGAAACATTTCAACGAAGGCGGCTAGGATGAGTGAGATGTTCGATTGGCATGATGTGTCCATGTCGAAAAATGGAATTTAGTGAGGTATGAATAGATAGGACTCTTGAGTAGTGAATACATATGCGGAAGAGTATGTGGTGTGTTGGAAAGAAGGAGAATGTGGGGGGCAGAGAAGGACCTTATAGTTCTCGGACACCAGAAGTGGAGGTCAAGGAAGGGTGAATGCCTAGGTATTCATCATAAGTGGAAATGTGGCTGCTAGTGATAAGACTATGAAGAAGTGAGGTGAGATGAATGGAAATGTTAATTCATATTTAATCTCACTTCTACTATGACCTCACTCGAGACCGAGAAGGAGTCCTATCTGAACCACCAATTGACCTGTAGAGAAGTAATCAGCGGCAGTTCAGTGACACAAGGGGCTCTCATCTCACCGATCCATTTACACCGCGACCGACACCCTTGATACTATGCCACCAGCCTTTAGGTATGAAAAGCCCGTCTCCGCGTTCGAGAGAGGCTTCGTACCCAGACACGTTTGCATGACCGTCAGCAGATGCATCGTCCCATATTCGCGCCTCAAGCGATGCCTTCTCCTTCCCCTTCATCATCTCCTCCCCACGAAAGCTTGCAGAGGCCGATCTTCCCAATGCTGTCTGAACAGAAATAAAGACTTCTTGCCCTTCCTTTGGCGCAAGTAGCCTCACTTTCTTCTGGCCTGCGATTTGCACGAACAGATTCGGATTGGGATCCCGGTGTAGAGGAGTATACGTGGGCGGAACTCCTATCCATAGGTTCGTATCGTAGACATCCCCACGTCCCGCCCTCATCACAATTTCAGGTATTGGAAGATCACCCACCAACTTCTTGGGAAGGTCGTTGAACGACGCTTGCGCAAGATAAAGCCGATTAGGAGTCTCAGTCGTAGCATGCTTCGCCCAATTCAAAAACAGTTTGAATGGTACTTCCGAGCGCTGAAATGCTCCTTCAACAGCCTCTGAGGTAGATGAGGTAGCTAGTAATGTGTATTCCAATGGAACATTGATATCGCCAAATTCGGACAGATAGTCATGATTGAGATATAGGTTTTCCTTATCGTCCGAGACATAAAACCACTTCTGTACAGCTGGAAGTTCAAGAAAATGGCCCCGGCGTAGAACTACCGGCACTGAGGGAGAAAATGCTTCCCTACGGAAAACTTCCAAGCTGCTGTCATCCAGGACTTTTAGCGGGGACCATGCTGATGGTGTCGAGTAGAAACGAGCGTACTGGGCGGTTCTAAAGGCGAAGCGCAATGCAATGCTTCTGGTGATCATACGAGATAAGCGATAGAGAAGAGCGAAAGTGCAAACGAAGCTCACAAGTTGCTACACCACCAAAATTCTCGGCGTCGGGTTGGAAAAGCTCCGGAGCCTATGCAAAGCATATGCCAAGACCATTAAGCGAGGCCACAAAAATCACTAAGGCCTCATATGCGCAGCATTAACTGAGCATAAAGAAATATCGATGGACGACGAAAGCATCGGCGCTGAAAATCGAGCGGATGAGATAACAGGTTGGCTAAATGGTTTGGAGGTGAGAGTCGCAGTCCGCATATGCCGCGCATATACTAAAAAGAAACTCAGCTCGCTCATCAATGCAAATGTCGAAGACGATGAGGAAAGCGATGGTGCAAATCACGAGCAGAACGACGAGAACGAAGAAGAAAACGCACGAGAAAGGTCTGACGAAGATAACGTGAGCGATAGCTTGTGGATGGGCATGTCACAAGTGGAGTTCATGATTCGCATGTTTTGTGCATATGCACGGCATCAATTCTTCGCTCTTGCTATTCTATTTGTCTCGTAGCTACTCCGTACTTTAGCTAAATAATATCAATTCTTCAGCTCATGATTAGCATCTGCAGAAAGCTGAGCCGGGGTTGGAATGATTTTGAACTCATGGTTAGCATATGCAGAAAGTTGGCCGGAACCAAACAAAAAAAGTTCCGACCTCGGCTCAACTTTTCCAACCCCCCGGCCAGCTGTAACCCCACCATCTCGCTATAATTCTCCGAACTTGACCGAGCCTAAGGTAAGGTATTCGTTCGTTGATGGTAGGGTCAGAATTGTATTAAACATGCTTATTGCCTAACCTAATTAGGATAGTCAAAAAGCATGTTTTATACACGTTTATTGAAACCTGTATTAAACACAGGGGTCTATATAAATAGCATCAGTTATTTGGATGCTCCATAGCCACCTGGCCGTCGATGATGCTATTCAGAAATTCCTCCAGCACCTTCATTGTTTGAAGGATTTAGCCTAGCCATAGCATTTTCCTCCTGCAGCAGTCTATCTTTCATATCCAAAAGCTCCTCCTCATCGATTTCAATGCCCTGTGTATAGCGAAGCTTCTTTTTAGGTCCTTCGGCCGATTAAGCGTTCGTTCCGGCCATATGACAGTGACGGCACCGAACAGTAGTAAGCCTTCCAGGTACGATTATCTGCTGGAAGTTATCGACGACGAGCTGGTTCAAAGGCCTACCGCCACGTTGCGGAGGCATTGCTGGAGGTAGAGAGGTAGGGGTCTGCAAGGTTAGCTAGTAGAACTGACGACAGCGAGGGGTCAACAGCAGGGTAATCCTCCAATCAATGACCCTTGTATGCTTAGATAATAAGATACCAAAAAAGCGAAGCAAAAAAGCCGCTAAGAAGTATTATACACGCTTTTTGTAGAAAAAGCGGTTTTATTCTGACCCTAGTTGATGGTGTGATACTATTTAGAGTTTTATGCAAGGTTCAGATGATGATGTCCGTACACTCATACACGGAGTATTAAGGTACCTTATGTTACACATATTATAAGGAGTAGCCGGTATGCTCTAGCCTGTACCGGCTACTATATGGCCGGAAAAGGGTTTAGTGCTATGTAAGCGTCCGCCTAGTGGTCCCGGGTACTGTATCTCTGGTGAATACTCCGTAATGACGGTTTATGTAACAGCCGAGGTTGAAGTCCCTGTCGAAAGTGACAAACGCTGTGCAACGCCAAATCCAGCAACTTTGGCGAGTGCAGGAAAGATTCCCCGAGCTCTTGTCGTGTCCTAGGGCACTGTGTTTCTCTTTTCTATTTCTATAGACATCCGGCTTCATACTTTGTTGTGGTCTTTTCTATCTGGTAATCCAACCTATCGTCGCATCTGTTCCCCTCGTTGACTATAAAACAATATTCAATACCATGAAAATAAACCCCCAGAACACCATCCGTAGGGTAAAAGGCTATGAGAAAGATGCTTATACCTACTATCCCATCCTTGTTGTAGGCGCTGGCGAGTCCGGCATAGCTTTAGGGTGCCGGTTGAAGGAGAAGCTCGGATTTGATCAATTCAGGATCTTCGAACGCCAGTCTGGCATAGGAGGAACTTGGTGGATAAATCGATACCCAGGTGTAGCATGCGATGTGTACGCCTCCTTCCAAGTCTTGTAGATCCGTATATACTGACTTGTACTGCCTGCAGGCCAGGGGTTTTCTACTCCTTCTCTTTCAGACCAAATCCTACATGGAGCACATTCTTTCCGAGCGGGCCAGAGATCGCCAAATACCTATACACGGTCTGCGATGAGTATAAGCTCGTCGACAAGATACAATTGAACACGGACGTTTCAGAGATGCGGTGGCTTGTGGATGAAGAGGAGTGGGAGGTCACTCTGACGCACATGGTCGCAGGTACCGGGGATTTGAGCACCAAGGACAGGCATAAGCGAATAGCTGAACGGGGCCAAGACAGTGTATATCTGAAGCAGGAGATCGTTAGAGCGAAGATTGTCGCAAGTGCTGCTGGTGGACTGGTTGAGCCAAACTCCTGGCCAAAGCCGATCCCTGGACGCGATTCGTTCAAAGGTGATGTATTCCACTCTGCTCGGTGGAATTATGATGTGGACCTCAACGGGAAAGATGTTATTGTTGTTGGTACTGGATGCAGCGCAGCGCAATTTGTGCCAATGTTAACGAAGTCTCCTTATAACGCCAAATCCGTTACGCAGGTCATGCGGTCACCTCCATGGGTAGTTCCCAGATTATTACCACCCGGTGGACATGAGAAATGGGAAAAGTACGCTCCCAAGCTTTTCAGTACTGTTCCAGCGCTAGCTAGGACTCTTCGGACTCTGTTGTTCCTGTACGCCGAATCTGACTTTAATACAATATTCCTAGACAAGTACAAGGAAAAAAGGAAGCCAATAGAGGCTCAGCTTATCGAACACATGAAGAAAACAGTACCAGAAAAATACCACGAGATCCTCACCCCAGATTACGGCGTTGGCTGTAAGCGTCGGATTTTCGACGCAACTTGGTTGCCAAGCTTGAACGATCCCAAGATCCTCCTCACAACTCAACCCCTTACCAGCATCCAACCACAAGGAGTCACGCTTGGCCCGGGGCGAACCTACCCAGATCCCAAAGACGCCGACAGCAAAGCTCCCACTGAGGAGATCAAGCTCCCTGCGGACACAATCATCCTTGCCAACGGCTTTGAGCTCACAACATGGCTGCATCCCCTCAAAATCTACGGCAAAGACGGCAAGTTAATGCAAGACGTCTGGGATGAGCGTGGAGGACCTCAAGCGTACCTGGGTTCCGCAATGGATGGATACCCGAATCTTTTCATTATTTTCGGTCCCAACACCGCTACTGGCCACTCTTCCGTGATTCTGGCTAGTGAGAACATGGTTGAATACAGTCTTAAATTCATCGAGCGCATCTTAAACGGTGACGTGAAGACGGTTGAGGTCAAGCACGAGGCGGAGGTCAGCTGGACGAAGAAAATGCAGGAGAAGTTGAAAGATACTGTCTGGATGAACGGAGGCTGCCATAGTTGGTACAAGACAGCGAATGGGTGGAACGCAACGGCATATCCGTAAGTTGTTCCTACCAATCTGACACTACGTTCCTCGCTAACGCTATAACACAGAGATTCTCAGATCGACTTTTCGTTAAGGTGCATGTTTCCGAAATGGAGTGACTGGAATTTAGAATATACTCGGAAAGGACTATTAAAGAAAAGAGCAAGAAATGCAGTAAAAATCTGTGCGCTCGTAGCTGTCATTGTGGGAGCGAACAGGTTGCGGAAAGACGGTGGAAGTTTAGTCAACCTACCGGGCCTTTTACGGCAGATTGTCAGATCGAGCTTGCTTACTTTACTTGACATCAACATGGCTGTCAACCATAGGATCAGCCAGGTGGTGAACAGGGTTTAAGGTACGCTGGAATTATTGGCAATTCTTCGCTGGGGGAGGAGATTTGTACTAAGTAGATATCTACTCTGTAATCTGGAATCTCGAATGGTCGAGCTAGATATGTCGATTATAGATGATATTAATCGATCATAATACTCGGTGTACAAAGGATCAACTGTTTACACCTGGCCCCCATGAGGGTGTTTTGGTGTGTCACGTGTGATTATAAATACCCCCCGGCGGAATATCTTACCGACGGAACTGGGTTTAGCTTATTCTTTACAGCTGATATCCCCCTAAGAGCGGTATTCCTCCGCCTTCCTGCATGTGCACAAGTAACTCGACGTATCCTCACCAGCCATGAATATAAACGACCTTAGACAGGACACCGAGAGCAAGCCGGTAGAGCGGAAAGGAGCGCACCGGACCAAGCGAAAGAGTGAGGATGGATCCAGCTCGACCACACATACGAGATCGAAACGGAACCGCTACATCACCATTGCATGGTCTGTCCCTCTTCTCCACTTACTCGGTCAAAGTTGCTAATACGAACTCCGTGATAGCAATGAGTGCAAGAGACGAAAGATCAAATGCAATGGTCAAGTACCGTGCCAGCGATGCGGAAACCTCCAGCTGGAGTGCCTGTATGCCCCGAATTGTTGCAACAGTGGCTTCAAGGACTCGGAGTAAGTCTTTCCACGGGCAGAACGAGGTCGCTTCTGACCAGTGAGTACAGCGAGTTCTGTGTAATGAGCACTACGATCCAGACATTGCAGGACCAGGTCAATAACCTCTACCATACCATCGAAGCACAACGAAATACGCAGGATAGCAATACCTCGCCTTATGAGAGTCAAGAAACCTACCCGCATCACCCGTCGCTCACTCGATCAACTCCGCAAGGTCCATATCCAATTCCCATAAGCGAAGCGCAATCGCATAGAAGGCATCCGGGGTTCAAGGGTCCCACAAGCTCTGCGTTCAATTTCGATGTTGCTAACTCGAGTCTACAAACTATGGGTGTTACCGCGGACCAAGAAACAATGTGTCAAGGACTACTTGGTCCTGAAAAGACTCCTATCAATTCGCCACGCCAACATCACTCATCTTTGTCAATGAACCCCCAGCAATCCCAAGATCCACTATGGAGCGTAGACCTAGACGAGGCCTTGAGGTTATGCGGGCTCTACGAAGATGAAATGGGAACGCTGACTCCCATGCATGACATTGAACAGGTCATGCGGAATGCAAAATCTTTTTTTGCATCCACCGAACCAACCGGAAGGGAGCATGCAAACGGATACCCGCACAGCTCGAAAGGCTTATCAAATGACGACATCTACATCTTGCGGCTCGTTTTAGCTGTCGCCCTTGTCATTGAAGGTGGCGGCCGAAGTGATTTAGGGAAGGCTCTTTTCGACAGTGCCCGGAAGGCTGTTGAAAGTAGGATGTGGGAGCCTGTCGAGATCAAGGGTTTGATCCAGCTAGCGCTTGTGGTACGAATCAATGGACCAGTAGCTCTTGGTCCATGCTTACCTTAGTTGCAGGCTCAATATCACTTCAATCAAGATGATGAAGTTCAGGCGTATAGGATAACCGGTATCGCAGCTCGCTTATGCCTAGAGATGGGACTACATCGTCGCGAAACGCTTACAAAGGCATTCACTACCGAAGAAGAATGTATCTGGGCGCTGAAGCTATTCTGGTCAATCTATGTAGCCGATCGACGATTTAGCTTCGCAACAGGCATGCCCTTTGCGATCCAAGACGCTGATATCGACCGTTTACTCCCCGAATTAGTACGTACAAGTTCGTTTGATCTTGAGAGCAAAAATTTGCTCACTGTCCTAGGATGATTCCACCCCTTACCTTACCCTTTCCATCACCTACGCTCGCTTCTCCTCTAAAGTTTGGCGCTGTACTTCCCGCCTCGAAGATGCCCCGGACATCAAAAAGGACATGGAATATCTAGACTACCAAATTCTCCAATGGGAAAATACCATCCCTGACTCCCTTCGATTCTCACCCTCCCAACTTACCCACCCCTTGCCCGCATCCGAATCGCGTACTCAACTCCGTCTCAAGGTTCTCTTGTATGTCCGCGCAAACCAGGTACGCATACTCATCTACCGCCCAGTACTGCTCTCGGCGACGAGCATCATGGAAAACAGGAATTATGCGCAAAAGGCCGTCGAGGTAGCAAAAGACACCATTCGCGTACTCGCTCGCCTAAACGAAACGAGCGACATTTACAGAGCGCAACAAGTCTGCTTCAACTACTTCCTCATCTCCGCCCTTGCCGTCCTCTTCCTTGCCGTCTCGCACGCCCCCGCAGAATTCAACGGCCAGGTCCGCGACGAGTTCTACATGGCCCTCGACCTCGTGAAAGGCTTCAGCACCAAATCATACATCAGCCAGCGGCTCTGGCGCACCATCAGAGGCCTCAAGGAACTTGGGCCGAAACTCGGTCTCGTGTCTCGGCAACCGTTTACCAGAGACGATGAGGATCCGCATAGCTCTGCCGCCGTGGCGATGGCGGGGCTGGCGGGCCATCCCGTCCAGGAGATGGGCGTATATCCCAGTTCGCAGGGCGCGAGTTCCATTGGGAGCAGTCCTATGAACGGGCAGCAGATGAGCTACGAGCTCACAACCCTTTTCGAAGCCGCGGGCGTGGCGTCGTCAAATGGTGCGGCGTCATCTGCTGCTGTCAATGGCGGGCGGTATGGCGATGTGGTGCACGCGCATCATCCCCAGCATCCTCCGCAAATCATAGATGGTATTGCGTCGTCTTACGTTGGTGGTGGGCAGCCTCAGCAGAGCCAGCCGGAGATGGGCGGTGGTGGGGGAGAGGGCAGTGCGCAGGGGATATATGGGAATGAAGGGGAGTTTTCGAGGATCATGCATCATCTGTTGTAAGTGTTATCATATCTCTGATAACGGAGGTCGGTAGGGAGGTGGGTTATACCCGGCGTCTCAAGCAGCAAGGAGAACATGATGCTCGTGCATAAAAGGTTTTGCCGGACACTAAGATACGGGAGTTATGGTGCTGGGTTTTGGCAGATAGCTGAGAGCTTGCGCTTCGTAGCGGTTGCTACTAAACTATCACGATTAGCTGGACTGAAAGTCCTGGAGAGATCCCTGAATCATGTGTGAAGCTTTTCCCCATTCTAGGACGCCCTCCTTCTTTGATCTGCCCCTTCCCCAAATCCCCTTCCCCAAATCCCCTCACACACCAGCCCTAGCCCCCGGCCCGCAACCTTGTACTACTGTATGTATGACCACCAACCCCCCTTCCTCACCCACACCGAAAACTCCTGCTCCTCCTCCTCCTCCTCCTCCTCCTCCTCCCATCTCTCCCCTCCCAAACTCATACCCCTCACCCAGCCCACCACCCCCCCAGCCCTTCATCATCAAGCGGGATATAAAAAAAGCTACCCGGAAAGCTAATCTGAAGTTTGAAGGGACGGGGTTTTTGTTAAAAAAAAACGGCTATTTTTAGATTTACTTTGATTAAGAATTTTTTTGGATGAGGATATTGGGTGGTTTTTTGGGGTCTTTTATATAGGTAGGGAGTGTGGGTGTGGGATTAGGGGGGGAGGAGGTTAGGAGGGATTGATGAGGGGAAGAGGGAAGGGTGGGGTTATTTGTGGGGTTACATAGGAGGGAGATGGCTCTGCTGGGGCTGGGGGGGGGGTTTGTATAAGAAGTTTGAAAGGGGACACGTAAGGTGGCGGAGATTGAATCTTGACTTCCATTGCATGCCCCCAAAACCCACAGCGTTCTTGCTCCGTGGGTAGATCAGGATGTCAAATCTCGGATTCTCCGAATACTGAAATGTCAAGATGGAGGGGTGGGTGTGGAGGGTGCTCTTGAGGATTCATCGCGACAGCTGGGACGGAATTGGGGAAGCGTATTGATTGGATTTGTTTTGATGGGGTTTTGTTGCGGTAACTCGGAAGTGGATGCGGTTCGTTGCTCGTCAGGTGGGTTTCAGTAAGCACATATAGACCTTGCAGAGCTTAAGATTTGGAAGTAGGGGGACGGTGTGCGGTCAGGGATCGTGGGATATGAGTTGGGACGAAGGAAATACGTGTTCGAGAGATATCTTATTATTTTGTTGGAAAGGACTGGAAACCCGCCGCAGAAGCTTGTGTGTGTATTTAGTGTTAGTAATAGTTAACTTTAGACACTTGCTACCCAGTCAAGCAGAGTTCTTCTTTGATGATAGAAGAACTGCTTTGAGACGTCTAAATGCTTGTTTCCCGAGGTGGGGGGAATGGGGCGGAACGGTTAACTTGATTTGTTGCAGGATCCGAGCGGTTGTTGTAGGTAGTGTTGGCGTTGAAACGGCGATTGCTTGTCGGGTCGCGGTTGGATTTGAAGGTGCTGCTGCGAGGTGTGCACCTACAGAATGATTCCAACCATTGATGCCGGTATGTGATATAAGCTCAAAACCGTATACTATCCCCAAGACTTCCAATATTTTCCCAGTGACACTGCTCATGAGACCTCTGGTGATTAGATGAAACAAAAATGTCCGGCACTTCCGCTTCAGTCAGTCTCCCCGTGGATGCATATTTTTGGAAAGATATCATAGCGGACATCCAATTTGAGGGTCCTCTTCGGGTGTGCAGGGTTTGATGATGAGGCCGTCCAGGTTCTTGAGATGATTTGGTAGCCAATAGGTCTGTGTTACAGTAAGCTTGTTTCAGAGTTCGACTTCTGCATACGTGGTTTTGATCCATCGGGTCTCCAGTCATATCTGTTGGTCCTTACGATTTCGTACGGCACAAAGGGAGAATGGATGTTGGTTAGTAGGGATTTCACGGTTTCCGGAGTCTAGCGTCGGAAGATTGGTCTTGGTTTTTGGACCAATCCTGGCTGTGGGTTGGAGATTTGCTGACTGTGCTATCGTAACTTTGCGGCTGGAAGTATTCGAACAGATTTCGCCTTACAAGGATCTCTGCAT
>JAABUV010004208.1_pt1 | contig 17445 bp, 21 predicted proteins | sample 5559971 | NCBI WGS metagenome assembly JAABUV01 (sample SAMN10711881, study PRJNA513362) | rock metagenome | isolation source: Antarctica rocks | place: Antarctica: Victoria Land, Knobhead nord | collected 2015-12-19
AGGCGAGCGCGCCTGCCTCCTGATGGCCTTGCTGGAGTCCCTGGCGGAAGTCTGCCAGGCGGGCGGCGGGCCGCCAGCGGAGGCCGCCCGCCCGGACAGCAGTGCCGGCGCATACGCAGTCCCTGGCACGCTGCAGGCACAGTGCGCACCCTGCGACGCGCCGCCGGGCTCGGCCGCCGCGCCGCTCTCTGGCGGCCCGGCTCCGGCAGCAGCGGCTGGAGGCGCGGGGCGGGCAAGTAGGGGCACACAGGCGGCAGATGCCGGCAGCGCAGAGAGCGCGGTAGAGGCTGGCATGGGCGAGGGTCCCCTCGCTGCAGCTGAGGCCCCCGCCTGCGCCGAGGCGGGCACACAGACCGAGCCGGATGCGGCGGCATGCCCGCCATCTGAGGGGCCCGGCCCATCGGCGAGCCGGGAGGTCCGCCCCCTGCACCCTGTGCACATGCGTGCACCTGGGTGTCCTCTCGCCTGACAGCCTGTGCTGTTGCACGTTTTTGCTGAGAGGCCCCGACTGTTAGGAGCTGCGCGTGTGCAGGAGGAGCAGGACCACGCGCAAGAGGAGGCGCCGGGCGGCACCAGCGGACGCTGCCAGGCGCTAGCGACCGCGGGCGCGGGCGCGCGGGGCCCTTGCATGGGTGCAAGCGAGTCTCCGACAGGTGGTGCGTATGCCGTGTGGAGGGTCTGGGAGCAGGTCGACAGTGACACCTGTGCCAATTGAATGCGCAGTGACACACCAGAATCGCGCACACTGCATGATGTCAGGCATGCAGCTCACGTTTGCATGCTTTTTTTTATCACTGGCAACGGCACAATGGCGCATGTTGTCTGGACGTAGAAGAGCCAGTAAGAGGGCACGCAGTGACTTCGTACCGGCTCCCATTGAGCTACGCTGCAGGCCTACATGCAGTCTGCTACACTCATATGCAGCCTCATGTATATGACTTATAGTGTAACTGCGTCAGGGTCGCCGGTGGCTGCGGCGCGCGGCGCGCCAGACGCGCCAGGCGCATCGCGCGCGGGCGGCGGCAGCCTCGCGCTGCGGCGGGCGGTCGCGGCGGCCGCGGGGGACGCGCGGCTGCGCGAGGAGGCCTGGCGCGCCGCAAGCGAGGCTGCCGACCTGGACCTGGACGAGGCGCGCCCCCGGCGCGCGCGCACTGGCGCAGCGGGCAATCCGGACGGAGTGGGAGACCGCCCTGGATGACGCTGAGATGATTGGCGCCCGTCGGTGCACTTAGCGCGCGCGCTGCTCCAGCCTTCTGCCGCCGCAGGTGTGCGTGTTGGGCAAGCTGTGATCCTAACTCCCACGAAGAGCCTCCTTGGGCATGGGCAGGCGCTCGTGACCGACGCGCGCTGCCTGCTGCCCGCCTGGACCCGGGCGAGGCGCGCGCTCGGCGCCCTCGGTGCGCGCAGCGCCCATGTCGGCCTGGCGAGTGACCACCATTTGACTGGATGTCCTGACGCGCAGGCGCTGGCGCTGGCGGAGGCGGCGCTCTGCGCGGCGGAGGACGCGCGCGTGGCAGCGGCCGCCTTTGCGCGGGATGCTGCGGATGCGGCCGCGGCCGCGGCCGCCGCCGCTTTGCTGCTGCCAAGCGCAGGGGCGGCAGTGCTCGGCAGTGCGGGGCCCGCGGAGGAGCCCAGGTGCGCGCGCTGGGCGCTCCGGACGGCTGCACTCCTGCATGCCTGCTGCTCAGCCAGGCTCCGAACATGCGATCGGCATGTGCCGGCCGTGCTGAGCAGCGGCGCAGCGTCAGTGAGCATGCGCGATCGCACCGGCCCCGGCGTTGTTTGGGCCTGAGTGTAATCAATGAAAGCCAGACCGGTGTCGATGCGTGCAAAATTGTTGTTGCATGCAAAATATCCTTTGTAAGGCTTGGGCGTGAGCAACCGGCAGCCTGAGGGCGCGGGCGTCGGCCAGGGCGCAATGGGCCGCCGACCCGGTGGCCGCTCGCTGCTCCAGCTCAGGTGTGAGCCTGTTGCCGTCCCCATCATTGCACACACACAAGGGGCGGCGGCGCGTGGGCGGCAGGCTGGCGGCGCTGGCAGCGGGCGAGTTGCGGCTGGCCGCCGACCTGCTGGCCGCGCGCCGCCGCGCCGCCGCGCACCGCACCGCGGCCGCGCGCCGCCTGGGCCGCCTGGGCGAGCACGAGCGCGCCGGTGTGGGCCACGGGCAGCCGCCCGCATGCCGTGCCAGCGCTTCCGGCTGTAATAATGGCTGGACGTGCGCGACTCCCTGTGCTTCTGCACGCATCAGGCGTGTGATGCGTACAGTACAAACTCACAGCCTGCGATGGGCATGCTGTGCAGCCCGCGCTAGGGCTTGCACGCCCTGGACTCCCGAAGCGATAGAATGAACGGTGGAGGCCTGATCGCTCGGGCGCGCCGCGGCGCCAGGGGCGTGCGGGGGGCAGGGCGCGGGGTCGGCATCGGGCGGCAGCGGCAGCGAGCTGGCGGCACGCCTGCCGGCCAAGCGCGCGCGGGGAGCCGCGCGCGGACCGAGCAGCGCCCTGATGGCCGGCGCAGTCGCAGGTGCGGCGGCACCATGAGCGAATCGCGGCCCTGTTTGCGCGTCCGCGCATGTGCGCCTCTTAAATACATGCTAGAACAGGCGCACGTGATGCACGCTGGCGCACATCGAGAGTGCCAGCTTCGGCGTGCTTGCAACAGCTGACATGCGTCACTGGACGCGCTGAGGGTCCCGGCAACCAGCACGTGCATGCCCCGCATGGCCTCTGCCAAAGCTCTTGGCCTGCTGCCTGCGGCAGGCGCGGGGGTGCAGCCGGAGGCGGGGGCGCGCGGTTCGCCGATCAGCGGGAGACGCGACGTCGCCGCCGTGGCCTCACCCGCGCGCCGTCTCGGGCAGGCGGGTACCCGGCCGGCAGTATCTACCGGCGCTGCTCTTAGCGCGCCTGCTGCTGAGGTTGCTGGCGCGCCCGTTTTGGGCTCCTGTCAGAGCTGCGCCGAGGATGTGTCGGCAGAGCCGGAGGGCGGCCTGCTGTTCCCGCTGTCGCCGCGGCGAGATGTGACAGTGGCTGTTGGCGTTCTGGTCTAATCATCTAGGCCTGCTTGCGCAATCTGGCTACCGCATTAATTGGACATGGGCTGTTGCATTCAGTGTTTGTGCGTTGCTGCATCTGTTCATTGTGGGAAGGAAAGCCTTCATCGTGCTCATCTGCATGACATTTCACTTGCTCATCTGCAAAAAATTTGAAACCTCTCCTGCGCCATTGTGAACGTCATGGTGAAGGCGCGGTTGCGTATGCAGACCAGACGCCTGCTGCATGCGCGCGCTGTTGCGTTGTTCTTTACGGACAGAACCATCCATCACAACCTCACTGCTGACTATCACTGCTGACTATCGGGTAGCCTCCCCCGCACTCTGCTCACGCTGTACAGCTTTGGAATACTTTGCCGGGCTGCTGCGCGCAGGCCTCTAAGAGGCCCAGAAGTTTTGTCACAAGCTCCGGGCCTACTGGGTCATCACACGATGCACACGATTGACCGCAGCAGCTCAAGCACTGTCGGCATGCGGCCGATCGCAACCTCCACTGTAAGCGCCTCGCACGTCGCAGCTGCAGCAGCTCGGAGCCCCACAATTGGCTGGCGCTCGGACCTGCCGCCGCCGCCAAAGCCCCCGGCAGCCGCATGCACTACAGCAGCCGCGCGCACGAGCGCGGCCGAAGACGAGCGCGGCCCCGACCCTAGCTAGGCTCCCCCGCGCTAGTTGTTGTAGCCGGAGGTGGTGATGGAGTCGGCCGAGTTGCGCGGGTCCCACACCGTGTGGAACCACTCGCCGGCCTTGCGGTCGGTGCGCTCGTAGGTGTGCGAGCCGAAGAAGTCGCGCTGCGCCTGCACCAGGTTGGCCGGCACCTGGGCGCGGCGGTACGTGTCGAAGTAGCCGAGCGAGGCGGTCATGCCGGGCACCGCGACGCCGTTGCTGATCGCCAGCGCCACCACCTGCGCGCGCCGCCGCGCGGCCCCTCGGCGAGCTGCCCTACCGGACCGGGTCGGCGTGCCATGGGCTGGCAGGCAATATCATGGTTTTCATAGTCAAGAGGTAAAAGCCCAGAAACCGACACGATTCATGCGGCTGTTGCGCGCAATCGCATGCATGGAAACGCAACACTAAAGTACATCAACACCCACCCACGCACACAGCGCACCTGGAGCGCGGCGGCGAGCACAGTCTGGGATGGCATATGCTGCAGCGACAAAAACCAAGGCATGTGCGGCACCGCACAGGTCGCGACCCGCGCGCAGGCCTGGCTGGGCGGGCCGGGCGCGCGCCTTTCGCCAGGCGCCCTGGTGCTCGACCAGCTTCTTCGCGAAGCTGGGGTCGACCAGCAGGTTCTTCAGGTCGGGGTTCTTGCTGTACGCTTCCCGGATCTCGTCCAGGAACTGCGCGCGGATGATGCAGCCGCCCTGTGCGCCCGCGCGTGCGCCCGCCTCGCGCGCGGCTCTTGTGTACCTCGTTTGAAAGGGTTGAGGGTGACCAACACAGTGCCGACACACAGCTTCTCAACCACAAGCTCGCTGCGCCGCTTCAGTGAGGGCATGCCATGGGCAGATGCCATCCTTGTATCTGCCGTCAAGCCGGCAGCAAGCAGCAGACCAGGAGCACGCAGGCAAGCACATAGGCCTGCTCCTGCGCTGGCGCGCGCGCAGCGCGCGCAGCCGCGCCGCGGGCGCCGGCGCGCGGCGCCCGGGCGCGCGCCTTCCAGATGCGCGCGAGCGAGCCCATCTCGATGCCCCAGTCCTTCTCCATGCTCTTGGCGCGGATGATGTTCATGCCCTGCGCGTAGGAGCAGATCTTGCTCGCGTACAGCGCCTGCGCTACCGCCTTCAGCAGCGCCGCCTTGTCCTCGCCCTGCCGGCGCCGCGCGCAGGCGCTCAATGTGCCGCCGGCGGTCGCATGCTCACGAAGTGGCCGACAGGCGCACGGTGCGTGGGGCGAGCGTGTCTGGAGCGCGCCTCCGCAAGCAAAGCTGCAGCAGCACCTCACGACTGGACTGAGTCTGTTTCACAGCCGGGCGCGCAGCGACACACGGTGTCTGACACGACGACATCACACACGTATGCACGCACGGCCGCTCCACACTTTGCGCGGCGAACTCCTTGCCTCCAGCACACGCATGCTGACCCTCTGTCCGGCCTGGCAGCGGCCGGCTCGCGGCGCAGGCAGGCCGCGCGGCGCGCGCGCCTGGACCGCCTTGGGCGCGTGCGCGCCCAGGCCCGCGAACACCTCGGCCGCGGCCACGCGCTCCTCCTTCAAGCCGGACAGGAAGCGGCCGTCCAGCGCGGCCTCGATCGTGGGCGCCGCAACACTCAGCTCCGCCGCCTGCTGCACCGTCCACTTGCCTGCGCGCGCCCCACCCGGGCGCCGATCGGCGCATGCACTGGGTGCATGGACAACCCCTCGAAGAGAAACACGTCTTTCCGACACATGCATGCCTGGCAACTGCCCCTGCATGCAACGATGCTCAGTATGCACCTGGCAGCAAGACGCGCTCATCTAAGCACAGCGCCTCGCCCAGACACCCGTACTGGACCCCGCTTGGAGCCCACACAGGAGCGGGCCGGGGCGCGCACCGGTGCCCTTCATGCCGGTCTTGTCTAGGATCTTGTCCACGATGAACGACTTGCCGTCCTCGTCCTTCTTGGCCAGGATGATGGCGCTGATCTCGATCAGGAAGCTGTCCAGCTCGCCCTGCGCGCGGACTGGCCTTGCCATCGCTGCAGGTTAATCACACCTGCATCCCGCGACCCTGACCGCACCCGCCCGGGCTTCACAGCACGACCCTTCAACACGCCCTCACACACCAGCGTGGCGCCTGCGCGCATGCGCCGTGTCACATGCGCGCCGGCGGGGTCCTCACCGCGCAGCCGCTACATGACAGAGCGGGAGCTGCCCAGGCGTCGGGGGGCCCCGCGCGCGCGCCTTGTTCCACTCGTTGAACGCGGACGTCAGCTCGTCGTTGGTGAAGCCGCCGAGCGTCTTGAGCACGTCGTACGCCTCGCTGATGAGCTGCATGTCGCCGTACTCGATCCCGTTGTGCACCATCTTGACAAAGTTGCCCGCGCCGCCGGGGCCGATGTAGGTCACGCAGGGCCCGTCGTTGACCTGCGCGGCCACCTTCTCCACGATGTCCTTGATGTGCGTGTACGCGTCCTTGGTGCCGCCGGGCATCATGGACGGGCCTGCGTGGCGCCGCCGCCCACTCTTATCAATCCCCTGTCCGTGCGCTCGCTGTGTGCAAACAGTGACCCTTCCCTGCCGGGAGCACACGACGGGCACAGCACGGCACTTGCCACCCCGTGCCGAGCAGAGCTGGAGCAGGCGGCGGGCTGTTCTGCAGCTACGGCTGAGGTTGCTGTGAGGGCGTGCAGCAGTATGCGCCAGCACGGCTAGAAAAGCAAAGCGGGCTTGCAAGAAAAGCAGCGCAGCTTTGACGGCAAGGCGCCGCTACGACGGCAAGACGAGCCACTCCGCTCCTCACCTGCTCGCTCGGCGGCTCCGCAGTGCACACCCTCCCACTGCAGGAGCCAGGCTCAGGCAGCTAATTTAGGCCTGCAGAGGCGGGCCAGCCGCTGCCGGCGGGCGGGCCGCCGCGCGCACCGTTGCGCGCGCCCTCCTCGCCGCCGGACACGCCCATGCCCATATACAGCAGGCCCTTCTGCGCCACCATCGCTGCGCGCCGCTCGGTGTTCTCGTACCTGCAGCGGCCACATGCCCACGGTGCAGCGCGTTCTGTACGCCACCTCATGCAGCTTTCAGTGCATACGGCGAGCTCCGGCGGCGCACCACTCGTTGCCGCCGTCTATGATGATGTCGCCGGGCTCCATGAACTCCATGAGGCCGTCGATGGTGGAGTCCACGGGCGAGCCCGCCTTGACGAGGATGATCACTCGCCTGCGAGATGCGCCCTGGTTGCGCAGCGTTCGCAGGAGGCGTACACGCCCACGCAGCCTGAGGCAGGACGTCAGTACGAGCAGTGCTGGCTGGTGACGAGTCGGCGCGCGCACCTCGGCTTCTCCAGCGACGCCACAAAGTCCTTCAGGTCCTTGTAGCCGCTGAGCGTCTTGTCCAAGCCTGTGCACCAGGTCGCGGCGCTCGGGCCGGCGCAGATCGCTGGCTTTGCGGAGCGCGCTCATGCGCGTGCGCGCACCCTCCTTGCCCGCCCGGTTGACGGCTGCCTCGGTCTTCTCATATGAGCGGTTGTACACGGAGATAGGGAAGCCCTTCTCTGCCACGTTGAGCGCCAGGTTCTGCGCGCGGCGGGCTGCTGAGCATGGTGCGCAGCGCGGCGCGCTTACGAGCGCCGGCGACCGCGCCCCGCACCTGGCCCATAACCGCCAGACCGATCAGACCAATCTTGGACCTGGCCATCTCGGTCGTGCTGGGCCTGCGCGCGCAGGGCAGCCCGGTGAAAAGCACCGTCCAGGCTTGTCAAGGGCTACAAATCGCACGGGGCCTGCATCAGGGCCGCACGCTGCCACCGTCCGCTCGCCCACCACGGACACCATGTTCACCTGCAGCTGCGCCCTCCGAGTGCTGCGGGACGGCCGGTTGCTGTGCTGGCCGGCGGGCAGGCGGGCTTGCCCTAGTTTTGCCTGCCCTACACTAGGCGAGGATCTGGCGCGCAGCGAGCAAGCGGGGCACGGCTGGAAAGTGGCCGGCAGGCTTCCCAGCTTCATGTGAGGCACCAGCAGCTTGACGTGGGGTCGGGCAACTGTGGAGCCGGTGGGGGGCAGCAGCAGGCCTTGGTTGAAGTAGGGTTGTGCTGGCCACCAAGTGTCAGAAACTTGGAAAACAAACAGTGCTCTCTGCTCAACGCCTGGCCTCCACAAGCTAGCCAGCCTCGCCGCCGACGCCACGCAGGAGGCTGACGACCTTGGTGGCGGCGGTCGCGGCGAGCGCCAGGTATGCGACGCCCTCCACGCCGCCCAAGAACGTGCCCTGCGCGCCCACAGCCAGCGCGCGGCCGTCGGCGAGCCCGAGCGCGCCACATCCCGCAAGCAGACAGGGGTGTGGGGCCTCTCGGGCATGCGCCGGCAGGACAAGCCGTAGGGCCCATCGAATGTACCCTAACCCTGCCGCACCTCCCACATGCTCTGCAGGGGCGTGCGGCGTTGCAGGGTTGCATACACCAATGCAGCCCGAGGCAGCCGGTGGGCGTGGAAGCCCTGCTCCCGTGCATGGCGACCGCACCGGCAGCCCGCCGCCCGTGACCAGCTTGCAGAGCAGCGAGGCGGCCACGACGGGCGCGGCGCCGCGCGCGACGGCGGGCGACGCGGCCAGCCACGCGCCCGCGCCGTCGCCGGCATCCAGCGCATTGAACAGCACCTCCCACCTGCCGCCCCGCGCCGCTGTCTGCGGACGCTCGCCGGGAGGCGCGCAGGGGCCGGCCCGGCCCGCGGGCCCGCGCCTCCACCGACGAGCGAGCGAGCATGCAAGGGAGCTGCTTATCGTGTCCCTCGTCATGCGCTGCCCTTGCGCCTGCGGTGGCACACGGGCGCACACCAATATGCCAACACTGCAGCACAGTGCTAAGACTGTCAACCCAGCTCCTTGGGCCCTGTCTGCGCGCAGCGCAGTGACGGCCCGGCGCTCGTCCCGCTGCGGCGCCAGAGCGCGCTGCGCGAGCACAGACGGGCCTGGCCTGCGTCGCTGGGCCCATGCATGACGTAACACTGATGCAGACCCGGCTGCGCACGCCACCCTGTGCACGCGGGCGAGGCCGCTGCGGGCGCGGGCCGGGGCCGGCCGGGCGGCGCACCGGTTGGTGGGCATGCGCGCGGCGGGGCGCAGCAGGCTGCGCACGACGCGCCCGGGGTCCACATCCCAGGCCTCGATGTGCTTCACCACCCGCCCGCTGTCCTGCGCGGGCGCATGCGCGCTCGCTGCCGCGCGCCGCCCTGCCGCGCCGGCGCGCTGCCGGGCCTGGCCGGCCGAGCCGGCGCCATGCTGTGCACGCGAACGTTGCCTGGCGCTGGCAACAAGAGCGGGCCGCGAGAGCAGACCTGCGCCGGCCTGGACGCGCAGGGCCTGGCCTGTGCTGCTCACGCCGGACGGGCGCGGCCCGCCGAGCGGACCCGCAGGGTGGCGCAGGGGCCAGGCACGGGGGCGTGCAAGGCACGCAAGGGAGGACAACCCACACGAGGGCACCCGGGGCCGGGGCGCGCCGGGCTGAAGACGTGCGTGGTGCCGCCCGCGGCCGCCAGGCGCGGCCGCCAGGGCAGCTGCAGCACGCCGCTGAAGCGCCAGCGCGTGCGCAGCTCGGCCTCCGCCTCCTCCCAGCCCGTCAGCTCCAGCTGCACGTCCTCCCTGGCGCGCGCGGGCGGCTCGCAATCAAGCAGCGCCTGTCGTCCGTCCCTGCTGCTCCGCAGCTCCGGAGCGGCACGAGGCCGGCAGGCCATGCGGCTCCATATGCGCTCACCATAGACCAGTAGCGCACGCCACTGTCGGCCAGCAGCGCATGCAGAGGAGGGCGACTGGACACAGGGCGCGCAGGGCCGCACATGAGCCCGCCGAGGTTGGACACATTGCGCTTGAAGCGCTCCACGCCGTTGAAGCCTGCAAACGGGTCTGCAAACAGGCTGCGCGGCCCGCGGCAGCAGGGCTTCAGCCAAAGCCAGACAAACAGGCAGGCCCGGCAGTGTCTTGCGGTGTCTGGGCACAAGCTGCGGAGCGCGCGGCAGAGCTGGGCGCTGCAGGCGAGTGTGGCGACTGCACAACTTGGGGCGCTGAGGGCACTCAAAGCTCGTAGTGCTGGCGGTGCACTCGCAGACCGAGCTGGGCGTGCCTTAACGCGCCAGGGCGCGCACCAGTCTGGCTCATATGCCTCCATGTCACCAACGCCGCTCACAAAGTAGTTGCTGTCATAGTCCCGCCTGATTTCGGCCAGGGCCGTGTCGCGCGTAATCTGCACCGTGAGCACACTGTGTGTGCGAACGACTCCTGTTGCGGGCTGCCGCAGATGTCAGCGGAAGCAGAGGTCTGCCACAGCGCGCCTTGGGAGGCGCCGCAGCCTCGCTCTTGCTGGCCTGCCTCCTCTTTGTCAAGCCCAGCACGTTGCCGAACTGCTCAGCGCCATACCACACGGCCTTGAGCCCCAGGCCTGCGGCACCAGAGCTCAGCAGGACACAGGCATAGTGGCCAGCGGCAGAACTGGACCATATGCACGGAGCCTTCGAGCCGTACAGCGCCTCACCGGGGTCTGGCTTGTCAGATATGGGCGCTGATTGTTGCTGTTTGGCCGCACGGCACTGCCCAGATGCATGCCTCCTCCGCTGATGCAGCGCTCGCGTACGCGGCTCTGCCCAGCCTGTGCTACGCTCCAATAAGTGGCAGCTACAGTGCTGCAAGCGGGCAAGTGCATGCGCATTCATATACAAAGACTCCAGCAGGTGCGCTGGACAGACTTCAAGTCGCAGCGGTGTTTAAGTAATTACTTTGCACCAACAGCTTTGGTGATCTCTTGTCAAGTATGATCAAAGGCAGCTGCTGAGCCACAAGGTGCAAAATAACCTAACAGAACCTCAAAGTCGAGTCTGGCAAAGTAGCGCGAGTGCCTTTGCCGACTCCTTCAGCTCCTTGTACCCACTGGAGTAGCACCGCTTCCCGCCAGACTGGTCACAAGTGAGCTCTTGCCTTTGGCGTGTTGGGCGCGGCTGTTCAAAGTGCACAGGTACTTGCCTGCACTTGCGCCTCGTGCCGCCAGTAGCACGTGGCGCTCAAGGATGCCTGCCTCAGTCAGGCTGCTGCGCTGCTTGGCCGGCTACTGTAGGCAGCGCACGCACGTGCACCCTTGCAGGCACTGCTGCAGCAAGCGCATGCTTGTAGCTCTCAGTGGGAAGGCAGCCAACGGCTGGACTGCCGCACAGTCGCCTGCACAGCAGCGCCCAGCACAGCCGAGCGCCGTGACTCACAGGCGGGCCAGACGCTGCCAGAGCGCTGCTGCGACGGGAGCGGCCGAGGCGCCAGCCGCGGCAGACGAGCACTTCATGGCGCTTGCGCTGGAGGAGGCGCGCCTGGTGCGCACCGTCAGCAGCACCCCCGGCGCCCCTGCCAGTGGCTTTGTTGAAGGCTTGACGTTTTGCTCTGTGGAAGAGGCCCCTGGCAGCTGCTGGAGACATGTAGCACGTGCTGCGTGGCGCCCCGCCGCTCGCCGCCGCTCGCCGCTGCCCGTCCAGACAGGGCCGGCAGCGTGCGAGTCTGGCGTCCCGTGCGCGCAGGCTGCCGCGGAGGGCGAGGTGCCGATCGGGGCGGTGCTGGTGCTGGACGGGCGCGCCGTCGCGCGTGCGCACAACCGTGTCGAGGCCTCCGGCGACCCCACCGCGCACGCAGAGCTGCTCGCCATACAGCAGGCCCGCTCGCACTCACTGGTTTCAAGCTTCCGTTTCATACCCAGGGTCATGACTCCGCAGCGTATCTGATGGCTGGCTGTGCTGGGCACACGCTGGGCCTTGCATGGCGCCGGGGGCTTGGTAACACACTCGCAGGTGCCAGGTGTTCGCTCAGAGGGTGCGCAGAGACCCTGAGGCAGGGCCCCGCAACGCGCGCAGGCGGCGCGGCTGCAGGGCGGCTGGCGCCTGAGCGGCGCGACGCTCTACGTTACGCTGGAGCCGTGCGCAATGTGCGCCGGCGCGCTGCTGCTCGCGCGCGTGGCCGCGCTCGTGTGGGGCGCGCCGAACGTGCGCGCCGGCGCCGACGGCAGCTGGGTGACGCTGCTACCGCAAGGGAGCCCGGCGGCGGCGCCGCTGCTGCTGCCGCCTGACCGCGCGGAGCCAGGGTTAGGGTCAGGTTCAGGGTATGGCCAGGCGGGCGCGCGCGACGGCCGCGCTGCCGCGTGCGCTGACCAGGCAGCCGAGATCTGCAATGGCTCCGGCAGTGCAGCCGGCACCGGGCAGTCTGTTGCCGCACGAGATGGCCGCAGCCAGGCAGAGCCAGTCAGCACTGGTGCAGCCAGGGACGCAGCCTGCAGCGGGAGCGGCCGTGCCGCAGGCTTGCCAGTCCGCCGCAGCCATGAGCCGTCCCCCGCTGCCTCTGGCTGCGAGGGCAGCTCAGCGCGCTCGGCTTCGGGGGATGCAGCAGCAAATCTGGAGTGTTTGGCAGAGCCAGGCATGGGCGGGCTACCAGGCAGGTTGCCTGCGTCCACCAGTGAGGCTGGCAGCTGGGCGGATGCAAGTGCAGAGCAGCCTGCGGGTGGGAGCCGGGGGTGGAGCGTGAGGACAGGGTCCAACGTACAAGGTTGGCCAGACAGCCTCGATGCAGCCGCGGGCCCGGCGCCAGCAGCGGGCGGCGGTGGGAGCGTCAGCATGCGGCCGCACCCGACGCACCCTGACATGCAGGCGCGACCCTGAGCACGTTTCCAGGCACTGGCAGGCCCAGGCACGCCGGCCAGTCCATGTCTGAGGTGTGCAACCTCTGTTCATGCAGTGCAGAGCAGGCGCGCAGCGGGTGCACTGTGCCTCTTCATACGGACGAGGTACACAGCATGCTGCGCGAGCCTGCCGACCAGCTACGCGCGCTGGGCAGGTGCGGCGGCGGGTGCTGGAGGCGGAGTGCGCGGGCGTCATGCGCGACTTCTTCCGCCGCCGCAGGCGCGAGGCGGATGCGGCGCGCGCAGCTGCGCGCGCAGCCGCTGCGGAACCCAGCCACGTCGCTTAGCACTGCTGCTCCTGTCACCTGCCTGTCGTCTGCTGCGACAGTAACATCTGTTTCGCAATCATAGGTTTGCTTACAGACACCTCGCCGCTGTTTCCGCTGCAAACGCGCACCCCCCGACACAACAGGTGAGCTGCAGTTCTACATAGCAGGTTGTACACTGGAGCCAAAAACCACAAAGTGCGCAAGATGTCTTGGTGCTAGTCATGAAATGTCTTGTTGATAGCTAGGAGGAATTTCAAAATAAAGCGGACACTTCAAGGTGACACTGATGAAGGTGACACTCGAGCGCCCCCAAAGGCGGCCCCCACGAACAGTTTGCTTGAGCGGGCCCAGGTTCACAGCCAGCAGCCGCTCAGCCAGCCGTGAGGCAACAGGTCTTTCTGATATACTCCACGCGCCACCCAGCCGAGCTGCTCCGTGACCTCCGCTTCAAGCCCGACAGCACATGCGCAGAACACCCAACGCCTTGTGCAGCGCCGGTCAATGCCGTGCGCCCCGCGCCGGAGCTCACAGCCGGCAGCCGCGCAGCCGGGCGAGGCTGTCCAGGCCGGCTGCAGCCATGTCGGCGACGTCCATGTCGCGGTCGCGGCCGAGCCGCTCCAGCGCGCCGGCCACCTCCCCGAGCGCGCCCGCCACCCAGCTGCCCGCTCCATGCTTGCGCACGGCGCCGCACGAGCTGCCGGCCCCGTCTGCGCCACACGCGGCCCGCTGGTCGCCGCCGCAGGCGCGCGCTGCGCAAGCGTTCGCATCTGCCGGGGCGGCCGCGGCGTCCGCCGAGGGCGGGCTCCACCCGGCCGCCAAGGTTGGGGGCGCGCTGGACGCGCCCGGCGCCGCGCCGCACGACAGGCGCTCCAGCGTCCCCGCCAGCGCCTGCAGGCCCGGGTCGCCCGCGGGGCCGGCGCCGCGCGCGGCGGCGCGGCGGCCGCGGCCGCCGGCGCTGCCGGGCGGCGTGCCGGGCCCGGCGGGCGAGTCACCGTCGCGCGACGCGGGGCACGGCGCGGGGTCGGGGCCCAGGGCTGCGTGCACCGCGCGCGCCAGCAGGCGCGCGAGCGCGAGGCGCACGTTGGGCACGGGGTCGGCCGCCAGCGCGAGCGCAGCGCGCAGCAGCGGCGCGGCCGCCGCGACCGGGGCCGCCACGCCTGCGCATCAAACAACGCGTGTTTAGGTCCTCAGCTCATCTTCGCGGCAGCTTCACAGGCCACGTTCGGGCATGCTGGCACATTCAGCCGCGCGCACGCAGCGCACCCAGCATCAGCGCTTTCCCCAGAGGCACGCTAGCAGTAAGGGACAGCTCGCGCAGCGGCGCTCGCTCAGGCGGAGCTGCCGCTTGGTGCGGGCGCGGGCCTCGGACCCAGCACACAGTCCCTCTGCGTCCGGGGCCGCGCAGGCGCGCACCCACGGCGCTGGCGCACGCGCCCATGAACGCCAGGCGCAGCTGGTGGCAGCGCTCGCCGGCCAGCTCGGCCAGCCGCTCGGCCAGCTGCGCGCCCACGCTCCCCCCGCTCCAGCCCTGCCCAGCGCCGCCGGCCCCGCGGCCCAGCGCCGCGACGTCCCCGCCGCCCGCGCGCGGCCCCCGCACGGCAGCGGCGGCGCCCGGGCCCGCGGCGCCGGCGCGCGCGCCCGCGGACGCCGGCGGCGGCGTCGCCGGCCGGGGCACCGCGCAGGGTCCCGAGGCGTCCGTGCGTGAGGGCGGTTGGGAGGCAGGGGCGCGCGTGCGCGCGTCCAGCGCGTCCGCGCGCGCGAGCATTGCGCCGGCCTCCGCGGCGGCCACGGCGCGCACGGCCGCCACGCGGTCGCGGCAGAGGCGCAGCGCCAGCGGCGCCAGCGCGTAGAGCAGGCCCTGCGCCGCCCCACAAGCACAGCGCTCGCCGGTTGCCTGCTGCCCTCAGACTCTGATGCATGCATGCAGACCAGATCTCGTCCAGGCAGTGACTTCTGCGTCGAGGCGCATACTAAAAAAACAGGCTCGGGCACGCAAACCCTGACATGCAGCAAGCGCAAACAGTGCGGTTGACGCAAGGCGGCGCGCACGTCTGCGTCCAGGCACGCGGCGGCCGCGCCCAGCTGCGCGGCGAGCGCCGCGCGCAGCCGCCAGCTCGCGCCCTCGGCCGCCAGCGGCGCAGCCAGCGCCTGCAGCCGCGGCGCGCGGCACTCCGGCGGCAGCGCGGCCAGCAGCGCGGCCAGGTTGGGCGCCAGGCCGGCCGCCACCTCGCTGCAGCCGGTGTCCAGCATGGCCTGCGGAGGCGCCCAGGCAGGTCTGCCAACGGCGTAGCGCAACCTCCCCTCACTGCTGACGTGTTCGCGTTTGGTGCTCGGCGTCCATGCTCAGCTGCCACGCATACGGCGTCACAGTGTTCAATCCGAGGCAGGCTGAGCGGCGTGCACTTGCCAGGCACGCGTGGATCCGATCTACTCCATTGCACCAGAGCCTGCAACAACATACACCATTGGAGTCACACGAGCGGGTGCATGGCCGGGGATGTGGAATGCACATCTGGCAGCTTTTCGACCGCAACTCAACCACTGTAGGCGCGCCCCATCCGATGCACAAAGGGCCGCACGTGCGCCCAGCGCGCCCTGCACACGTGACAAGCGCCCCATGCATCACACGCCCGTCCCGTCAGGCACGCCGCAGGAGGGGCCGGGCGCACATCCAGCAGCGGCATGAGCTCCGCCTCGGTCAGCGCGGGGCCTAGTGCGGTGGCCAGGCCGGTTACCGCGGCGGCCACCTCGGCGCGCACGCCCGGCGCATCCACCGCCGCGCAGGCGGCCAGCGCCGGCCGCAGCGCGGGCCAGCGGCCGGGCCCGAGCCCGCGCGCGATGCGCGGCAGCGTGGCCGCGGTCCGGGCAGCCGCCGCGCCGCCGCCCTCGCGGCTGGCCGGCGCGGCAGCCAGCAGCTCCAACAGGCCTGCGCGGTCCCAGCGAGCTCGGCTGCGGCGGCCATTGCAGTGCGCCAAGTGAGTCATGGGAGTCAGAAACGCTTGATGCCAACAAGCACATGCTGGCTGCGCTGAGGAGTGCGCAGCAGCGCACATGAGCTCTCACATTGCACAGCATGGCCTGCTGCTGCAAGCCTGTCACATTGCGGTTTACCCAGTCGACGGATGCAATGTGCGGCGGCACTGAGGAGCGTACCGTCGCTGACGTCCTCGGGCGCCAGCTCCGCCAGGAATGGGCCGAGCGCGGCGGCCGCCGCGGCCGCGACGGGCCGCGCCGCGTCGCGCGCGAGCGCCGCCGCGGCGCCACCCAGCGCGCCGCGCGCGCCGGGCGGCAGCAGGGCCGCCAGCGCCGGCAGGCTCGCAGCCGCCGCGGCGCGCACGCTCGCCACGGCATCGGCTGCCAGGCTGTGAAACACACGCAGCAGCTCGCCCGCGGCGCCCGCCGGCAGCGCCGCCCCCACGCGCGGCAGGCCCTGCGCGGCCGCCTGCGCCCGCCGCCGCGCCTCAGCCCAGCAAGCCACGGGGCTGCTGCTGCAAACGGTGGCATACGCGCAGCATGCCACCGCTGCATGCCACCGCTGCACCACCCCAGAGGCATGCCTGAAGCCACTCACAGCAGCAACAGAAGCTCGCTCATGGAATTGATAAGACGAAGCTTGACCACACAAAGGAGTCGTTGCCCGGAAGCGGCGGCGCGCGCACCCGGCGCACTGCGTACGCCGGGTCGGCGGCGAGCGCGGCCACGCGCGGCAGCAGCTCGCGCTCGGCGCGCGCGGGCCCCAGCGCGCCGCGCAGGCCGGGGCCCAGCGCGCACAGCAGGCCCGCGAGCGCGCCGCGGGCCTCGGCGTCGGCGCCCGGCGGCGCCAGCAGCGAGTCCAGCGGCGCCAGCAGCGCCGGGCCGGCGTCGCCCGGCGTCAGCAGCGGCGCCAGGCCGAGCACCGCGGCGTGCGCCGCAGCCGCCACCTGCCCCCGCAGGCAAGCTGACGGTGAACGACGCACTTGGTCTCTTTTACACTATTTTACACCTAGCCCCGCACGGCGGCGTGCGCCGCTGCCACCTGACCCAAGCATGCATGTCACCTGGTGCGCTGCAGCGCGTGTGCTGGCGGATGCTATACTGACACCCCTCTTTGTGAAGGGGGCCGTGCTGGAAAGGCTGGGGAGAGTGGGAGTGGGGAGGCACCTCGTCGCCCTCGTCGTCCAGCAGCGCCAGGGCCAAGTGCAGCAGCGCCAGCGTGTCAGCGTGCGCAGCGCAGCCGCCCTCCGACTCCCACGCGCGCGCTGCGCGGACGCGGCACACTACGTTGTGCTGCAGGCCTCCCACCCCCTGCAGGCACCCTGCGACTGAGTACTGTGGGTGCTTGCCAGTGCGTGTAAAAGTGCTCAACGTCGGGCAGCTTGGGGGCGCGGCTTGCTGCGCACTGGCGGCCAACCTGGGGCCTGCCAGCGGTGAGTGTCCCCAGCCCAAACTGCAGCGAGCTGTCACGGCGGCCCAGAGAGCGCCCATCAAAGCTGATGGGGCGCGCCGAGCGGCGCGAGCTGCGCGGCCGCCGTCTGCCGCACGGCCTCGTCCTCGCAGGCGGCCAGCTCGCGCACGAGGCGCAGCAGGCCAGGCGCGCTGGCGGCATGGCCGCGCGCAGCGGCCGCGGCCGGCGCCGCCTGCACGTACGCCAGGCGCGCAGGGTGCCCGTCGCTGCGCGCGACGCGCAGGATGGCTTCCAGGCTGTCCAGGCTGCTCACCTCCTCCGCCTCGGCCTGCGCAGCATCACAAGGAGTGGGCACGGCAGCGCGGGGTGGAACAGTACAAGCAGGTTTGGGTGTACTGGCAGCCCCGCACCTGTG
>JAABUV010004209.1_pt1 | contig 17441 bp, 20 predicted proteins | sample 5559971 | NCBI WGS metagenome assembly JAABUV01 (sample SAMN10711881, study PRJNA513362) | rock metagenome | isolation source: Antarctica rocks | place: Antarctica: Victoria Land, Knobhead nord | collected 2015-12-19
CCGCGCGCGCGCGCCCCGACTGCGCTGCGTGCATTTTTGTCAGCCTGCTCGGCACTGCTGGTGGCAGGAGCGACCCCCTGGTGCGGAGCCTCACGGGGCGCGCGCGCGCGGCGCAGCCGGCAGAACGTGCTGCTGCTGACCGGCACGCCGCTGCAGAACAACCTGCACGAGCTCTACGCGCTGCTTAACTTCCTGTACCCGGCGCGCCCCCGCTCGCCCGCCTGCGCGCGCTTTGGGGGCGCTGGCCGGGGCCGCGCCCCCCTCCCGGCAGGCCTGCTGGCAGCCGCGCGCCACTGACATGCTGCGTGCGCGCCGCAGGACGTCTTCACGGACCCGCACCCCTTTGACAACGCGTTCGACCTCGTGCACCACAAGTGCGCCCCCGGAAGCAGCCGCGCGTGCAGCCAAACTGCTTCCTGCTCAGCTGCTGAATGCTAACGGCCCGCCTGCTCACCACTGCCAGCGCTTGGCTCACTGTTCGCCTCCGCTGCCCAGGGTCGACCGGGCGCAGCTGGAGAGGGCCGGGCTGCTGCTGCGGCCCTTCTGCCTGCGCCGCCTGAAGGAGGATGTGGAGAAGAGCCTGCCGCCGCGGGTGCGCCCGCGCAGCGGCCTCGCCTCACCCACCGCCCTGTGACACCAGGCTGCCCGCAGCATCAAGCATCATCCGCCGGTGCGCTTGCCAAGCAGGGCTGTGCTCAGGCATGTGCTGGGAGCGCCGCACAGAGCCAGGCACTCCCAATTGCGGCAGGCCTGACGGGCGGCCGCGCGGCGCAGGTGGAGACGCGCATCAACTGCCCGCTGTCGGCGATGCAGACGTTCTGGTACCGCCGGCTGCTGCTCAAGGACTCCAAGATGCTGAAGTCGCTGGAGGCCGAGTTCAGCAACGACCCCACCGTCCAGGTGTGCTGCCCATGCCAACTGCCTGTCAGCACAGCGCCGGCGAGCCTGGCGGAAGCGATCGGCGCTTGCCTGCGCGCGCTGCTGCTGCGCATGTGAGCTCGCCCGCGTGCAGTGTCGCACCGCGCTGTCGCGGCGTGGCGTCACAAAGATGGCCGCGCCGCGCGCGCAGTACGAGCGGGATAACGACAGCTGGCGCAAGATGCAGCACCTGGTGATGCAGCTGCGCAAGTGCTGCAACCACCCGTACCTGTTCCCCGGCGCCGAGCCCGACTTTGACGGCCAGTCGACCGGTGCGCGCCAGGGGCTCCTGGCAGCCGTTGCGCAGCAGGCTCTGCATGTATGTCAGCATGCGGGTGCTATGCAGCCCATGATCTCACCAGGCCTCTGGTCTCCACCCTTGAGGTGGCACACTCTGCGTCGCGAGCCAGCCACTGATGCACGGCGACGCGGCCCTGCGTCGTGGTGAAGTGGCAGGCCGCGCCCCTTAGCGGCGCCGCGCAGCAGCCAAACCCTGCCGCTGCGCTGCGCGGCAGGGGAGGACATCGTGGAGGCGAGCGGCAAGATGGTCGTGCTGGACCGCATGCTGTCCAAGCTGAAGGCCCGGGGGCACCGCGTGACGCTGTTCAGCCAGTACAACCGCATGCTCGACGTGATCGAGGACTACCTCATCTACCGCGGCTACAAGTGCGCCTGCCGCGTCATGCGTCTCCTAGTCGGACCACCCCTGCGTGGCGTGTCTGCTCCGCCTGGCACCATTACTGGCCCACAGCTGGTCCGCTTTTGCAGACGTTTGGACTCTTGCAGTCCTGACCGCGCGTTTGCACAGGCTCTATAAATTGCAGCTGCTGATGCTCAGGGGTTGGTCCTCGTGCCGCGCAGGTACGTGCGGCTGGACGGGAGCACCAACCGCGTGCAGCGCATGATCGACATCAACCGCTTCAACCGCCCGGGCTCGGACCTGTTCATCTATATCCTCAACACGCGCGCGGGCGCGCCCCCCGGCCGGCCGGCCGCCCGCGCTGTGCGGAGCGTGCGTGCAGCAGGATGCAGGAGTGCTTGTGCAATTGCGAGGGTCAGCAGTGGGGGGCAGCTCGGCGACGGCCTGCACCTTGTTGGAGCGTCGGACTGTCGCAAGCCTGAATGAGCTTGTAAACTTACTGCTGCTGCGTAGGCGGGCTGGGCGTCAACCTGCAGTCCGCTGACACCTGCATCCTGTACGACTCCGATTGGAACCCTGCGCTGGACTGCCAGGCGCGCCTGCGCCCACCTGCTCTGCGCCCGCACGTCTCACTCAGGATTTGCGAAGGCGTGTGCTCCAGGTAACTGACCGGCGCTCCTAGATGTGGGCGTCCTTCCCACTTGTGCTTAGTCAGTGTTCTGGTTGCACAGGCCAGGCCACGCCGCTCTTGAGTCTGCATGAGCAGGCCTAGGTACCCTTGAAATGCCTTGGTTTGACAGTTCCTATGCGCATGGCACTCGCTGCTTTCAGGTGCGATGCCTAGTCATGTCGTGCCTCAAGCCATCCATGTCGAGGACTGTCGCGGCCTGCGCTGATCCGGCGTGCGTCCACGTCTTGCCGAACCCGGCGCTGCGGCGGCCGAGGCGGTCGCGCGCGCCGGCAGGCGATGGCGCGCGTGCACCGCATCGGGCAGACGCGCACGTGCCACGTGTACCGTTTCTGCACGGTGGGCACGGTGGAGGAGCGCGTGCAGCAGCGCGCGGAGAAGAAGCTGTTCCTGGAGCAGATGGTCAACCGCGGGTCGCACATCTGTGCGCTCGCCCCGCCCCCCTCCGGGGCCGCCGCGGCCTGCGTGCACTGCCTGCCAGCGGGTCGGGCAGTGCGCGGCTGCTGCTGCGTGGGTGTGAAACGAGCGGGCCCGACGTCGCGGTGGCGTTGCCTGACAGTAGGGGGAGTCAAGGCTGCGGCGGCCGGGAGCTGGTCGCTGTGGAGGCTCAGGCCGCTGTGCTGGTGAGGCGCTTTACGGAGGCCGCGCGCGCGGGCGCGCAGCCACGGACGACCTGGAGGGCCTGAGCAAGGGCGAGATGCTGTCGATGCTGCGCTTTGGCGCGGACCGCATCTTCCAGAACGCGGAGGGGCGGCCGCCCAGCGATGAGGAGCTCGACGCCATCATCAACCGCTCCGACAAGCTGGGCGAGGCCGCCGGTGCGGCGCCGGGCGCGCGCCGTGACCTAAGCCGACAGCCCGTCTGTGATGTTTCCTTCTGACCAACAGCTTGTCCTCCTTGGTCTGCCACCAGGGAGCACAACTGCGAGACCAGAAAATTACTGCATGAGTGTGGCCGGGTCGTGCAGCAGAGTAGTAACTATGCCAGGCGGCAGCCAGCTCGGCTGCTGAAGAGAGCGCTGCTCGAAAAGCGAAGACGGCCCGGCTGGCCCGCTACAGAGCATGTGCCACGCAGTGAGGTCGCGCAGCCGCCGGACACGCTGACCGGCTGCCGCGACGCTGGCGCGCAGCGGGCGGCCTGGGCGCGGGCAGCGTGCTCAAGGCGGACGCCGTGTCGCTGGACGGCGCCGTCACGGACCCGGCGGCGGCGGCGGCGGCGGCGGCGGAGGCCGCCGCGCGCGCGCTGCGCGAGGGCCTGGTGGACCAGAAGCAGAGCGCGGCCGACTTCAACGCGGAGGAGGTGCCGCTGAGCACGAGCGTGCTGCAGGGCACCGACTACACCGAGGCCCGCTCGGTCAAGGTGCGCCCGGCGCCGGTCCTCTCACCCCTGACCGTTGGCTGTCGCCTGGTGCCTGATGGTGTCTGATGGAGGGAGCATGTCCGCCTCATGCAGCCTGTTGCGGCTGCTCCATTGATGCTCAGCACTGTGTCAGGCCTGGGCCCGTGCTCAACCAAGTGCGGTGACGGAAGACGTTGCTGCCGGCCGTGCGGCAGGACATCGCGGCCGAGTTCTGGGCGGGCCGCGGGCGCGAGCGCAAGCAGCGCCTCATCAACGTGGACGGCTTCGCGGTGCTGCGCGAGAACAACTACACGCTGACGGAGGTGCGGAGGGAGGGCCGCCCACGCAGCGCGCTTGTGTGCACAGGTCACTGCTGCGGTGTGCGTGCAGGTTGCGGTGTTCATGCAGGTTGCGAGCGAGCGCCTGGCGCTGAGCCATACCTGATGATGTGCCTTGTCTGCCAGTGCGATGATTGCGTGGGAGAGCGCAGGCTGCACACTTTTGTTGTGTGTGCTGTGCTGGAGAGCTGCCAAAGCCAGGCGTCCCAAGCGCAGGGGGAGCCGAGCGTGTACGGGCGGGAGACGGCGCGCCCCGTGGACGGCGGGTACAAGAAGAAGGGCCGCCAGGTGGCCGGCAAGGACTATGTGCACTCCGACCTGTGCCAGGCGCGCCCAGTGCCCGCTCGCGCCGGCTCCGAGGCAGGCAGCGCATGTGTGCCGTCTGCCTGCCATGGACTGTTGCGGGCACCCCTTTTCTCCCGTCCGCACCCGTCCCGTTCTGTGCTAAAGCTCACCGCATGCTCATACGGGCATCTGCACAAGCCTGCCCGTCAATGACCCCGCCTGCTTTGCAGCCGCCTGGCCGACTTGCAGTGCGTCGGAGGCCAAAGGGGGCCGCTCGCATGGGCAGATCTGCTGGGACGGCGGCCTGCTGGTGTGCTGCGACGAGTGCCCGGCCTCCTACCACTTTGACTGCCTGGGCATGACCGAGGAGGTGCGCTCTGCGCTGCGCGACCCCTGTTCATCTGAAGTCTGAGTTTCATCTGCCGTTACCTATGCACACATTCACGGCTCTCACCACCTTGGTCGACCTACCTGTGCGTGCGCTGCTCTAGCACGTCGGCGGAGGTGTGAAGCGCTTCCCCGTCTGGGTCATTCGCACTCTGCACATGTGTTCCGCCGTGGTGCGTTGGCGCGTCCGTCAAAGGCACAACCAGTGCGCGCGCGCTGAGCGTGCCGGCCGGCCTCCAGGACGTGCCCAAGCGCTGGGCGTGCCCGCACCACAAGTGCGTGGAGTGCGGGCGGTCCACTGCGGCCGCCGGCGGCCTGCTGTTCCGCTGCCAGGGCTGCGCGAATGGTGCGCCGCTGCTGCTGCGTGCCATATGCGCGTGCGCAAGCGCCTGGCGCCCTTTCCACCCTGCTGCGACCCTGTGCGCCCACACCGATGGCAGCACCCGGAGGAATCAGCGACGAGGGGCCCTGAGCTGCGCTGCTGGCTGCCGGCCTCGCGCGCGCGCTGACGGCGCCGGGGCGGGCCGCGGCCGCAGCGTACTGCGAGGACCACCTGCCGCACGACGCGGACATCCTGCAGATCTGCCCCCGCTTCCAGTACCTGGGCCAGCTGCACCCGCGCCCCGTGCGCGGCCCCGCCCGCGCGCGCACGCCGCCGCTCCTTGCCGCCCCCGCCGCACGCACACGCATGCGGCCCTGCTGCGGCACTGGCGCCAACGGGCGTGTGGTGCGGATGCAAGCGGTCACCTCGCCGCTTCTGTGGGCTTTGGTCGGCGGGCATCGCATGTGCATCGTCAAAGCCCAGGATGCCGTTGAGAACGGTTTGGGGCGGCAGGCATGCAGCTGCACAGGTGCACGCGCGCTTGACGCGCGGGTCGCTGCCGGGGCGCGCAGGCGTGCTTTGTGCACTGCTGCGCGGACTGCCGCGCGTTCACGGAGAGCATGCCGCACCTGTTTGACGAGGCCACGCTCATCGAGAAGCAGCGCGCGGCCGAGACGGCCAAGCGCGCCGAGGAGGCCGCCGCTAAGGAGGCGGCTGATGCGGCGGCTGCTGAGGCCGCGGCCGCCCAGGCCGAAGTCGAGGAAACTGGTCGAAAGGCGCGCCGCGCCGCCAGGCACAGCTGTTCCTCATACGCGAGCAGTGGTCATGTCTAGTGATATGTTCCTACTCGTGCCAGTGTCGTTACGGCAAAGTGGGATGCCAAGCTGTGCTTCCCAGCAACTCCGACGCAAAGTTATTGCCCAATGGTGGTTGGCGAAGAGCTGCGGGCTGTCATGAGCACATACCAGCTCATACCATGAGCCGCTGTGGATGCATGACTCCTGGATGCAACGGATGAGGCGGGTCTTCACGGACGCGTCGCATGACGTTGGTGGGCTGACCTTGAGCTTGCTGGGTTGGCTGCAGACGCGGCGCAAGCGGAGCGCCGCCGCGGCCGCGCTGACGCCCGCCAACATTCTGACCACGTCCACGCGGCGGCGCAAGTCCAGCGCGGCGGCGGCCGCCGCGCTGGCCGCGGAGGCCGCGCTGGAGGCCGCGCTGGACGAGGACGACGGCGACGGCGACGGCGACGGCTCCGCGCACGGCGGCAGCAGCGGCAGCAAGCGCAGCAGCCGGCGGCAGCGGTCGGCGGAGGAGGACGACTACACCGAGGAGGACGCGGCCTGAGGGCGTGCGCGCGGCGCGCATTGCGCCGGCCGCCCGCGACGGCGAGCGCGTCGCGACCCCGCCCCTGCCGCGCGCTGCGGCGCTGCGGCCGCTGATGCGCTGGCAGGGGCAGCGCGGCAGCATGCCCTGTCTCGCCCATGCTTTTGCCTGTTTCTAGCTGCGCGGGAGGGGCGCCCTGACCGCGCGCCTCTAGCGCGCGCGTGCCTGTTTTCTAGCTGCACGGCGCAAAGGTGTGTCCTTTTCGGGCGCACCGCAGCCTCATGTTGGCCGAGTCGGCACGCTGTGTCCGGGCGTGCGCGCAGGGCCTGACAGGTCTTGCGCCAACGGCTTGTGCATAAACTTGGTTTTATCTATAGCTAGGGGTGGTAGCGCACTGCTGGTGTTTTCGAGTCGGGTACAGTTAAATGTTCCTGTGACCAGAGCGGTTTATGTGGTTGCCGGGTCCAGCTGTAAAGTAGTGGTCAGCAGACGAGCACCCGCCCTCACCTTCAGATCAGTCCACGCAAGCAGAACCCCAAGCCCAGCCTTTGACAGTGCTGAACAGACAGTATTGCTACCCAAGCCCGTGCATGTTCACACATTATTTCAGTGCTCATGAGACCAGGGCCAACACCCATCAATCAGCCTTGCAGCACGGCGCGGCTATGCTACTTGTGCGCTGCTTGTGCGGGTCCGTCAACGACAGGCGGAAAGGCGTCCTCGGGCTCCGGCTCGATGTACTCCTGCGCACACAGCAGCACGCATCTGCTCCAGCACCCTGGCCTTGCACAGAATGCATCCGAACCTCATGAAAGAAATGCAATGTCACAACCCGTGTCCCATGCAATGTCGCAACCCGTGTCAGGAAATGTTGGGTTTTGGATGGCCACAGGTACAGTGAAAAGGAGTATATTGGGGAGGGGGTCCAGACGAAGGCGCTATCAGGCAAGCTGCAGTTTGCAGAACAAGCGCGTGCCAGCAATCACAGGAGGGGCAGCGCACCTCAATCTCGTCCGGCGTGTACCCCTCTTGCTCCAGGTACCGCTGCTCCGACAGCTTCTCTAACCGGTGGCGCTCCTCTGTGCTCTTCAGGCCGCCGGCGGCGTCGCGCTTGGCGAGCTCGCTGCCGATCTCCTCCGGCAGCCGCTTGTACCAGTCCTTGATGCACTGCGCGGCCCGAGCGCGCGCGTGTCGCGCTGGAGGCGGGGCGAAGCAAGGACCAGGCATGTGCAGTCCAGGGGCGGGGAGCGAGATGGCCGCAACCGCTGTCGCTCGGGCACGCAGGGCAGACGCGCGCAACCCTGCTGCGCGGGCGTGCGGCGGACCTCTGCGCCGTCGCGCAGGCGCCGCCGCTGCGTGCCGTCGTCGTGCCACTCGTACAGCCCAAACTTCAGGTCGAAGGCAAAGTTCCACTCAAAGTTGCTGCGCCATGCGCACCGCGTCAGCACCCGGCGTCTGGTCGCCCTGCGGCTCTCCGCCAGCAGGGGTGCGGTGCGCAGAGCAGCGCGGGGAACGCGCACTCTATCAGCGTCCAGTAAAAGTAGCCGCGGACGTCAAACCCGTCCCGCACCGCCTGCCTGACCTGCACCGGCGGTGCCACAAGGGCTTCACAGCCAAATACTGCTGCGACAGAACAAAACTGCCCGCGCGAAGGATGGCCTTCCAAAAGGTGTGCTCAGTGGCTAATGCACCTTACCCTGCCTGCCTTGGCAGCCGCGCGATATGTTGGTTCCCATGCTGCCTAAACAACACGTGGACGAAGCAGCCGCATTGATGTGTAAGTCCCAGTCTCTGAGACCGAAAGATGCTTGACTTCTGGGGGTGGGCCTTGACCCTATCGTCTGGCTGTGCATGGAGACGCGCATGCACGTTCGCTTGGAAAAGGCGCCCTGCAGCGCCGCACGGCGCCCCGCCAGGCGCCGCACCTCGGCCAGGCAGCCGTTGATCCAGTCGGAGCGGCGGCTGTCGTCCTCCTTGGAGGGCATGCCGTTCTCGAGGATGTACACGGGCACGCCGAGCGTGGACGCGTACGAGATCGCCTTGTACAGGCTCGGCGGGTACACCGGGTCTGCGCGCTAGCCACAGGGTCTGCGGGCCAGCCATGCGGTGAGCAGCTTGCGGTGCGCTGCACGGGGCCGGATTTGGCGCCAGCCGGCAGAGGCATCCCCAGCCGCCCGCACGGCAGCATGCAGTCGTATCAGGAGTGCAACCTGCAGGCCCGCACTGCGCCGCAAGGGTGCAGCCGCGCTGCGCAGCGCCTCCTGCACAGCGGCGGCTGGGCGGGGGCTCCGGCGCAGGCTGGGGCGCACAGCCCATGTCCGCGAGGCCCTTGGGGCCCTTGTTCGTCGGCGACAGGCTCAGGCCGATGATGCCCCTGCGCGACCGCCCCATCAGACGGTTCAGACATCGGCCGCTGCTGTCAGACCGCAAAGTTACAGAGGTGAGCTGTGCAGGGCCCGCGCCGGGCGTAGTGGTTGAGGCCGAAGAAGTCGCAGCCGGGCTTCCCGCGCGGGTCCTGGGCAGCGCGCGCGGCTCAGCGCCCGCCGCCGCCCCGCACGCACCGCGGCGCGCATCAGGCACGCGGCGCCGGGGGCCCGCGCCCACCGTCCAGCGCGTGACCTTCCTGATGGGCGCCCAGTGGCGGAACTCGCCGGTGCGCAGGTAGGTCATGACCACCTCGTTGCCCCACAGCCGGTTGCCGAACGCCACCATCGCCCTGCGCCTCGCATCCGTCAGGCCATGCCGGCACGGTCGCGGCGCAGCAGGCGCGAGCGTGGCCCGCGGCGCGCGCCTGGTGTGCAGGTACAGCAGGCCCTTGCTCTTGGGCTCGATCCACCACACGTTGTGGCAGATGCCCACCTTGACCTTGTCGCCGCCTGCCCCCGCGCAGGCGGCGCTGAGCCCAGGGCTCCTCCTGACAGAGGCGCAAGCCCTGCTGTATGCTCACCCGCCGGTCGGCACTGAACAGCCCGGACGACTGTAAGAGTTGTTCAGGCGTCGCTGGTCGGCACCCCTTGCGCCGCGAGCCAACACGCATGCACCCACGCGCGACTCGGGGCCTTGGCGCGCCCGGCATGGCCTTGATCGCGCGGTAGGCGGCCGCGTGGCTGCGCAGCAGGTTCAGCAGCACCTCGCCCGACTTCTGCGCCGTGGCAGCACCCGGCTGAGTCGAGCTGGCAGCGGCCCGCAGCGCATTTGGCAGCAGGAGTTCCATGGCGCATGCGGCCCCTGACATGCAACACATGCGTCCTCTGACTGCAGGCAGGCGCACAGTGGATCGACAGCAACAACTGGCTGCCCCAGCAGCGTCCTGCTGTGCGCCGTCGCTCGGCTGCCGGGCCGGGCGCCCCCACAATACCATGCGCACCTTGAAGTGCAGCAGCTTGCCGGGCGGGTGGTTGCCCAGCGTCCAGCCACAGTTTGCCGCCACGGTGGGTTCATTGAAGGTGGTCCAGTGCTTGGAGCGCTTGCCTGTGCGGCCATCCCGCGGGTGAGCGGCTGGAGCGATGATGAGACGCTTGCTAGCGGGCTGACGCTGATTCGCACGCCCTGCCCAGCGAGTCAGAGGACATGCGCGGGCAAGGAGGGCGCACCAAACAGCGAGAAAGCGGTCCGGCACCAGTCCACAAAGACCTCAATGTTCTCCTCCCTGGTGAAGCCGCCCATCTCCTGGAACCAGTTCGGGTGCACGAACCAGTGCAGCGTCACGTTCGGCTCCATGCCCTGCCTGCCGCGCAACGATGACGCAGTGACGCCCGCCGCAGGCCCAGGCACGGCGAGTGCGCCCGCCAATGCGCCCGCTCGGGTATGAGCCAGGGGCCTTGCTATGACTGTGGAGCTGCGAAAGGTGCACGCAGCGCAGCCCGGTGCGCTTGCGTCTGCTCCAGCACCAGCCAGCAGTGTGGCGGCGCGCACCGCTCCAGCGTGTCGAAGATCGCGTTGTAGCGCTCCACGGCGGCCTGGTTGAGCTCGCCCCGGCGCGGGAACAGGCGGCTCCACTCGATGGACAGCCGGAAGCTGTTGCAGTCTGCGCACGAGCCACGCGACCTCAGCGTGCAGCAGCATCGGCGAAAGGGGTGATTTGCCAGCAGCAATCATGGGCACGCACGGATGTCCTTTGCGAGCTGGATGTCCTGCTCGTAGCGGTTCCAAAAGTCGCTGGCGACGCCGATGCGCTGGTCCCCCACGATCTTGGAGGGCCCCAGGTTCTCCCAGGTGGCCGCGACGACGCCGTCGCCGCTCGCGCTCGGCGTGTCCCACTCCGGCAGCACGCCGGCAGAGAGGCGCAGGTTCACGTTCACGTGCGCCGCTTTCTGCTCCTCGAATGCCTTCCACTGCGAGTTGGGGTCGCCTGCGCACGGCGTCGGGCTGGAACGCGACCGATGCGCGAGCATGCGTTCCCGCAGATGCCTGCACATCGGGGGCGATGCCGCGCCTGAGTTCTGGTACACGCTGACCGCCACGCCGCACAGGAATTTGGGCGCCTCGCCCAGGCTCAGCTGGTCGCTGGCGGCGCCCTCCGGCTCCTCGTTCGCCATGCTGGGCGCGCGTGCAGACGGGAGCGGCCCACCCACGCGTTTCGATGTCCCTCTGCAGGGGTGGCTGCTGTCCACCGCCCCGCGCAGGCGTCGTCCCGATGCCTCAAACTTGCTAGGTCCTGAACAGGTTTGAACGGCTAGGGCAAGCCACCTTGTCATTGAGCCTCCCTTGTGTCGGGCGCCTGTGGTTCCAAAGCCTGAGTAGCGCCGCTTGCTTGTGAGCTGTGACGCTCCTGTGCACGAAGGCATGGTCCATCAGTAAACAATCGGCCATCAGTGCCGGCAACAGTGCCTGGTCTGCTCACAGGGATGCAGTCCCGTGCCAACGCATGCTCCAGCGCCGCTTGAGCCAGGAGGTCAGAGCGGGCGCAATGCAGCCCGCGGCGCTCGCACTGGCTCCCGACCTGCAGGCCCAGGTGGTCATCATGGGCGGCCCGTCAGGCTGCGGCAAGAGCACTGCGGGCCGCCTCCTGGCGAGTCGCACGCGTGCCACCTTCTACGAGGGCGACGACTTCCACCCGCCTGGCAACATCGGCGCGCGCCGGCGCCGCGGTGCTGCTGCCGCCTGGCGCTGCTCGGAGCCTGTGGGTGACGGCTGCTGCTCGGCCGCGCAGCCAAGCTCCGCGCTGGGCAGCCCCTCACCGACGAGGACCGGCGCCCCTGGCTCCTGGAGCTCGCTGCGGTCGTGGACCGGCACGCCGGCAGCGCGGCGGGCGGGCGCGCCGTCGTCGCCTGCTCGGCGCTAAAGCGGGCGTACCGCCGGACGCTGCGTGGCCCGCACCCTGCGACCCGCGTCGCCATCGTGCGGGCCCCACACCAGCGGCATGGTCCACTCGTGGGCACAGAGAGTGCGCTCGGCGCACTCAGCGCCTCAGAGACGCGGCGTGCCCTGTAGGTCATGCTCCTTCCGTCCAGGGATGCGCTGGAGAGGCGCGTGCTGTCGCGGGCAGCGCAGCACACGCACTTCATGCCCCCAACGCTCCTGGCTGACCAGCTTGCCACCCTGGAGCTACCCCCCACGGCAGAAGACTTCTTCTTCTGCCTCTCTGGTGCGCCCGTGCTCATCGCCTGCGCTGCACCAGGCTACCCTCAAGTGCAGGCTGGCACCCAGCCTGAACAGACCCGACCCCGGGGGCTCGCGGCTCTGCAACAGGTGACCTGCCGCCCGCGGATGTAGTCGCGTCTGCGCTGGCGCTCTTGGCGAGCCCGCACGACAACAGGCCAGCCTCAGTCTGAGGGGGCCTGTGATGAGGGCCATCTAGTGCACGGCCTCCGTGCGCCGTGCAACGCTCACCTCATGAGGCGCGTCGCGTTTTCGTGTCTCCTGCCCATGTTGGGATGTGCTGGTGCATCTGGCAGTGCACCCAACTCGTGCGTGGGCTTCAGGGGACTACGAAACATGACTGCCGCAAAGCGGCACTTGCGCGCGACGCGCGGTCGCTATCTCTTACATGGCGTCGCACCTGGTGCAACTTGCAACTGCGGTGTACGGCCCGCCGTCCATCAATACTGGCGGCCAAAACTGTGCAATGCATCAAGGCCCTCGATTCAGGGGCGTGAGCTAGGAAGGCAGGGAGCACCTGCGGCACTTTTGACCTGGCGCTCTATCACTTGTAAGCTCCCGGGAACATGCATACACTTCAAGGATATCAGGCTCAGTAGCCTGGAGCAACATGCGGCTCGAGTCACAAGTGAGCAAACTCCTGCAGGCGCAGACCATGTGGTGCGCAGGGCACGCAGTTTGGTGCAAGGGCTGTCACCCGCTGTCACGCCCACTCACACTGAGACACACTCACCCAGCCAGGCCGCCCTGCGCTGATGAAGCTCCGCTGGGTGGCCGCGCTGCAGGCGCAGGCGCAGGCGCCTCCTCCAAGCTCGCCCGCACTGGCCCACACAGGCCGCGGGTCGATACAGAGCGAGTGTACGCAGCATGAGGCGCCCTGCGGTGCTCAACAGAGCACAGGCTGCAGCGACTGGTGGACTTTGAAGGACAGGGGCCAGCCGCTGCAACGCACGGGCTGCAGGCACGCCAGCAGGCGCACCAGAGGGGTCGGCCACGCAGCTGCCCTGGAAGCAGCGCTTGCCCAGCACGCAGGCCTCGTTGCAGATGCGACTCCTGCCGGGCTGAGCAGCGACGGGTCCGGCCGAGCCTGCCGCGTCCAAGCGCTGAGCTCAGCGCCGCCGACCAGACACCGGGCACAGAGCCACGTTTGACCGGACGCGTGCCGGACCGGAGAGGTGCTGGACAGGCTGGAGCGGCGCACCGGGTGCGCCGTCGACCGCCAGTAGAGTCCTGCCGCCGGCGCCCATTGCGGTCGTCGCCAGCACGCAGATGAGCACCAGGACGACTGCAAGCACACGGGCGAGCATTGCACCCGCTGCCGGCGCCTGCTGGTACTGCAGTGCCGGCCGAGCGTCAGGTCTCGTCTGGGCCAGCGCGCCGACGCGCAATGTTTATTCAGGGGAGTGCGGGTGACAAAGGGCCACCTGGCGCAAGTGCACGCAGGTAAACGGCCGGCGCGCTTGAGCAACAACCTGTGAGGGGAGCCACCCTTGCACAGCCTGAAGTCTGTGTGGGAAAAAAATTGGAAGGGCAAGCCGGGCTCAGGGAAATCATGGGCTGAGGCAGCAGGCCTGTCCATGACCCCAAGCAACAGATCTCCCAGACGCAGCCGGGCGCCCGCTTGCCACATTCAGCGAGTGTGGCCAAAGCCAGACAGTGCTGCTGGTCCGAGTTTCTCGCCATGGGCAACAGCTGTGGGCATCCACCCGCGGTGGTAGAGGACGGGAAGCAGCCGCCTGCCCGCAGCCTGGATGCTCAAGCGGCCAAGGTGCGGGGCTGCTGCCCGGCGGCAGCCGTCATACAGGCTTGGGGGCGCCCGGTTGTCCACCCACTTTGCTGCACGCCCAGCAATGACACGGCTTGACCTTCCTGGGCCAACACTGTCAGCACGCGGAGCCTGCTTGACGCAGAATGAGCGGACTGATTGCTCCTGTGAGGCTGGCCGGTGGGCGGTTGCGGGGTGCGCACGGCACAGACACGCCGGACACTGGCGCGCGAGCAGCGTCACCCGTGCATGCGCAGGTGGAGGGCAACGGGCAGGCTGTCGCGGCGTCCGCTCCCGGGGCGCCTGCAGGCGCCAAGGCAGCTTCACCGCCAGAGCGGCGCAGCGCAGCGCAGCCGGCCGCACGGCCGGCAACGCCGTCGCAGCCCGCCGCGCGGTCGCGTGCTGGCGCGGAGGCACCGTGCGTGGTGGCACCGCCGGCACCCCAAGCGCTGCCGCTGCGCAGCGCGTTTGCCGCGGCGGCCGGCGACGCCAGCGGCGGGGCGGGCGCCGATGACTTTGCGGCTCCGCGCACGCAGCTGACCTGCTCGACGTCCGCGTCGGAGCACGCGCGGGTGGCGTGCCGGCGCACAAGCAGCACTGGGGGCCTGCTGATCGAGCCGCGGCCCAGCCAGTGCATAGCGACCTGCTCGCGCGCGAGCAGCGGGGGGCTGCCCTTCGAGCTGCGCGGCGCGGAGCTCGGGGATACGCGAAATATGGGGTCGCTGGGCGGGCTGTCGATGGCGAGCTCGCTGTCCAGCCCGGGCCGCAGTGCGCCCCGCCGCCCGTGCCGTCAGTTCCCGCCTTCTTCTGTGCTCGTCACGGTGGCGTGCCCAGCGGCACGGCGCTCCTGCCACATCCCCGTGGTGCCTGCCAGGACGGCGGCGCCAGCGCAGCTGTGCGTGCCCTGTTCACGGTCCGCCGCTGTCTGGCGGGCAGCCAGGTGGGAGCCCGCGGGGTCAGGCCAGGCCCCTGTGCGCGCAGGCCTGACGAACATGCCGGTGGAGACGCCGTTCGAGGACCTGGAGCTGCGCTCGCTGCTGAGCCGTGGCAGCATATACGGCCGGTTGTACCAGGCGTCCTGGCGTGGGGCGACGGTGGCCGTCAAGGCACGCCCCCGCTCGGCCAGCCCTGGGGGGCCCGCACCGATGCGTGCCAGGCGAGGATGTGCTGCGGCGGCAGGCCCTCCTCTCTTGCCACTGCTGCTGCCAGCCGCCCTGTGAGAGGGGCGAGGCGAGGGCGAGCGAAGACGCGAAGGGCGGGGCGTGTGTGGAGTCTCCGCGTGCGCAGGGGGCGCGACCAGCGCCCGGCGTGACAGGCGCGCCGCGCGCGCCAGGTCATCCGCGACGTGACCAACGTGCGCTTTAACGGCTCCGAGCCGCTGGAGGCCACGCTAACCTCCGGCGGCGGCCACCCGTGCGTGCTGCGCACGCTGGCCTTCTCCTGGTGCGCCCGCGCACGCGCCCGGCGGTCCGTGCCCTGCGACGTGCGCAAGCGCGCGCGGCAGCGGCCTGGCTGTGCGGCGCCGGCAGCGCACGCGCTCGTCGGGCGCCTGTTGGCGGCCGCGTCTGGCGTGCGCGCGCGCGCAGGTGGCGCAGACGCGCTTGTGAGGTCCAGTGTTCGCGTCCGCTGACCCGCCAGCCCTGGCTGACCTGCGGCGCGCGCGCGCGCGCAGGTACAGCAACCTCTCGCGGCTGCCGCGCTCGGTGAAGCTGGGCCGCCAGACGCTGGCGCTGCAGCAGCCCTCGAAATCCTGGGACTCTGTGTCCAGCACCGGCATGCCCAGCGCCAAGGGCGCCCTCGCCGACGCGTGCTCCGAGCTCTGGGTGATCGTGGAGTTCTGCGACCGCGGCACGCTCGGGGTGCGCGCGCACAGGCGCACAGGGGCCTGGCCGAATGATGAAGTGGCCGCGGGCTGCACCGGCGCCAGGAGGGAGGGTCTAGGCAGGGGCGTCCGCCTGTGTCACGATGGCTGCCTGCCGGTGTGCGGTGAGAAGGCTCGGCAGCTCAACTGCTGTGCGTCCTGCCTCCGGTGCACTTGTGTCGCGCACCAGGTTTGTGTGCCTCTGCTGCAGGCCAAGCGTGCGTCGGCGCGGGGTGCAGGGACTGCAGGCTCATGCTGTGGTCGGTTGGGGCCTGAGCTGCCTGTAAGCCGGCGCGGACGGCTGCTGGGCGCGCAGGCGGCGATCGAGCGCGGGCTGCTGCGCGCGAATGCGGGCGCCAGCACGGGCCCGCCCAACCTGCCGCTGGTGCTGTCGCTGGCCGCGCAGATCGCGGAGGGAATGTCCTTCCTGCACAGCCGCGACGTGCTGCACGGCGACCTCTGCGGCGGTGCGCGCCCGGCGCCGCTCCGCGCCGCGCGCTCCGGGCCCGTGGCCGTGCGCGCGGCGGCGCCTGGTGACACGGCTGCGCGGCGAGCACATGTCGGCGGTGGTGGCGAGGGTTTGGGGACTGCTGCCGGCTCTGCCTCCTGGACCTCCTTGTCGAAACGCATCTTGCATGCGCACCACGTGCTGTTACCTGCTGAGCTGCATTTGCAGTCCGTGAACGCCGTAGCTTGGCAGGAGGCCGTGCGGATTGTGAGGGGCTGTGAGCGAAATGCGCCCGTCCTCTTTCGCTCGCCGCGCGCGCTCCCCGACGCGCGGCGCGGCGCGCGCAGACAAGGTGCTGCTGGCGAGCGCGATGGAGGAGGGCCCCAACGCGCTGCGCGCCAAGGTGGCCGAGTTTGGCATGGCGCGCGAGATGCAGATGCAGTCCAAGCACCAGACGCGCACGTACGGCACATGGCGCCCGAGGTGCTCGTCAACAACATTGTGACGAAGGCGCGCCGCCGCCGCAACGCGGCCGCCCTGCTCCCGCGGCGCCCTGCAGCTGTGGGGACGCAGCGGATGGGCCTGCGCGTGCCGTGCGCCGGCCGCCGGCCGCGGCGCTTCGACGCCTCTGCCATCGGCGTCGGGGTAGGGCCTCGGGGTAGGGCGTTGTGGTAGAAATACCTCAACCCTATGTGAACCCTACGCTGACCCTGCCGCGCGCGCGCCGCAGTCCACGGACATGTACTCGATGGGCTGCCTGCTGTGGGAGCTGTACGCGTGCGAGCGCGCGTGGGCGGGGCTGCTGCCGCCGCAGGTCATCATCAAGGTGGGCATCCAGAAGCAGCGCCTGCCGCCGCTGGCCGGCGCGCCGCCCGAATTCCAGGCGCGCGCGCCTGGCCGTCCGGCCCACCCATGGGGCAGACCGCAGCTGTGTGGCGGCCTGCGGGCGCGCGCTGGTGCTGGCGGGCAGCGGCGGGCCTGGCCAGGCTCCATGCTACCTCGTTGCATGTGACAATCCTGGTGGCCTGGCGCTGTGGCCTCCGCCACCGTAGGGACGCTGGAACGCATGCTGCAGCGCCTCAGCAGCAAGTTGCCTGAACAGTCGTGCACAGTCGCGGCGCCGGGCGTGCGCGCAGCAGGCGCGCATCCGCAGCCTTGGCGCACGGCGCAGGTTGCGCGCAGGCTGAGCCCTCGCCGTGCAGGCCCGACGGGCTCGGGCATGCTGTGGGGGCTGACGAGGGCGCGCCCTGCAGGAGCTCGTGACCTCCTGTACAGACCCCGACCCTTGGGAGCGGCCTGCCTTCAGCGACGTGGCGACCAGGCTCCGCCGGCTGGCCGCCGAGGCATAGATGTCGCGCGCACAGCAGGGCGGGCGAGACGCGTGCTGTGTCGTGTTTATCATGTGCATGCTGGTGCAGGGTTGCAGGGCGCTCGAGCGCCCTGCGTGGTTGCCGCCTGGTCAGCAGGCAGCTCTCATGCTGAGGCTGCATGTCGAGCCGACCCGGCGGGCGGTGCCTTTGTACA
>JAABUV010004210.1_pt1 | contig 17440 bp, 19 predicted proteins | sample 5559971 | NCBI WGS metagenome assembly JAABUV01 (sample SAMN10711881, study PRJNA513362) | rock metagenome | isolation source: Antarctica rocks | place: Antarctica: Victoria Land, Knobhead nord | collected 2015-12-19
CGCGCGCGGCGTGCCCGGCGTGCTGCGCCGCGCGCTGGGCGTATACGGCGGCACCTGCCGCGCGCAGCGCACGCCTGCAGCGGGCTGCCGGCAGATGCAGCGGCGCCTGCCTGGGAGAGGCGGGCAATACAGAGGAGCGCCGGCGACTGGGCGGGCGGCGACCGCGCCTGCCACAGGCTGAGCGGCGGCAGGGCGGCCGGCCGGCGCGCGCGCGCCGGCAGGCCCGCGTCCACATCCTGTGGCGTGGCCAGGCCCGCGGCGGGGCCGCCCTGCGCTGCGGCGCGGCTCCCCGCCTGCGCGCGCGCGCGGTGACTGTTGGGGCGGGCTGCCTGTCGGAGCTCGGCCAGGCGCACGCTTTGTCAGAACAGGAAAGCGCTTCGCAGCAGGAGCCGTTCACGCGGGGGTGCAGCTCACATCAGCGCCCAGGCTCCTCCGGAGGACCTTGCTGGGCGTTCGATGCAACATGCGCTCTGCGCTGCCTGGCCGTTTCCGCTTTGCAGTCATGCGCTGGCGCCTGAGGCGGTCTCCTTACACCAACGAGACGCCAGCCATCAGAGAGACAGGCGCGAGGTCGTTTGACTCGAATGCCGGTGTGTCGAGCCGGGTCTATTTCAGGGTATTGTCGTACGCATGAGACCGACGCTCATACCGCAAGCGACATTGTTCACCTCACAGCACTGCATAGCAAATCCGTATGCCTGCTGTAGGCGCTGCTGCTATTAAACAGAGACCCAGCACTTCCCAAAGCCAGTGCCCCGTCTTCGGCCTCAGAACTAAGATCACTCGACCTCGCAGCCCGCACACAGCGCGAGTGCCAGGCGACCCCAATCACCGCACTCCAGCGCCAATGGCGCTGACATGGCACACACTCGCAAAAGCCGGGGCCTGCGCTATGCGGCTGCGCCGGCGCCGCGCGCGCTCACTCGTCGTCAGTGTAGTCGCCCAGCAGGCTGCCAAGCGGGTTAGCGCCCTCGCTGGCCGGCCGCGCCGCAACACCGCCTGCGCAGTCAGAGCACAGCAGCGCGGGGCACCCAGCACACGGCCGTCAGTCCGTGTTCTTTGAGACGACATGGGGCATGGCGCTGCTCCCACGGTTTCGCCTGCCAACCCCACGCCAACGTTCAAAACGAGCCTGCATTACATGTGAGCCTGCGTCCCCTATGAGAGCGTGCGGGGGCTGCTGCCCCATGGGTACACCTGCCACCCAGCCGCACCGCAGCTCAGCAAGACGAGCCCGCCGAGCCGCCGCAGCCCTGCACCAGGGGCGCCGAGTGGCGGCCAAGCACTCTACGCGCGACGTCCCGCACGCGGGCCTGCAGGAGCGTGCTGTCGGCTGAGGGATGCGGGTCAGCGCGCCCGGGAGCCACCTGCTGGCACCCGCGGCGGTGGCGGCGCCATGCCATTGGCCTGCGCGCCGCGCCGCGGCGGCGGGCCCATGGGCGGCTGCTGATGCTGCTGCGCGGGCGCGCCGCCGTGCCCCTGCCACTGCCCGGCCGGCCGCGGCGCCGGCCCCTGCACCGGGCCCAGCTCGGGCGCCTCGGCCGCGGGCCGCAGGTCCGGCGGCGGCGCGTACGGATTGGCGGGCGCCTGCGCGCAGCGGGGGGGCACCGGGGAGGCGCGCACGGTCAGCGCTGGCATCCGCCGCGGCGAGCACACCTGCGGGCACCAGCGCTTCCGCAGGAGCGCCCGCGCGGGCGCCAGCCGGTGCGCTCCACTCGCCCCGGGCTCAACCATGTTAGAAGCGTGAGCGCAGCACAGCTGGTCAGGCTGCAGGCAGGCAGCCGCTCGTGGGGCGGGCGGCCGCCGGACGAGCGGCGCTCCGCGCGTCGCGGGGCGCGCGCGTCTGGGCTCGCGCGTCGCCGGTCAGCGCCGCACCACCCACAGGACTCGTCAGGGACAGACCAGGCTGACAAGCATGGCGAGCCAGTGACTGTTCCATGAAATGGCTACTGCGACCCCAGGAGCACCTGACGCGGCTCCTCCTTGAACTCGCGGAAGCGCTTGCGGCGCTGCTCCTCGCCGCCGCCCGGCGCGCCCGCCGGCGCGTCCAGCTGCGCCGGGGGCTGCACGGGCGGCCCCGCCGCAGGCGCGCCCGGCGCCCCGGCGGCCACCAGAGGTCCCTGCCCGGCGTACATCTGCGCGCCTCCCGGAGGGCCCTGCCCAGGGTACATCTGCGCGCCTGGCGGCCCCAGCGCCGGCGCCTGCGCGGACGCGGGCGCTGCGGCTGCGCCCGCCTGCGGCGGCGCCTGCTGCCCGGGGTAGGCCTGCCCCGGGGGCGGGTAGTAGCCCGGGTATGGCCCGGGCGCCGCGTAGGGCGGCTGCGCCGCGTAGGCGGCCGGCGGCGCGCCCGGCGGTGGGTAGTACCCGGGGTACGCGCCGGGGTGGGCGCCTGGGTGGTAGGGCGCCGGCGGGCCGCCGTACGACCGAGCTGGCTGCGCGCCGGGCGGCGGCTGCCCCTGCCCTGGGTAGCCGCCCGGCGGCGGCTGGCCCTGCCCCTGGTAGCCGCCCGGCGGGGGGTAATACCCCGGGTAAGCGCCAGGGTATGCGCCAGGGTAGGCCTGCTGCTGCCCGGGGTAGGCTGTGGGCGGCGGCGCGTGCGCGTGCGGCGGCGCCTGGCTGTCCCCCGCCGGGCGCGCCTGCGCAGGACCGCGCCCGTCACAGCGGGCAGCCCGCCAGTGCGACTGGCCACTCTTGGCTTGCTGCAAGCCACAGTCTCGCGTAGTGCTGGTTGCTCGGTGCTGCGGCTGTCGCTGTCAAGCAAAAAGAATGACGGCGCGCACACGCCCAGGACTCGGTCAGCAGGCCCGGCTGTCTGCTCGAGCATGCACGCCAAGCCTCAAGCCTGCAGCCGACAGCGGAGGCCGTGCAGGGGAGCTGGGCGCGCGCCTGCGGAAACCCTGACCCTACACCCTGCGGCTGCGCAGGCGCGGCGGCGCTGTGGTCGCGGCGCACGGTGTCCACGAGCGACTGCACCAGCCGCCGCGCGGCCCCGGCCGCCTGCGCCGACGGCGCCGCGACCGCCAGGTGCAGCGGCGCGGGGCCCTCATCAGCACCGCCCGCGCCGCGCCCGCGCAGCGCGACCGCCGCGCCCGTCTCGCGCGAGATGTGCGCCAGGAAGCTGCCGTCTGCGCGCGCGGCCGGCCGCCGCCGCTCAGCGCTAGGGTTAGGGTCAACACGCCCGGTGCACCCCACCCGGCCCTCATTCGGGCTCCCGCCCCGCAGGGCCTGCTCCGTGGCATGGCCGCTGCCGGGGCCGCGGCCAGCGCACAGCAAGCACCTTTCCTGCCGTGTCCTCGGAAGACACGCCAAGCAGCCAGCCCGGTGTCCTCGGCAGCGCATTCGGCTGCAACGGATGGCTCGGTCGAACTCGCCACGCCAGGCTCTTCTATATGCGGCCGCGCACGGCGCAGCGCCAGGGTGTGCGCACCGGGGCCGCGCAGGCGCCCCGCCAGGCCGAAGTCGGGCGCGGCATCCAGGCCGATGGGCACGGTGACGGTCAGTGGGCCCGGCGCGGCGGCTGCGCCCGCGCCGCCGTAGCCGGGCGGCGGCACCGCCGTGAACGAGGGCCGCGGCGCCCCGCCTGCGGCGCGTGTCGCGGCGTTGCCGGATGCAGGAGCGGGGAGCGCAGGCGCAGGCTGCCAGCGTCTGGCCGCGCCTGGTCGCAGCAGATTGTATCAACCATGTCGGCGCCTCAGTGCCCGGCGCGCCTCCACTAAAACCGAGCACACAGACCAGCTGGCCCTACTCGCGAGCAGCCACACCCCGCTCGGCGCCCGGCATCCGCTAGCGCGCACCAGCGCCCGCAGCCTGCGGCGGCAGCTGGCCCAGCGGCGCCGCGCCCGGCGCGGCGGGCGCGCCCGGCGCGCCGTAGGCCGGTCCGGAGCCGCGCGGCGGGCGCGCGCCCTGCAGGATCGCGTGCACCTCCGCCGCCGCCGCGTCCATGCTGCGCTGCCGCTCGGCCTCGTCCTGCGCGGCCAGGGCGCGGCGCAGCTGGGCGCATCGCGCTGCTCGACCAGCGATGCGAGCAGCGCAAGGGGGAGACTACGCTACGGAGCAAAGCCATTCTGTGGGTGCGCCAGGATGCTGATCATGCCGATGGCACCGCCACTGGGCCTGAGGCGGGCACAGCGCGCAAACTGGCTGGACACCACGCAAGCCTGCGCCCCTGATGCAGGCTGCCGCGCCGACCCGGTCCCGGCCGCACAGGCGCCCCACCAAGCCGACCGCGCCCCACAAGGTCTGCCCGAGCTGCACGCACCAGGGGCAGCGCCGAGGCCGGCGCCCGCACGCGCCTCCTGCTGCTTAGCTGAACGCACCTCGCATCTCTTCCCTGGCGGAAGGCATCTGAGGCCCCGCAAGGTCTGGCGCGCTCGCGCCTCCTGGCGGCTGGCGGCGGGCGGGGTGCGGAGCAGCCGCATGCAGCCACCCAGAGGAGTCCTGGGCTGCGTGCATCGGGGGCCAGCGCGGGGGCGGGGGGCGAGATGTGCACCTCCACGTGGCTCGCGCCGGGCGCAATGTGGAGCAGCAGCGGCGGATCGCGCTCATCGCGCGGCACGCCCGGCGGGTAGTAGCGCCCGCGCACCGTCAGCACGGTCCCCGTGCGCCGGCCGATGTCGTCCTGCGCAGGCCCAGCAAATACAGCACAGAGTGAGCATCACGCGGGCTGCAGGGGCCCACGGGCGGGCCACGCCCGCGTGCGGACACGCGAGCAGTGTGCCCGAGCAGACTGCGCGCCTGCCTGCACTGCCGACAGCGACCGCTGCCGCGCCACACCGGTCACAGCAGCCCGGGAAGGTGCTAGCAGCCCGCAGTGGGCAGGATTCAGGACGCGCATAGGCTGAAGCATGGATGTTGGAGCTTTATGCTGGAAGCACAGACTCCTGAGGTTTTTCTAATGCGCAGGCGCAGCCCATGCACGCTGCCGCCCTGCGCGTGGCAGCCGCTGTGGAGCCAGCAGGGGAGGCTGCAACAGGCGGCGAACAGCGCAGCGCGCGCCTGCGTCGGGCGGCGCGTCAGGAAGTGCCGTGTGTCCGGCGGCGCATCGTTGATCGTCACGTCCATGCCCAGCTCCTTGTCGCCCGAGCGGCCGCCCGGCATAAAGGCATGCGTGCCGCTCGGCACAATGCCCTGCGCCAGCAGCTCCTGCGCGCGTGCGCGGCGCGTCTGCATGGGCCGCAGCGCGTCTGCCTGGCCGTGACCGGGCAGGGCAGACCGCCGCGCTCGTGCCCAGCGCTGCCGAGCCGGGAACTCTGCGGTTGACCTGGGAACGGGCGGCGCGCTGCCCGAGGCCACGCTCACCAGGCGCCACGCTCGCCCGGCATGCAGGGGGCGCCTGACGCATGCGTGGCGCAGCGGCAGCGCACGGTGCACCAAAGCGCAACTGGCGCACGGCGCGCGCGCCTGGTTAATCTTGGCCACGATGGCTGCCGCGCCCTGCCGCGCGCGGGCGCGCGTCTCCTCGTCCATCGGTGCGCCGGGCCGCAAGCCAGCCAGCGCCGTCGGCGCTGCCGCGGCCGCCCCCAGTCGGAACTGGGCCGGCACGGCGGCGTGGATGTTCACCGCCGGCTGCGCGAGCACAGGGCCCTGCGCGGTGATGACGCCCGCGGCGCCGAGCAGCGCCGCGGACGGCGTGCCAATGCCGCCGCGCGCGCTCGCGCCGCCAGCATGGGCAGCGGTGATGGGGACGCCCTCTGGCGCAGCCACATCCCACTTCCGGCGCTTGCGGCCCTCCATGCTGGCAGGAAAGAAAGCACGCGGATAACAACAGCAGGCAAGCGCAGCTTACTTGCAGCAGCCTGGATTTCTATCAAGCACTGTCACACAGTACTCTTTGTTGTCCAGCCGCAATCTTCGCCTGGGAGAAGGTCTCTGTAGCAGCATGCCTGATGACCGTAATGCCCGACAGCGGCAGGGTACGGCGCAGAGCCAGATATGGCCCCTGAGGGGCGGACACAAGGCAGGAGAGGAGCACCAAGCGGGCTGTACGAAGTCAGAGCAGTAGCAGGAGGGGAGGAGATGGCGCTGGCAAGCGCCTTCAGCGGCCTGGCGCTGGGGTGCGGCTGCAGCCACTTGTCTGGCCGCAGGCTGCAGACGGCGCACCCGGCGCGCCTGGCGCGCCCCGCAGCGCCCGCGCTGGTCGAGTGCGCACACAAGAAGGGAGGTGCGGGGCACGCTGCACGGCCGCCTGCGCCGCGCTCGACGTGCGCAAACCTCACCTGCGCGCTTAGCACTTTGCCTATGTAGACGGGTGCGGCGCGGCGCAGGTGGGTCCACGAAGAACGGGAGGGACAGCAACGCGCAGCGGCGGGGCGTGAAGGTGTACGGCGGCCAGCGCGTGAAGGCCGGGGGCATCATCGTACGGCAGCTGGGCACTGTGGTGCGCACGCGCTTTACTGCTCAGGCCGCCACACAGGCGTCGTCCAAGCGGCAGCGGGTGATACTGCGTCTAGCTTGCGCAAGGCTGGGAGGGCAAAGCATATAGCAAGGCCATGCGCGTCGGCGTGAAGGAAGTCTGGCGCGCAGACTCCCAGTGCAACTCAGGTCATCTACAAGGGATAGTCGTCACTGTGCAAGAGCAGCGCGTGTCTGCCGTCTGGTTTGTCTGAATGGTGGTTGCCTTGGAATTTTGTCGTCAACAGCCAAAGGCTGTTCTGGCTTTGGGCTGCTTGAGCGTCTCCGCCTTCGTCTGCAATTGACAAGGTTTATGCAAGCGTGGTGCCCACGCGCGCAGTTCCACCCGGGGGACAGCGTCGGCTGCGGCAAGGACCACACGCTGTTCGCGCTGATGAGCGGAATTGTGGTGTACAAGAGGAACAAGTACATCAAGAAGGTACCCTGCCCAGCTGTCCAACGCCAGAGGTCTGCAATGCGGCTTGCTTGCCGGCACAGGCTGAAAATAACCCCTGCATAAGACAGTTGCTGGGCGCGGCAGTCCACTTTGTACTTGCGCTGTGAGCCTTGTCGCGCACTCTTTTTTGCCGTGTTAAGCGCCAGCACGAGCACTCTATCCTCCTGGGATATAGACCAACGGGAAAGGCACGTGCTCGACGCTGGTCGGCTCAGTATGGGGGAGCGGCTCCGCAGGTGTCCGTCATCGACACGGAGGAGTACGTCGTGCCGGAGGGGCAGCGCGTGCAGCCGGGCAGCCGCAAGATGCGCAACCACGAGAAGTACCCGCCGCGCGCGGAGCTGCGCGCGCAGGCGCAGGCCGACCTGGCGGCGGCGATCGCCAAGGAGCAGGCCACGCTGGCGTGAGCGGGGCGTGCGGCCGCGGTCAGCGCCGCGCGGGTCTCCCTGGAGGCGTTGGTGGACTGGCGCTGTTCGCCGTCCTTTGCCCGCACCGGGACTTTGACGGGGCGCAGAGTGAGCGCGGACTCAGGCGGCATAGCGGCTGCATTTGGCAGAGCAAGGCCATGCTGGCACGAAAGTGGACGCACTGGGGCGATCTATTGAGCACCGTGCTTGTGTGACCTCGCTAAGCCTTACCTCTGTCCCGTGTCGTCGCTTCTGCATGGCATGGCAGCATATGGGCCACCTTGCCCCTGTGGTTGAAGTGGTGCGGAGGCGCTTCGCAGCGAGCAACTGTAACAGACTCAAGACTTGGTTTATTTGCAGCAGGCTTCTGGAACGTGTGTGCAGAAGCCCTGCAGGCTTCCAGAACGTGTGTGCAGAAGCCCTGCCATGCCTGGATGCTCTATGCAGCTTCTGAGCAGTCTTGCCATCCACACTGTTGACTGCCATGTCAAGAATGACTGCCATGTCAGAGCTTGGGCCTCCAGCGTTTAACCCGACAGGGGCCTGATGCCTCCTAATTAGGCCACATGGTTCGAAGTGCCTCAGGAGCAGCTCGCAGCTTTACCTTCCCTGCGCCGCAGTCCTCTGCCCCTGCTGGGTGCTGTGCTGCGCACTCAACAGTGTGGACGATATGCGAGTCCTGGCTGAGCGCAATGCACAAGCAGACGCACCTGCATCGGCCCCCGGCAAGCCACGCGCGAACTACCGGCAGGCTGGAAAGCTGGCAAAGAGCGGCGCAGACCAGGTGCGCACGAAGAGCGTCAAAGCGCTGCGAACGCTGCAAAGTGGGTCCTCACTGTGGCTAACAGCGCGAGCCATGAGGGCATGCACGCATGCTGTGCAACCCATGGCCTGCAGCAGTGACGCGTTGACGTTGGCAGGTACAGGTGCACAGCGAGGCTGAGGCGGAGCGCGAGCTGCTAGACGAAGCGCGGTGCGGGCGCACCTCTTTCACACGTGCACAGGCGTGGAAGCGCAGGCTGTTCTGTGTTGCACAAAGCTTTGCACGCCCTCCTGGACGACTCCGGCTGCTCAACGCAGCACACCCACGTGCACGCGCACATGTGCCAGAGCACTGCCGGCTGTGCTCCGGGCCCGGCGCACAGCGCATGCAGCAGCGCAGGTCCTGTGTCTAAAGTCACACTGTTGCGCAGGCCCTTGACGCAGAGCATCAGTGCGGAAGACGAAGGCGTGGTCGGCATGCCGCCCAGCGGCAGCGTCAGGAGGCTGGAGGCAGGGGTCCAGGGCGGCAGCCAGCCCGGCGCCGGCCAGGGCGCCGCGCAGGGCCTGAGCACGGAGGCGCTGCACTCGATGTACACCCAGTGCCTGAAGCTGGCCGCGGAGAACAAGATCACGCAGAAGAACACCTGGGACCTGAGCATTGTCATGGACCAGGCGCGCCGCACCCGTCGCACTTATACAGTGCCAGCGTGATCCCTCGCGCCTTTATGACTGCCGCTTAGGCCTCTGTCATTGCCCACACTCTTTGTGTCGCTGCTGTGAATGACATCTCCAGCACGTCTGCGCCGTGCGGGAGCTCTCAGCCAGGGCTGGAAGGGCGCTCAGAGGGGTACACCTCAGTGACAGGATCAGGCTGTGCTCCCTGCGGCGCCCCATCCCGCATGAGTCCAGGCCACCTCTTGACCGCGGCGCGCAGATGAGCGACCTGGTCAAGCCGTCGGCGGAGGAGCGCGACACCAACTTCCAGCGCGCGAGCATGACGCTGGACGCGGGCGTCAAGATCTACGCCACGCGCGTCGACAGCGTGCACACCGCGACCTACCAGGTCCTCACCGGCCTGTCGCGCTCCGGCCCTGCTCGCGGCGCCGCCGGCGGTGCGCTCGCAAACCCCGCCGCATGGCGTCGTCCACGCCTGCCTGCCAACCTCAGCTGCAGCATAGCAGCGCACCCAGCCGCCCCGCGGGCGGCAGGCGCAAGGCAACACCGTGGTGGCCTTTCGCTGGCTGGAAGCCTCCCGAGCACGACTCCACGCAGTGCCTCTCTGCAGGCGCGGATGCGGACGCCGGTGAGGGCGGCAGCGAGGCCGGGGGCAGCGCCGCGGATGGGGAGGGCGGCGGCAAGCCGCGCCGGCGTGCGGCGGCGGCGGCGGCCGACCCGGCGGCCACGCTGGAGGATGCCGACGCGCTGCGCGCCAAGGACGTCGACCCCACCTTTGCGGCCGACCCGCTCTTCCACAAGATGTCCGCGCAGTTTGATGAGGGCGGCGCCAAGGGTGCGGCCGCGCAGCCGCCAGAGTCGCGACATGCATGGGCTGGCAGCGCGGCAGGCAGCGGGCCGCACAGCGCACGCAGCCCGCGGTGGCACTGGGAGAAGCAAGCGGCCCTGCGCAGCGCATGCGCTGGTTCCTCACGGCTTATGGTGCAAGCCCTGACAGTGTGTTGCAAAATGCTGACCGCATTGGTTGTAGCCTCCACTGCCAGGCACCAAGTTCTGTGTTGACGCCTCCCTGACTTTGCATGCCTTGACATCGTCAGCGACTGGGTGGGTGGCATGCGACAGCTGTCTCCAGCGCTAGAAGCCGCAAAAGCCAGGCGGCCTGGCTCCAGGAGCAGCAGGAGAGGCCTCAGGGTTGTGTGCGCCCCGGCGCAGGGCTGCTGCTGAACAACCTGGGCGTGCAGCGCGGCTGCCTGCTCATGTTCGACTCGATGGAGCCGGCGCACTGCGACCCGGACCCCGACGCGGAGGCGCCGGCCGTCCTCGTACGGCCCCTGGCACCTCACGGGCGCTTCCTGTGATAGAGTACGAGAACTGTGATGCAATGAGTCCTGCCAGTTATCCGTTGCTTATTGTGGCAGATGCTGAGCAGCGCCTGCACCTGCCCCGTCTCGCCGCCAGGCGGCGCTGACGCAGCCGGTGAGCTGAGCCGGGCTGCAGCGTGCCGCATCGGCCCACTATGGCCGCGCGCGCAGCTGACGATGCCGGCCGCGTGGGCGCGCAACGCGGCCGCGGCGCTCGGCGCGGCGGCCGGCGCCGAGATTGCGCCCTCGCTCGCTGCGCTCGCCGCGCTGCTGCCGGGCCCCTGCCCCACGCACGACGCCGCCGCGATGCGCCAGCTGGTCGATGAGGCATCCTGTGCGGACCCTCCTGGCTGCATCCGGTCTGATCCCCATGGACTGCTTGCTGAGCAGGCACCGTGTGTGCAGAGTGCAGGTTTGCAACCGAGGGCCAAGCCAGCTTGCCAAGGCCACTGTCGCACCAGCACACCACGGCTGTGCTGCTTGTGTCCTGACACACTGCCGTGCGGTGCAGGCATGTATGCGGGAGGCTTGCCTGCAGAGCCGAGCCCAGCCGGCAGAGGCGCGTCGCCCGAGGCTGCGCAGTGCAGTGGCGGGGGCTCCGATGCAGGGGCGGCTGTGGGCTGCATGCAAGACGCGCAAGGCGGCAGCCACGTTGACGCCTGTGCTGGCGGCGACGGCTGCTTTGACGCCGGCTCTGACGGCGGCTTTGATGGCTGCTTCGACGGCGATGGCGGCGGGGGCTTCGATGACGGCGATGACATGGGGCAGAGTGGTGACCTCCAAAAGGGCAGGCTGCCTCAAGCTCAGCTGGGAGATGCTAGTTTTGCTGGCGGGCATGCGTTGTTTACACTCAGGTCAAGTCACACCAAGCAGCTCTTGCATGGATTACTATGTTGCCGCGTGCTTCCAGTGCAAGGCGAGGCTACAGGGCCTGTCATTAGCGCCTCCATGACAACCATGCAGGGCATCGCTCCCCAGTGCTTCCCTATCAGCCTGCCGGCCAAGTGTTGAGAGCATGCACGGCGCGTGTGATGGCTAGCATGTGTCGTGAAGGTGCTTGCTGTTGAGATGGGCCAGCAGCGCGCATGGTGGGCGCGGCAGGCGCTGGCGCGGACGACGCCGCCGGCATGGAGCATGACGCCGCGGACGTCCAGCGCGCGCAAGGGGCCGTCCCCTTGCTTGCGACTCAGGTGCGCCTTTCACCCCTGGGAAATCAGATTTGCAATCTCTGCAAAGCGCTTCGGCCCCGTCTGGCCACCTTGCCTCTGGCTTGAAGGTGACTGAAGGTGAGCCAGGCTTTGCCGTCAGGCGAGCAGCCAGGCATCCCCTGCATCTGGCGCCACTAAAAAGGGGCGTGGATCATGTAGTGCGTGGCACAGAAGAGAAGACAAACCCTCCCACACCTCCTCGCCACACATGCATGGGGCTGGCCCGCAGGAGGACTGGGCGCCGCCGGACGCGGTGGCGTGGCTGGTGGGCGGCGAGGCGGCCGTCGCGCTGGACGGCAAGGCGTGGGCGGGCGCGGCGCACTGGCGCTTCCGCTCGGCCACGCAGCGCGCCGCCGCCGCCGCCGCCGCCGCCGCCGCCGACCAGGGCGCGGAGGCCGGCCAGGCGGCCCCGCGGTGAGCGAGCGCTCGACTGAGCAGCTTGCAGAGCGCGGTGCTTGCGCTCAAGCTTGCCTGTGCTGCCGGGTCGAGACTGCATCAGCATTCACTCGCAGGCCCTCACGGACAACATTCAGTTGTGGATTGGGAGTTATCAACTCATGGAATTTTGAGACATTTACTGGTGTCCATGATCAGTGCACAGCGTGTGCATCCTTCTTGTCACAGCATCCAAGGGACAGCGACCTACAGCAAGCCGTCAGCTGCGGGGGTGGGGGCGGCCAGGCGCAAGGCGCGCGTGCGCGCGATGATCGACTTCGAGGCGGGCACCGCGCCGGAGGAGGCATTGCGGCAGGCGACCGCGTCCGCCATCACGCTCAAGGCGGCGCCCGCGCGCGCGGCCACGCTGCTCCCCGAGGACCTGCACTATGAGGCGCGCATGCGCGGCCGCTGCCTTTGGCTGCTCTGGCTGCGGCTGCCCGCGCATGCATAAGCACCTAGGGTCGTCCGTGCATCTGGACCATGCGCGCATGGCGGCGAGAGAGAGTCCGTCCGTTATCGCCGGCGCCGGCTCCTTGTGCTGTTGAGCGCGTGCATAACATGCTTCCTTTGCAGACGTGCCATTGCAGACGTGCCACACCACTGGAGGGCAGCGGAGCAGTCAAGCGCGTTATTTGGCCGTGATAGTGCTTGTGTGCATGCTGGTGGGGCCTTGCAGGTGCGTTGTTGCCCGTAAAACCGCGGCTTGCCCCGCGCAGGTGCAAAACCTGACGCGCCTGTTCCTGCGGCCCGACCTCTGCCTGACTGGCGAGGGCGGCGCGGCATCCCCTGCAGACGGCGACGACGCCCGGGCCGATAGCGGCAGCGACTTTGGCGGCTGCGACGGCGGCGGCTTTGACGACGCCGGCTTTGACGACGACGGTGCGCGGTCCCCACATCGTTCCGCTCGCAGAGCTTGCTCTGATCTCGGCACAACTTGCTCCTGATCTCCAGCAGCTTTGGGTTCTAGCTCTCATGTGATGTGTCTGCATGCGTGCTTGCACACCGCGGCTGGCGGCCGCTCAACGCAGCAGTGGTGGCAGACATCGTAAGTGCGCACAGCAGGCTGTCCAGTGTGCCACAGGGCATGCATCGCTCGGCGGCGGCAGCGGCGGGCCCCGATGCGCCAGCCCGGAAGCAGGCCTGGCGTGCTGACTCGCTCACGCGCGCACCAGACCGGGGCGACGGCGGCGCCGGCGCCGGCGCCGAGGAGGCCTGGTGGGCGCGGGACGACGACGAGGGCGCGGCGCTCGTCGACGCGCCGCGGCGCGCGGAGCGGCTGGACATTACGTACGCGCGCGCGTCCAAGCAGGCGCGCCGCCCGGAACGAAGCCCTCCCATAGGGGATTGGGTCACGCGCGCGCTCCGCCGAGCGCCTCGGCCGGTGCGGCCGGAGCGCGCCGGCACTGCGGCCGCATGCAGGGGGCCGCGCTCGGGGCGCCCCCGCCTCCGCTCCCTGCAGCTGCAGCGCGGCCTGAGCTGGGCCGCGCGAGCGCAGGTGGACGTGCGTGCGCTCAAGGAAGCGCTGTGGCGCGGCACGCTGGCGGAGGCCGCGGCGGCCGGCGCCGGCGCTGCCGGGGCGGACCCCCCGCCGCTGAGCTTCCAGGCGGTGCTGGGCCGCGCGCTGGGGCCCGGCGGCGGCGGCGCGGGCCGCGCGGGCGCGGCCGGCGACCTGTCGGTGCACCTGTGCTTCATCTGCGCGCTGCACCTGGCCAACGAGCACGGGCTGCGCATCACCGGCGCGCCCGGCCTGGACCGCCTGGACATCAGCGGCCTGCCCGCAGCGGGCTGAGCGGGCGCCGGGCCATCTCCGGCCCGCCTGCGGTGGCGCAGTAGCGCCGCATGCAATGGCATGCGGCGCACCCGCAGCACGCTCCATGCGCTGCGGGCAGCGCCGGGCCCAACCCCGCCTGCCGCTGCGGGCAGCGTCGGGCCCGGCCCCGCCTGCCGCTGCGCGGCTGTGGGGCGCCGGGTGCACGAACGGCCTGCGGGCAGCACTGCGCGCGATGCCATAATCGCGGGCGTTGCAGATGCGGTCAGGCCACCAACTGCCTGCCCATGCACGCACATCGGTTGCACTGGGAAGGGCTGGTCATAGCATGCCTGGACGCGCATGCCAACCCTAGCCTAACAGCAGGCGACCTGCCGGGTCAGACACTGGGCGGCTCGCTGGGTGCAGCGCTGGTAGGATCTCTTACGAGCGCGGTTGCCCGCGCATTGAGGCACCGGGCTGCATGTGCAAGGAGGCGGCGGCGTGCTGGTGGCAGCCCACAGGCGGCCAGCTGGCAGTGCGCCTGGCGTGGTGCGCGCTGCGGCCAGCGAAGCAGCATCAGCAGGCCAGTGCTTCTGCAGAGCATGGTATCTGACCTATGAACTTAAGGTGTGTGGAGGTTGGTCAAGCGTTAAGACATGCGGAGGCATGTGCATATTTCAGCCTACATGTGGCGCGTCACGCCACAGACCCTCCCTCACAACCTGCAGCAAAAGGAGAAAGAACAACCAAAGCAGCGCGCACCCAGGAAAACCAACGACCGCTTGCAGGCTTCGTGACTGCGCTCTGCAACACACCTGGTCTAGCCGCTAGTGCTCTCTGCTCCCGCTCGGCACCGCGTTCAAAACAACGCGCAGACGCAACCGCAGGGCTGCACCTCGTCGCACATTCCTCTCTTTTGAGGTCTGGCGTGCTGCCTTCCGTGCAGTGCTGAGGCCTTTGGGCCGTGCGTGAGCCACGGCGGCGCTGCGCATCGCGTCTCGGCGGAGAGCGGGCCGGCAGATAGCGGGTCAGGATGGCGAGCGGCACAAAGAAAAAGAACGTGTGTGGCCCTGCTAGGCTGACTCGACCTGCAGGCTTACCCCGTGCCCGCGCTCGCGCGGCTTTGCAGTGCCCGTGCGGCGTGCCCACTCGCACGCGCGCCGCCGGGGCGTGCACCGCTCGCCGTGCAGGCCGCGTAGCCATCTGTATACTTAGATGCTTGGCGGCACGCTGAGCGCCTGCCCGCTCGGACTTTGTCTGAGACGCGCTTCTGCAGCTTGTTCGGAGCAGGTTGCTGACCGGGTGCTCGGGCGCCCCGCGCGCAGTTCAAGATAGAGCCGTTCAGGCATCCTCTGAAGATGGACCCGAGCTACGGAGGTGCGTGTGCGCGCTTGTCCCGCGGGCCAGCACCGCCCTGCGCTGCGCCGCTGTTGGCTTGACAAGCAGATGGCCTGCTAAGCTAGCCCGCTGCGCGCGTGCAGACAAGACGTGGAAGGTGTTGGAGGACGCCATCCACGAGATCAACAACCACAACGCGAGCGGGCTGAGCTTCGAGGAGCTGTACCGGTCCGCCCCCTGCCCGGCCCGCGCTGTGGGCCAGGCGAGCGCAGGCACTGCCGTCCGTGCCCGCGGTAGTCCTGTCTGGCGCCCTGCCGCTGAGGCACCAGTCCTGCCTGCACAGTGGTGTTGGACACTGCTGGCGGGTCGCTGTGTAGTGCCCAGCACACGGTCGTTGCAGCCCAGCGGTGCAAATGACGAGGTCCAGCGACCCCTGGTGAATGGCCAGCTAGTGGCGGTGCTGGCGGGGCGCCCGCGCCCGCGCCTGACGACCGCCCCCCCGCCACGGCGCAGGAACGCGTACAACATGGTCATTAACAAGTTTGGCGACCGGCTGTACAATGGGCTGGTGGAGACGATTACGGGGCACCTGCGCTCGGTGGCCGGCCGCGTGGAGGCCGCGCAGGGCGAGGGCTTCCTGCGCGAGCTCAAGACGCGGTGGGAGGCGCACAACAAGAGCATGCAGATGATCCGCGACATCCTCATGGTGCGCGGCCCCTTGGGGCCAAGCGAGCCCGAGCCCGCGCCGACACATGCACACTCCAGCTTGCAGGCCTGCCCCCCTGTCCTGTGCGCGCCCGCGCTGTCCCGCCTTCGCAACCTAGCAGCGCGCGAGCAGGTCGGTGCCTGCTCCGCTGCCTCCGCTGCAGGCCATGCAGGGCCTGAGCGAGTGGGCCTCACACAGCACGCGACCCTGCCTGCTCCGGTGAGCGGCGTGCGGCATCGCCTCTCCCACGCTTTCATCCTCATCCCCTCTTCAGGCAGGTGATGACGGGGCGGATGCATGGGCGCAGCGCAGAGCCGCGCCCCTCCGCATTAGCAGACTGGCGCGCGTGGTCGCGCCGCGCGCAAGGATGCTGCCGCGCTGCGCCGAGCGTCAGCACAGGGGTGTAAACCCCACCCTGTGTCGCACGCCGCGCGCAGTACATGGACCGCATCTACGTGAAGCACAACGACAAGGCGCCCGTGCACCAGCTGGGCCTGGACCTGTGGCGCGACTGCGTGGTGCGGCGGCGCGACACGCGCGCGCGCCTGCTGCCGCTCCTGCTCGGCAACGTGCGCCGGGAGCGCCAGGGCGAGGTCGTCGACCGCGCGCTGCTGCGCTCCATCACCATGGCGCGCGCGCCCGGCCGGGCCCGCGGGGTACCTCGTGTGACTGTAGGGTGACTAGGGACGGTCCTTTGTCGCGGCATGCCCTGAATTTGTGGCTGGACGGGGTGTTCTGGGTTCGCGCAGCCTACGTTGTCAGGTGGCCCCCGCGAGCTGCACGACGTAGACATGCGAGCGGTGCGGTGCGGGCAGCGTGGCGGTGGGCTGCTCGGCGGCGACGGGGAGCTGCTTCCCGGGGCCCTGCCTGGTGCGCCCTGCCGGGCATGTCGGGCGCAGCGCGTGCCGCGGGCGTGGTCGGCGCGCGCCGGGTGCGACCCGGGCGGCCCGGGCGGCGCAGATGCTGATGGACCTGGGGCCCAACGTGTACCAGGAGGACTTTGAGCGCGCCTTCCTGAAGGAGGCGGCCGAGTTCTACCAGGCGCGCGCGCGGGCTGCGCGCGAGCAGGCCGGCCGCCGCGTGTGGCTGCGCGCGCACGTTTGCGACCAGAACTTGCGCAGTGGGTCGAGGTGATCGGGCAGCGTCCGTGCCACGCTGCAGGCATAGGCGTAGGTGCTCTGCCGGGCGCTCGGTGACCCGCTCCTCTGCAAGCAGCAGCGCAGCTTTTAATGGAAGCTTGTTCAGCGGACACATGCGCCGACCGGCTGAGCAGTGCGGAGAGAAGGAGGACAGCGCCCGCGCCGAGCAAAGCGAGCGGCGCGGCGCGCTGACGCGGGCGGCCCTGACGCCGGCGGCGGCGCAGGGCGAGGCGCAGGCATACCTGGCCGGTTGCGACTGCCCGGAGTACCTGCGCAAGGCGGAGCGGCGGCTGGCGGAGGAGAAGGAGCGCTGCGCGACCTACCTGGACGCCAGCAGCGAGCCCAAGATCCTGCGCGTGGTCGAGGCGGAGCTCATCCAGAAGCAGGCGCGCTCGGCGTTCCCCTGCGGCAGGGGCGCAGCCTGGTGTTTATCTGCGCACCCGCCGCTCGCGCATTGCCCGCACGGGCGGCGCGCCAGAGCGCACCGGACAGGCGGCCTGTTGTGCGCGCGCACGGCGCGCGTGCCAGCAGGGCCGGCTGCGCTCGCCCGGGCCATAGCCTGCGCCTGCTGCCGTGTGAGTGAGCCGGCCGCAGCAGGAGGCTGGGGCGGGCACTGGGGGTGCGGCTGACAGAAGAGGCAGTGGCAGCGGGAGGGCGGGGCGGCGCTGGGGTGCGGATGATATGAGTGCCAACTGGGAGAGCCGGTCGCAGCGGGAGGCTGGGGCGTGCGCTGGGGTGCGGCCAACGGGCGAGGCGGACGCAACGGGAGGCCGGGGCGGGCGCTGGGGGCGCAGCCAACGGGGGCGCGT
>JAABUV010004212.1_pt1 | contig 17432 bp, 21 predicted proteins | sample 5559971 | NCBI WGS metagenome assembly JAABUV01 (sample SAMN10711881, study PRJNA513362) | rock metagenome | isolation source: Antarctica rocks | place: Antarctica: Victoria Land, Knobhead nord | collected 2015-12-19
ACGCGGCCTGTCCAGCAGAAGGTAGGTCCGCCGCGCTGTCAGAGCATGAGGGTGCAGGAGCTAGCTGACATACTTTGAGCACGCGAAAGTGGTGTCTGTGCGGTAAAGATGGGCCATTCTGAGCAGGCGGCGAGTATGAGTCAAGCATAGCCGCCCTATGGGCCACAGACAGCATAGCCCTGAGCGGCCTGGCACCAAGGCTGCAGGAAAGGCGCACCTTGGAAGGCGGCATGGTGTTTCAAGTCCCGCGGGCTGGTCAACTGCCTGGCGCCCAGGTAGAAGTGCGCGAGCGCAAGCGCCCCTGCACGCAAACGTCTGTCAGAAAGCGCATGCGCATGCCACTGACTGTCTTTTCCCTGCCGCCCTGTACTTCTGCTTCGCACCTGTTATGCAGCCCCACAAGCACCGCCACTCTGCGGCCTGCTCAACCTGCAGCGTCTCAAACGCCTGCACCAGCTCATCCTGTTCGCCAGCGTCCAGCGCATGGTTGTCATCAAGGAGGTCGCCTATGCGACGGTCCGTCCTCTTCCGCATGGCTTCCACCACAAGCCGTTTACCTACCACTCAGCAGCGGTGCGCTGAAGGCGCCGGGCCTCTCGTAGTACATTTGGCAGTTACAGACTCTTGCTAGGGTGGGCACACAGGGCCATGCTAGCTCTTGCCACATGCCATCACTCGACTGGCCTTCAAAACTCTGCCACACATCATCACTCGACTGGCCTTTAAAAAACCATACACCAGACACAACAAAACCTTCGCTATAAAAGCCACGCCTTTTCTGGCTCTATGCCTGCCTGTGCACGACCTCGTTCCTCACGTTTGCCAGAGCGCAGCACCCCGCCTAATATTCTGGGGCGGGCGGCACAAACGAGTCGACGGTGGCCTGCAGCACGGGCCGGAACCTGGGCAGCTCCGACTCCCGGCACTGGGCGGTGACCGTGAACAGCTTGTTGTACCTGTCAGCGCGACCGCTTGTCAGGCGCACCTGCTGAAATGCTTTCGACAGTGATGTCCCTGGGCGGAAACAGGGCATCAGCTCTGCATGCAAACCGGATGCCTTTCACCTGGAAAACCACCACCGCTTGGATGTCTCCTGCTGGTGCAGCCTGGTAGTCACACCAAAACCGAGCACGATGGGGTGACCGCTCAGTCCAGCGCGTCTCAGCCACGCGGCAAGGAGCGCTCCAGCCGTGCAGCAAAGACGGACAACCAAGGGGCGCGCCTGCCGTTGAAGCCGAGCGAGACGGCCGACAGGAAGTGTCGCGGCTCGTCCTCCTCTGGCTTCTGCACGGTGTACTCCAGCAGGTACTTGCGGTCGCGCTCGCGCGCGTCCAGCAGCTTGGCGCGCTGCCCGCCGCCGCGAGCACCAACCATCAGCAAGTACAGCTATGCTTATCAACGACCAACGTAGCCTGTCCACGGCAGGTGCACTGCTCAACCTTGGCGACAATAGGTGCTCAGCGAGCCATGCCGGCTAGGTCCTCCTTCCCTAGGCCTTGCTGCAAAAAGCCCAGCCTTGATACTTGACAATGCTTGCTCACACTACAAAATGACCCCTGGGATGCTATGATCTGTAGACAGACACAGTGACAGGCGTCTGGCAGCTGGGCATGGCGCTCATATGGGAGTCCTGGCGCCGCACCTGCACCGGGCCCACGTTCTTCCGCCGCCGCAGCAGGTACGTGCGGTCCATGCTCACCACCAGGTTCTGGCCAAAGTCCTGCGCGGAGCCGAACGAGCCCAGCTTGGTGTAGTCGGCGCCCACGTTGGTCACGAGCACCGTCACGTTGGTGTCGGCGCCGCCCGCCTCGGGGTACCTGCGCGCGGCCGGCCGCGCGCGCTGAGGCCGCCCCTCGAAGCGGGGGTGTGCGCAGTCGATACGCTCAAGGCGAAGACAGCGGCGGTGGCAAGGCGGAGGGAAGGGGCATGTGCAAGGGGTTGCGCGGGCGCACCAGGCCAGCGCCCGGCGCATGCCGCCTGAGAAGCCCTTGCCGCCCTCTGCGTTGCCCGACCCAAACATCCAGCCGTCCGGCACCTGCGCAAGCCCCACTCAGAACATATCAACCATATCAATTTCATATAAACATGCTCCACGGGTTGCAGGTAAGCTCAGCTCAACGGTGTCGACGGGTCACCTTGATCGAAAACTTGTCTGCCCCGTCGTCATATGGCACTAGACCCCCGCCTGCCTCTGCGCCCCGCCAAGCACGTTGGCACGAAGCGCCTGGCATTCAGACAGACACACGCAGGAGTGTTGCCGCAGCGCACCTCCTGCCGCATGCACGCCCGCCGTCCGGCACAGCAGCAGGACCGCCGGCAGCTGGAGCAGGCCCCGCCGCGGCAGGTCAGCCAGCTCTGCCGCGGGCCCAGGTCTGGGCGCTGCACACCGTGCAGCGCATACCCGCCTGCCTCGTACTGGGCCTGAGCGCGCTACATCTGTTCACCGACCCGTTGCTTCACAAGTTTCTATAGCACATGCGATGCACGAGCGCGCCTGTGCACGTAAACGGTGCAAGCCCATGCGCCAAGCGACGGGCGCTCAAGTCCGAGGCGGTGCCAGAGCTAGGCAGTGCGCTCTTGGCAAATGCTGGCATTGTGGCGTGCTCGTGCTTTGTAGCTCAGTACAGAGCGCTAGTGCTGTGGCGAGCACACAGATCGCTTGGCCTGTCTTACCGGCTTCCGAAAACTATCTTGTAGGTGAACCTGGCAACAGGTCTTTTTAGCTGCCTCCTCGTGCGCCAGAGTTCTGGTTCCGGAGTTGTGATGGCGGTCGTGTGGAGCGCTGTGCTGGGCCTGGCCCTGGTGGCCGGGCTTGCGGCCGGCGAGGCTGTGCCCGCCTCTCCAATAAAGGTCACTCTCCACAAGCGTGCGCTGAGCGCAAAGCAGCTCGAGAACACACAGCGGACGCTGCAGGAGCGCTACGTGCGCTCAAACCTGCTCGGCAGCCGCGAGGAGGACATCCCGCTGCTCGACTTCCTGGACGCTCAGTGTAAGGGCCTTGCTGGCGAGAAGGTTGTGTGATGCTAGTTGCAAGACGCTGCGCTCCACTTGTCACTTGACAAGCCCCGATTCCTGTTCCTTGGCACAGAAAAGCTGCGCGCTCTGCAGGGAGCAGGCTATGCCTGAGATTGCGTAATTGCAAGCCATGCGCGCATGTGTATGAAAGGTCGATACAAAGAGTCTTATGGGAATATGGCGGCCTGTTAAGCCAGTAGGCAAGCGATATGTGCTGTGCCGCGTCCCTATGAAGCCGTGTCTGGGCTGTCCGCGCGTGTCGTGTTGGCAGCGACTGTGCAGCTAGTTTCGCAGGTCAGGCCAACTGCATATACTTGAATATACGCGCCGCGATCCACCACTGCTACAGCCTGGTGGCGCCCCAGGTCGTCCAGGCCCAAGGACAGAGAGGTCATCATCTCGTGCGAAACATCAGCCAGTGCCTGCTATTCAGCCGGCGTGCAGTGACAGGCGTGTGTGCGGGCAGACTATGGCGAGATCGGCCTGGGCACGCCGCCGCAGCTGTTCAGCGTGGTCTTCGACACCGGCAGCTCCAACCTCTGGGTCCCCAGCTCGCAGTGCAGCTTCCTGCAGCTCGCGTGCGACCTGCACCGCAAGTTCTATGCGACCAAGTCCGCCACCTACCGGGTGCGCCTCCTCAGCCTGGCCATGCTGAGCGGCAGCGGGTGTGACGCTCCCTGCCAGGGAACAGCAGGCCGCGGCACACCCTGGTTGGTCACACCTTGTTGTTTTCGCTGATGAGGAGTCTGCAAGTGTGCTGAGCCTGCGTTGCCAGCATTTATTTTTACGAGTGAACCTGCACACTGCTAATACGACGCATGTATGCAAGTTTCCATGCTTCTTGCAGCATCGCTTGTTGTGTGAAATATGACTCGATGTAGCTGCTGTGCCAAGGCTTGTATTCTGTCTGCATGGCTGAGTGCGCAGCACGCAGACAAGTGCTTAACCTTGCGCATGCATCTGCTGTACACTAAGGCTAACTGACAAGTTTTCTTGCCTGCTACTAACAGCTTCTAGCAGCGTGCTTAGCCTGCTGTTGGACTATGAGCGGGTGAACAGCATGCTTCAGTGAGCGCTGAGCAACACCGTTGTTACTCATGTGACTTCAAAGCACAAGACCACCTGTTGTGCTCGCGCGCGCGCAGGGCAACGGAACCGACTTTGCGATCCAGTACGGCAGCGGCTCGCTGGCCGGCTTCTTCAGCACGGACACGCTGTCGCTGGGCTCGCTGCACATCGAGGACCAGGTCTTCGCTGAGGCCACCCAGGAGCCTGGTGCGTGTCCGCGTTTGGTTTCCCAACGAGCCGCTGCGTTTTTATGCTGAATGCAAATGCTTTGATGTTTGGAGGAGGTGTCTTGGCAGATGTGATGGCAAGAGGTGTCTCGGCAGATTTGTTGCTGGCCTTGGCGTGGCTATGAATGTGTGGCGCATGCTGACGCTGGCATTGTGCTGCAGGGCTGGCCTTCATCGCCGCAAAGTTTGATGGCATCATGGTGCGCCCTGCAGCGGACCGAGGGTGCCTGTGATGTACTCATGTGTTGGCGCCTGGTCGCTGCTCAGCAACGGATAGTCGTGAGGCTTGTGGTATGCCAGCTTGGCGCAGAAGCCCTGCTATAGAGTGCCGCTGTGTCGCGCCTCTTTCATGCCTGGTGGCAACAGTTTGTCGGGCAAATGCGACTCGCCGTGTTATGCGAAGTATGCAATCGCGGCATTGGCCAAACCAGGGCTGAGCCAGCCGTTCTTATGAAAACCCCTGCAGGGCCTGGCCTTCCCGGAGATCGCAGTGGGCGGCGCGCGGCCGCCGTTCCAGAACGCGCTGGACCAGGGCCTCGTGCCCGAGCCCGTCTTCTCCTTCTGGCTCAACCGCAACTCGCCGAGCGGCCCCGGCGGCGAGCTCACGCTCGGTGGCGTCGACCCGGACCACTACCGGGGCAAGCACACCTGGTGCGCGGCCGCGCGCGCGCACTGGACCTGCAGATGCTGGGCGTGCCGCATATTCGCACGTCTGTCTATGGCGGATTTGTCTTGCCCTCCCGGCGTCGCAGACCTTGCTTGTGTCGTTGACGGCAGCTTAGCCCACCCGGGCTGTTGTAGCTTTTTGCCAGGGCTGCTCGCCTGGGAAGCTTGCATACGCTGTTGGTGGGTGGCAGCATCATGCGTGCTGTCGTGACAATGCACATGGTGTCCACCGTGTGTGCTGGTTTCGAAAGGGCGGGCTGCGCAGGGCGAACGTGACGCGCCGCGCCTACTGGCAGTTTGACCTGGACGAGATCAAGGTGCCGGGCGCGCTCGTGCCCGCCTGCGCCGGCGGCTGCCAGGCGCGCGCCCGCGCGTGGCACGCGCTGGGAGTGCGCATAGCAGCGAGAGTGACGGGGCGGCTGGTCGTGCGGCGCCGCCGCCAGAGCACGGCGCAAGCGGTGATGGGTGTCAGGGAGTGCGCTGCGTAGCGTGAGTCACTGCTGAAGAGTCATAGCTATATATCCAACACATCCTGGGCATCGCTTGCGGCAGGCGATCGCAGACTCGGGGACCTCGCTGCTGGTGGGCCCGGTCGAGGAGATCGCGCAGATCAACGCGGCGATCGGCGCGCGCGGCGTGCTGCCGCAGGAGTGCCGCGTGCTGGTCAAGCAGTACGTGCCGCAGCTCATGAAGCTCATCATCACGCTGCCCGGCGACCAGGCGCGCGCCCGGCGACAGGGAACAAGGCCCCAACCAGCCCCTGCGGGCGGCCATCCTTGCTTGGCTCCTGAGTCTCGATTTTATCACGCGCCCTCGGTGATTGAGTGCCTGTGCGAAGCAGTGCATACCGGCACACCCTAATAATTCTGCATTGTTTGCCACCAGCCTTGCCTGTGGCGCACCCGCAGGCCGCGTGCCCATGGTGCTGCTGCGGTGCCAGTAATTTGCAGATACTGAAGGGCGTCCACCTGTTTGGCCAGGGATGCTTGCCCGTCGCAACGTGGGGTTGTGTGTCAAGGTGACAGACAGCCTTGTCATGGAAGCCGTGAACGAGATGTGCCCGGGCGCGCGCAGGTCTGCTCCGCGGTCGGCCTGTGCAGCCGGTCAGCCTCCGTGGCGGCCAACGCGAGCGCTGCCGGGGCCGCCACGGCGCGCAAGCTGCTGGCCGGGCGGGCCGTCGGCGGCGCCGACGACGGCGCCCTGGGCGACTCGTCGCCGACGTGCCAGTTCTGCACGGTGGCCATCAGCTATATCAAGGCGCGGGGCCCCCCGCGCTGCGCCTTGCGTGGGGGTTGTAGGCCTTTGGGTAGGGTTGTAAACCCTATCGCTTAACTGTATGGGCTTTTGCATGCAAGCGGCAGCCGGCAGCGATGGGGCATGGGTTGGGCCTGAGCTGGCCGGGTTGGCGGGCCTGGTCGCGCTGTCTGATGCGCTGGCCGCCGTGCGCGCGCAGATCGCGCTGGCCAACCACCAGACGCAGGAGCAGGTCATCCGCACGCTGGACGGCGCGTGCGACACGCTCTCCTTCCTGGGCAGCAGCCAGGCGGTGGTGGACTGCGGCAAGATCCCGACCATGCCCACCGTCACGTTCACGATCGCGGGCAAGGCGTTCGAGCTCACGCCCGAGCAGTACGTGCTGAAGGCGTGCCCCCGTGGCTTCACGGCCATCCACCGCTCCCCTCGCTGTGCCTGTCGGGCGAGCGGGCGGCGGGCTGCGCCGGCCGCTGCAGAGGGAGCCCTGAGCGCGTGTGCTGCGGCCTGCACTCTTGGCGCAGCGGCTGCTCCAAGCGCTTGAGACGGCAGGGCTCTGCCGAGCGGCAAGGGCTAGGGCCTGCGCTGCCGGCCTGCGGCGGCGGCGGTGCAGGCGCTGCCGCATGTGCGTTGAGATCACTGGCTGTACACCCGCCGGGCGGCAGGTTGCTGGCGGCCCCAGCGCTCGAAGGCGTCGCTGTAGGCTGCCGCGGGCGGGCTGCGCCATCTAGCGGCCGGGTGTCAGGCCTTCCTGCACATGGCCATCAGTGTTCCGCACGCATGGCTGCAGGTGCGGACCGGGCGCCCGCACAGTCAGGGCTGGGGCTTGGGGCCGCGCAGGTGGGCGCGGGCGGCCAGGAGCAGTGCATCTCGGGCTTCATGGGCCTGGACCTGCCACCGCCGGCCGGGCCACTGTGGATCCTGGGCGACGTGTTCATGGGCGCCTACCACACCGTCTTCGACGCCACGCCCGGCGCGGAGCGCGTCGGCTTTGCGACCGCCGCCTGAGCGCGCGCGACATGTTCATTGGCGCCTACCACACCGTCTTCGACGCCACGCCCGGCCCGGAGCGCGTCGGCTTTGCGGCCGCCGCGTGAGCGGGCGCGCTGCCGCTCGGCGCCTGCGCAGACGCCCTGCTGGCGCGTCCGTCGCCTATTGGCTGAGAGGCAGTGGGCGGCTATCTCTCGCAGACGTGGAGAGTGAGATAAGTGCGCGGTACTCAGCAGCAAGCGTACCCTGCCTGCGCCATTGCCAGCTTTTTGGGCAGGCACTGGTTTGCCCAGGCACTTTTTTTGGCATGCGGGTGTCCCGAGCTGATGGGCGGTCCTGCTGGGGAGGCAGATAGTGGGTGTATGGCAGGTTGTGGGGCGGAGCTGTCTGCATGCATCAGTGTGCCGCTCTGCCCCTGTATAATAACAGTGCTCACGCGCTGCACTACCCTGCAGAGCTTGTACACCTCTCAAGACGAATGCTTTGGGATTCAAGTGACCGTGTTCTCGTTGCCTGTTGGAAGTAGTAACAAGGCACACATGCGCCCTGGACGCCGTTGTCGCTGAGCAGGTGTAGCAAGCATCTTGCACAAAGTGACCGGCAGTGCTCTGCGCAGAGAGCGTCATAACGCCTGTTCTTCTTGCATGCTGGCAAGGACGGTGTTGCAACACCACAATGGCTCCCTGGTGTTTCATATCACTACTTTCTTCAAACGTCTAGATAGCGACCAAGTCAGCAATGGAGGCTAACAGGCTTGTGCTTGCTCCCTGTGCGTACAAATGCTGTGCGCTTAGCTACATGCATACCTCTTTCCACTTACTTGCCCATGGAATTCAGCAGAAGTTGGGAAGGTGTGGAATAGTTGACAAACACTGGCAGAGAAACCTGCACTTGTCGTGGCAAGGGGCACACCATCACATGAACTTGAAAAGCAGTGGTATTGGGGCTGGCTGTGGCACTGCTGTCACACTAGCGAAGCGCGAAGAGCGCGTCTCAACATGCAATACGCAGCGCGCTCACAGCACTGCGATGTCGCTATCGGCGACCCTCGAGTGAGGCTGGCGCTGTATGGCCGCCACGCCTAGTGCGGCTGGCGCTTGGGCCTGCTGTGCTCGCGCGGCGCGGGCAGCGCGTCGAGCACGGTCGCATTTCACTCGCGGTGCCACCGCACGACAACGTCCAAGCCCAGCGGCGGCGCCGTCGGCGCCGGCCGGGCCGCCGGCATGACCACCTGGATCAGGGTTGGGGTTAGAGCAGGGTGCATGCGCCAGAACGACCACCCAAGCGCGGAGGCGCAGGCTGGGGCCCTCAAACAGCCGCTCGCTTGCAAACACAGCGCGTTTCTCACCGCGTTGACTTGTAGAGCACCGCGCACGCGCAGGTCGGCACTCTGGCAGGGCAAGTCATTACGCGCCGACAACCAGCATGATGAGCAACGGCAGGGTCGAACAGGATCTACAGAGGAGAAAGGCCAAGGAGCTGTTGGCAGCTGAGCAACATCAGCCGGCCGAGCAGCAGGGGGCAGCGGCGGCAGCAGCACGCGCGCAGTAGCAGCAGCCAAGCCCTCTATGTATCTTGGGCCGGCCGGCGCGCCTTCCAGCCACTGCCAGAACGAGCAAAGTGCATCGGACTGACAGAGCATAGGAGGGGGCGCACGCGCGGACGGTCGCCGCGGCGCACGCTCGGGCGCGCACGCTCGGCCGCGCCGTCGCCCAGGCGCGGCGGGGCCTCCGGCCGGCCGGGCGCATCCAGCACGTACATGGGCAGCCAGATGTACCTGCGGGCGGCCGCGCCGCAGCGCATGAGCCAGCAGGCACGCGCAGCCGCGCTGCGAAGTTGCACGACTGCTGTGGGCAGCTTTGCCTCATGCTGCACTGATTTGTAAGGAAGGAGGGGAGGCAGAATGAATGAATCACGGCCGTCTATCAGCCAGCTTTGGCTGTTACGGGTCTTACTGGGACCCGTGTATCAGCCAACTTTAGCTGTTTTAAGGGCTTTACGGGAGAAGGGTGGCGGGGCCGCGCCGGGACACGCCCAGGCGCTCCGGGTTCCAGCGGTCCGCCATGAGCAGGAAGCGGCCCGGCGCGCCCGGCACCGCCAGCGCGAACGACGCCTGCGCCAGGCCCCGCGCTAGCAAGCCCGCTCTGCTGCGGAAGCCCATGGTTCGTGGGACGCGAAAGTCTGTGCCGGGAAACACGTACGCACCGCCCCGTGCGCTCCAGAGAGGGTCTGTTGTAGCCTGTTCTGGCATGCATGATGGCGAGGGTTCTGGCATGCAGTGCACGATGACGTTGAGGAAGCGGCCTCCGCCCGTGTGTGAGTCCGTATCTTGCTACAACGACAGACAGTGACACTCTTTACATACACACAGCAGCTCGGCCCCCCTCTGTTGTACACGAGACGGCGAGACGTCGCAGGCGTCAGGAGAGGCCGCGCGCGCCGCGCCCGCACCCTGCCGCCGTCAGGCACTGGCTGTGTCGGCCCCGCTGCAGCGGCCTCCGCTGTCTGCCGTCGCGGGTACCGCCCCCAGGCTTGTGCCCGCGGCCGTGCCGGCCGGCCCCGCCGCGCCGCTGCCGGCGCTGCCCAGCCGCGAGGCGCGCCCCTTGGCCCTGCCGGCGCGCCCCGCAGGCTGCGGCGGCGCGCCGGCGCCCGGCGGCGGCGCGCGCGCTGTCGTGCTCTTCGATTCGGCGGACGCGCTGCGGTCCAGCGGCGCCTGCGGGCCGACCTGCGCGGGCTCGCCGGCGGCCGGCCCGCTCGCACCTGCGCCGCTCGCGTCGTCACCGCGGCGCAGGCGGGGCCGCGCCTGCAGGGGTGCACGCCGTGCTCCTGTGGGTGCCAGGCAGCGAGCGGGCGCACCGCCCGGCTTCAGGCCCGCCGCGGCGGCGAGCGCCGCGCGCAGGGCGGCCTCGTGGCGACCAGCCGGGTCCAGCGCGGCGAGCGCGGCCTCCGGGTTGCACAGTGCCTGCCACGCCTGGCCGCCGCGCGCCTCGGCCGCCAGCAGCAGGCCGTCGGCCCGGCCTGCGCGCAGCGTGACAGCGGCCCCATGATGTCACGCGTGTTACGCACCAGATCACTGGGCGCTGGCGTCGACCCCGCTGCGCTCTCACCGACAAGGGGACTGGGGTTGTTGAGAAAGGCCCGCAGCGGGGGTGCTGCATGGGCCCCAGGGCGCGCTTGCAGCATGGCGGCACGGCAGCGCTTGCGCTTGCGCTTGAGCTTGCTCTGCCCGGAGGCGGACGGCGCACCGGTGAGCGCGGGCGCGCTGCGCAGGCGCCAGACGGCTGTGCCATGCCGGTCGCGGCCCAGCGGCAGCGCGCGCGCCTCGGCCGGCGGCGGCGCGGCGGGCGCCGCGGCCGTGGCCGCGCCCGCCGCGGCCGCGCGCACCAGCGCCGCGCTCTTGTCCACCAGGGCGCGCTGCTCGTCGACAGTCATTGCGGCTGCGCCCGCGCTGCGCCGCGCGCAGGTTCGACGCTGAGCGCCGCGTCGCGCACACACAAGCCGCGGGAGGCTGCGCTTTGCAGGACCGCTCTCTTTCATCGCAGGCGCGCACGGTCCATGTGTGCGAGCGCGTCGGGCGCCGCACCCAGCCAGCAGGGCCGCGGCCTGCTCGTTGCGCTGCTGGAGCAGCGCCTCGCGGCCCTCCCTCCGCTGCGCGGCCAGCGCGGCGCGCCGCTCCCGCTCGCGCGCCTCGGCGTCCTCCATCGCGCGCTCAATGCAGCCCCTGGGCCCGGCGCGCATGCGGGGCCTCGCACGCATGCGCACTTGCGCCGGCAGGGGACGGCCGCAGGCGCGCTCGCTCCCCTCATCGAGGCGCGCACATCCCGCCACGGCGTCTAAAGGCGTGGCGCGCATCCGCGCCCAGCACCAGATCGCATAGAGCGCGGCTGCGCGCGCCTCAGCAGCGGCATGTCGAGCGCGGCGTGGCACAGGCGGAGCAGCGCGCGCAGCCGCGCGCCCGGCGCCAGCGCCCAGTACTGCAGCGGCGCGGGCGGGCCCGCGCCCGGGGCGGCCGCGGCCGCGGGCGCGCCCTCCGAGCCCAGGTAGTGCTGCAGCAGGCCCTGCCAGCCGGCCGCGCCCAGCGCCTCGCGGGCCGGCGGCTGCACCTGCGCGCGCGCGGCGCCGTGACGCCCGGGCGAGCCGCATCAGCGGGGCTGCTGGCGGCGCCGGGCCGGCCGCGCACCAGGCTCGCCAGCCGCGCATGCAGCTGGACCACCGGCGAGGCCGCCGCGGTGGTGAAGATGCTTGCGTCGCGCCCATTGGCCGGCTGCAGCAGCTCGGCCGCCACGAGCGCGGGGTTGGGCAGGCTCAGGCCCATCTCGCGCCCGAACACCTGCGCCGTGGGCTCCCAGCATGCTGAGCAGAGGAGCAGGGCGCTGGGATGCTTCCCGTGACAGCTGGACAGCGGCGCTGCGGCCGGCGGCCTGGCAGCAGCGCATGCCGCACGCGGGCGCGCCTCCAGGAACTCGAGCACCTCCAGCAGGTCGCCCGCGCAGCAGCCGGCCGGCAGCGGGTCGGCGTCGCCGACCTCGGGCGGCCAGGCTGGGCCGCGCGCGCGCCGGCCCAGCGCGTTGCTGCGGTGCACGCGCAGCGCCTCGCCTTCCTGCGCGGTGCCCGGACCGGTCGGCGCGGCTGGCAGGGAGCCTGGCACGGCTTTTATGGCCCGCCTGCGGCTGCATGCGGCACACGGCGCCGGCGGGGCCCTGCAGCGTGTGGGGTTAGCATGGACGGCGTCCGGCACACTGCAGCGGGCTGTGTCAGGCGGCGCACCATCGGCGCGCGGGGCGGCAGATCAGCGTCGTCCACGAGCTGCGGCGCGCCGGCCGCGCCGGCGCCGCGCGCGGCGCCGGGCCCGGCGGCCGCCCTCTTCGCAACCTTGGCAGGCTTCTCTGCGGCGCACCACTGGTCATGGCGGCCCTTGAGTCGGCCGCGAGCGGGGCAGCGGAGGACGGGCGGCCACCTGGGCGTCCGGGGCGCCGGCAGGCGCGGAGGACGGCCGCTTGGCATTGGGGTTGGTGACCAGCAGCGCCGACACGGAGCCGAAGCCCGCGGCCTTGGACACGCCGGCCAGGATGCCCGTGGCCTCCAGGCCGCGCTTCTGCGGCGCGGTGGTAAGCGCGTGTGGCCACCCGCAGTGGTCACGCTCCAAATGCGCAGGCATGTGACAGCTCGCCTATGTGCCGCGCTCGGGCCGCGAGCTCGCCCGCACCTTCCTGCAGTTGCTGCAGTTGCAGTCGCCGCGGCAGCGCGGGCAGCGCCAGCCCTGCAGCTTGTTGACCTGCGCGCCCGCACCCCGCTCGGCGGCCGTGCGCGGCAGGGGCCGCGCCGGGCTGCAGAGCGCGCGCGCACCGCCTCCACCTCCTCCCCGTAGCGGTTCAGCAGGCAGCGCGGGCACCAGTACAGCGTGCAGCTGCCGCACTTGGCCTTCACCTCCACAGTCTTCTGCCGGCACTGGCGGCGCACGCGCGCGCCCCGCCGTCAGCTGGGAAGGCAGAAAAGGCGCCATGTGCGCGTCTCTGCACGGCGCAAGCCAGCTCGCCCGCACCTGGTGGCAGGTGGTGCCATTCTCGCTGTCGTATATGCGCCCGCCCTGCAGGCCCCAGAGCAAACATTAAGCGCCAGCGTCCGTGTCAGTGCGCGCTTCATTGGGTGTTGATGGGAGATAATGACCTGGATGCGGACGCCGGGGTTGGTGGTGCGCTTCTTGCGCTCTTGCTCAGGCGCGGCTGCGCCTGCGACATCCAACGAGCCATTACAAGCGCCGCGCCATCCTGTTCCACTCTTGCCAGGCAGCAAGCAGCACATGGACAGAACGCCAGGCTTCTGACACATCGCAGGCCGGAGGTGTTGTTGCGAGGACATCCATGATGAGGCCGTTGGTATTTTGCTCCGGAAAGCACGCACCTGCAGCACAGTCCGTAGTCGCGCCTTGCACAGCAGGCATCGGATCCGTGCTCATCGTGCCTGACAGAGCTGCGCGAGAGTGTAGGACGGCCTGGCTGCGTGCTGGGCTTTCAAAACTGTCAGGGTCTGCTGTGGGGTTGCATGTTAAACAATGCATGTTGAACAATGGCTGCACTTGCAAACAAGTGCAAGTGCTCAGGGCTCTGCTGCGTGCCTAGCCATAGCTGACTAGCCCATGAGCTGCTATGCAATGAGTAACATGCTGCGCAGCCCTGCACAGGTTCGCTCTATATGTGGCACCTGCAGACGCCGCCGATCGTCTGAGTAGAAGAAACGCACTCACTCTGCTTCATGCGTCAAGTACGAGTGACTGCAGGCCGTCAGTCAAAATCTGACTACAGGTTCTGACCCACAAGAATAGCAGCCAGCGGCATAGAGCTGGCACTCCTTGGGCTTGCTGAGCACGGAGAGCTCAGCAAGCCCGGGGAGCGATGGCCCTCCCTATTAAAAAATGGGGCCAAGGCGCACTCACAACAGAGCAGCAAGTGCACCCAGGCATGTCAATTGGCCACCCAAAACCTATGTCACTCAGTGTCACGCTCGCAAAAACTCTCTCTCTTAGTTGGCTAGCCCTGCTATGGCCCGCTCACGAGGCAGCCCCCGCGCGCGGCTGGGGGCTGCAAAGCGCCTATTGAGTTCGCGCACAAAAGCCCCACGCACCGTGCGCTTCACACACTCTCACAAGACCCCGCGCTCACCGAAAGTCCTCCGGCAGCGTCTCCGGCGTGAAGAACTCCTCGCGCAGCTCGCGCACACTGACAAAGCGCACCAGGGCGGCATACTTCTGCAGCCACGGCTTGACCAGCTCCCACCCCGGCCGGAAGCCCCAGGGCGCGTCCACGAACAGGACCTGGCCCAGGCGCTTTGGGTAGAACAGCAAGAAGACGTCCACCTGCGCGCGGAGCCGGGCCCGCCCCTCAGCGACGGGCGTTGGCGGCTGGCGCACGTGCAGTGCCCGATGCCCTTGGCTTTTTGGATTTGGTTTAGATTGACGGCAGGTTCCTTTTCATGTGTGGGCACCAGATGTTTATGACGACGCTGCGCGCGGCGCAGCGCTGCAGGGCTGTTGCACGCAGCAGGAAGGGGACAGAGCTAGGAAGCACACCAGAACCCAGGCACCAGGCACCAGGCGCCAGGCCGCGCACCAGGAAGCGGACGAAGCCAAAGTCGGCGTTGCGCGTCTTGAAGCCGCGCAGGTCGAAGATGCCCAGGATCGTCTCGCCGTCCGGCGGCAGCTGCGCGATCGCCTGCTCCAGCAGGTACGCGCAGTAGCGCTTGCTGCTGTCCAGCGGGAACTCGCCTGCGCGCCGCGCGCCCCGCTCGGCCCGCGCGCCGCGCCCCCGCGCGCCGCGCCCGCGAGCGGCCCCCCCTTGCAGCGGCGCCTGCCCCGGCCCGCCGGGGGCCGCGCCTGTGACGTGCTGGCTGACGCGCACGATGATGACCGGCCGCCCGTTGACGTCCGGGTGCGCATGCAGGCACGCCTTGCCGGAGTCGGCCTCGGCGGCCACGTGCTCGCGCGTCAGCCCGCCGGGCGGCAGGAAGTCGGCGCGCCACTTCATGTACGCCGTCAGCTTCTCCACCGCCGCGTCCACCGCCAGGCGCCGGTCGCGCAAAAACCACTGCTGCGTGGCCGCGTCCGGCGCGCCGTGCGGGCAGGCCGCCATCCGCCGGCCCACCTCCGCCAGCGCCTGCGGCCCGCGCCGCGGCCCGTCGGCGCCCGGGGCACTGCCGGGGAGGCGGCGGCGGCGCCCGCCTGTCACAGTGCGGCCAGGCGCGACCAGACGCCGCCGGGCGCCGCGCGCCTGCATAGCCGGGAGGCCCCACGCAGCGGCAGCGCTCACGTGACGCGCGAAGGGGCCCGCTCACCTGCTCCTCCTCGGGCGTGGCATTCCACGGCAGCGTCGTCAGGCCCGGCACCGGCCGCAGCGCCACCCCCGCGTCCACGCAGACGCCGCGCCTGCGCGCCGCCGGCGGGCGGCTCCGCGGCGCCCGCTGCAGGCCCGCAGCAAAGCCGCGCCACTGCCGCAGGCCGGCGGCGCCGCTGCGCACCAGAGCCATGGCGCCTCCCTACGCTGCTGACGGCCCCTCCTCCCGTCGTGTGCTCCGCTGGGCCGAGGCGGTGCCACACGGTGTGCAGCTTGGCGGGTCTGGAACCCGCAGGGGTACATTCGGTAGTACGTCTCTGCTCGGGTACCGGTTACAGCTGAGCTCGCCTCGAGCATAGCTCTGACCATTGAAAATCATATATATATAGGCGGACTTAGTGATGTCCTCTTGCTCGCTCAGTAAACTATGACGCCCGGCGCCATGCGGTGGGCGCTGGCCACCGCAGTCGTGGCGCTGGCGAGCCTGGCTGCGAGCTGCACTGCAGCGGCGCCTGCAGACTGGTGCGTGCACAGTGCCTGCCACGTCCTCCTGGGCGGCGCGGGCGGCATTGGAGCTGCGAGGCAGCCCGTGCTAAGGTTATGGCGGTGGCGGGGGGCCGGCGTGCTTGCGGGCGCTCGGGCAACGCCTGCCGTGTGTTTTTTACGCTGCCCACACACAGCGCGATAGCCTGTGCACAGCGTCGCTCACGCATTGGCGCGCGCATCGCAGGCCCGCGGCGGGCGTGCGGCGCGCTGCCGGCACCCCCGGCGGCCAGGTGAGGCAGCCGGCGCCTGTGCCCCAGCTCCTGCCAGCACTGCGAGCGACGCCGTGTGTCAGCAGCGCGCCGAGCCCGCCTGCGCCGCAGGCGCCGGGCGCGGGCGCGGAGCGCGGGAGCGCGCCAGGCGGGGCATCCAGCGCCAGGAGCCTCCTGCAGGTGCGCAATGTGCTTGCCGTGCGGCGCGCTGCTGTGGCCGGCCGGGTCGTGTCACCCTGGCGCGTCCGCGCCGCCGCAGGCGGGATGCGGGCTGCAGATGGGCGCGCAGACGCTGCGCTACGCAGCCTGCCAGGACCTCTCCGCCAACGTCAGCACGGGATATACGTTGATGTACACCCTGGCAGACAACGGCAACGGCACGTCCACGCTGTCGGGCGCCGTCGAGCGGCCGGCCGCCGCGCCCGCGTGGGTCGCCTTCGGCCTGGCCAAGTGTCCTGGCTGCGGCATGGCCAAGGGCTCGGCCGTCATTGCGCGGACCGACCCGGCCTCGCCGACAGGCGCGCCTGCCGCGCCCTGCCCGCCCGGCGGGCCGGCCTGCTCGAAGCGGCGCGCCGGACCTGCGCCCCCGGCGTGGCGGCGTGTCCTGGCAGCGCGCGCTCTCGCCGGCACGCCTGCGGGGGCCTGGCACATTTGCGCAAGAGGCCAGCGCAGCGTGCCCTGGGTCGTACAGACGCCGCGGCGCCGCGCGCAGGCGCGTCTGTCGCGCGCTTCTACCTGGGCGGCTACTCGCTGGCCAAGATCGTCCCGGGCGGCAACCTGACGCTGCTGGCGGCGAGCGCGGTGCAGTCCGGCGGGCGCCTGCAGGCCGCGTTCCGGCTGCTGCTGCCCGGCTCGGCCGCGGCGCTGCTCGCGGCGCCCCTGGACGCGCTGGCCGCGGGTGCCGCGCTGACCGACGCGGGCGCGCTCGTGCCGCACAAGGGGGAGCAGGCGTGCGCCCAGCGCTGCGCGGGGTCACGGTGGGGGCCGCCGATGCGGCACATGCGCTCGCGGCCTGCCGGGCGCCCGCTCGCGCCGCCTGCCGGCTTGCCAGCCTTGCTTCCTGGGTGCGAGGGCGAGGATTACCTACCCGGACAAGAGCATGTCTGGCGGCGCAGGCGAACGAGTGGACGCTGGACCTGGCCGGCAGCCTGGCGGCCGCGCCAGGGGCCGCGCCGGGGGCCGCGCCGGGGGCCGCGTCAGGCCCGGAGGCCGCCGCGATCGCGCCGGCGCCGGGCGCGGAGGCCGGCGCGGCCGCGGCCACGCCTGCTGGCGCGGCCAGCCGCCGCCTGCTTCAAGCCGCCGCCGCGCCGGCCGCAGACTCTGGCCTGCCCGCCGCCGCCACGCAAGCGCGCAGGCTACTCTTGCAGGCGCGCGCGCCGGCGGGGTTGGCGCTGTGTATTCCCCTGCGGCGGTGCGCCGGGGTCTCCCTAGGGCTGCAGCCCGCGCGCCGGGCGGAAAGCATGCGCGCTTCACCAGGAAGGGCATTGGCGTGTAGATGCGGGTCCCCGCGGGGCGCCGCGCCGGCTGAGCGCCGCGGGCGCGCGCGCGCGCAGGGCCCGTGCGGGCTGCAGGTGGGCGGGCAGGTGATCCGCTTCGCGGGCTGCCGCGACCTGAGCGCCATCATCAGCCCAGGG
>JAABUV010004213.1_pt1 | contig 17431 bp, 29 predicted proteins | sample 5559971 | NCBI WGS metagenome assembly JAABUV01 (sample SAMN10711881, study PRJNA513362) | rock metagenome | isolation source: Antarctica rocks | place: Antarctica: Victoria Land, Knobhead nord | collected 2015-12-19
GCACCAGTGGCAGGTGTAATAGCCGACAGACAGAAAGATCGGCTTATTCTCTGTACGTGCCTTGCGGAAGGCCTCTTCGCCCCACGGATACCAGTCCACCGGATTGTGCGCATGGAGGAGAAGATAAGGGCTCTTCTCGTGGATCAGATGATTGGTATAGCGTGGTGCCGTCGTCTGCGGCACGGCCATCGGTATCGCCAAGGCAAGACAGACGAGCGCGGTACAGATCGTGACGAATGTCGTCTTCATGCAGATGGCCTCTTTTGCGGTATGGCTTTTGTTGCCTGGCATCTGCCCATGGGACACGCAACAACCGTCGTCTCCGAGGATACATCTGGGACTGAGCGCGGAGGATGCGGCCCCTCGTGCTGGTAAAGGTTTGTTGCGTTGCCATGTCAGTCGCCAAAAACTGCAGGCCGATCGCGTAGGTTGGATAGGGATGCGCCACCCCTGCGAGCTGCTACAGAGTCCGTGTGTCTAAATCGACGCGTATTTTTACTGCTTGGAGGCTTGCGCTCTACGGACCAGGGCAGGCACTCGCTCCGGCTCCGTTGTTGGAGAGGAGCAGGAAGTCGCCGTACACAGGAAGAGCGCGGGATGGTTGAGGTTTGGGTAGCTGACGTTTGTTGGCAGTGGATTGCGGTCCGCCGGATCGCGCCATTCGATCAATTCATGGGAGGCTAGCGCTCGCAATGCCGCAACATGCAACGCGGCGGCGCGTGCCTCTTGCGGCGCTCCCAAAATGGTGATGTGCAAAGGACTCTTCGACTCGTCATCTGCCGCAAGCAAGATGCCTGCGGACAGCGGGCGCAAGGCGATTGAGTTCGCCGCCAAATAACGCATTGCCTCCGCAGCCAGGTCGCGATACCGTTTGTCAGACGCGGCAAACGCGAGCTTTGAAGCAAAACGAACCAGAGCGATATTCTCGTCTCGATCAGGGTGCGGAGGATAGGCCGTATCTGTACGAGTAGAAGACGTGATGAAGCCGGCACCGGGTGCCAAGGGTGCAAAGTGCGCTGCGATAAAGTCTGCGGCACGGCCTGCGGCACTCAGATAATTACGGTCTGCCGTTACGTTGTAAAGCTCCAGAAACGCTTGCCCCATGGCGAGTGTGTCGCCCAGATACGGACCAGCGGGGTCTGCGTCGTCGTGCCGGAAGCCATCGCCCGGAAGGCAGCGGTGCAGCACTATCGACTGAGCTGCCTTTTGCGCCTGCGTTAGCGCGGAAGCATCGCCGCTGACGGCGCACAAGTCGCAGAAAGCGGCAATCATCCATCCGTTCTCTCTGGCGTAGACATGCCTGTCCACGCGCGGAACCTAGCGCACGGCGCCCTTTATCGTCCAGCTTAAAGTAGGCTTCATTCTCCTCTCCATCGTGAAGGTCTGCGTCTTGCGAGACGAAGAAGACGCCGCTGGGTTGATCGCTTAGGAAGTCCTGCACGTAGCGATGTACAGACTGGGCAGCAGCAAGATCTTCTGGATTGTGCGTCTGGGCATAAGCCAGTGAATACTCACGGATGTAGGTAGCCTGAATCGAAATCAACTTCTCAAAGTGGGGCTCGCTCCAGTGTCCTCCCACAGAGTATTGGTATGCCCCGCCCCACACCGGGTCGAGAAGGGCGGTTGCCGTGCAATGTGTCCGCTGCTCGTCTCGCGTATAACGCATCGCCACCAGCCGCCAAACGCAAGGCATATTCGACGGAATCTTCATCGAGATACTTATGCCCAAACGCCCAGCCTCCGCTCTGTGTGTCGTACTGAGCTGCGTAAGCCGTTCGCACCTTGCCCAGTAGCGCCGAAGGCAGCGTCGCTCCGGCGGCAGGATGCAGTGCGATTTCTTTTTCCACGCTCGGACCGGGCGAAGGGTCGTCAATGATCGCTTGCAGCATGGACGACATTGGACGTGGAGGAATGTAGCCCTGGCGTTTGACGATCTCGGAGCCATCGCCGGCAAATACCACCGTCGCCGGCCATCCGTAATCCTGATACCGATTGGATATGTCGGGACGCGCATCTTGATCGACCTTCACAAGAACATACTTGGCCTGCAGCAGGCGCATGACAACTGGGTCGCGATAGGTAACGTCATCCATCACATGACACCAGTGGCACCAGACCGCTTCAAGATCCAACAGGACAAACTTATGCTGCTGCCGAGCCTGCGCAAACGCGGCATCCGACCACGGTTGCCATTGGAGCTGCGAAGACTGCGCGTTTGCCTCCCCACAATTGCCGAATACGAGCAGCAATGGGGCAAGCAGACCTACGAGAAGTTGCAAAGATAGCCTGCGAGACAGCTTTGTGCTTGGTAGCTGGAGAACCTTCATTGTGACACCCCGCAGGCCGGACGCGGCCGAAAGATTGCCTTCCGCACCGAAGCCAGAGGCGCTTGATCGTTGTACACCACACCCCGACCATCGCTGCGGACGCCCAAGGCTGTCCAGAGCGCATTGAGGTCTTCTGGTACGGCATGTTCGCTCACTTGCCGGTAAAGAGGAAGCAGGACAGAGACACCCACGCTTTTGTCAGCCAAAGCGAAAATGGCTTCGGGTGTTCCGTCGTTTACAACCGTTTGCCCACTCGCCACCATCGCCTGCATAGCATCTTGCAGTCCCTTGCGATTGTTCGTCTGCTGGCGGATGCGAACGTCGGCGACGAGATAAAACATGGCACCGCCCCAGTATGTGCGCGCCCAGGTATGCGTACGGTCAAGTCCTCGATCCCCGGAAAGCGGCTCCCCCTTCGGGGTGTCCCGGATCATATCGGCCCAAACGCTTTCTTCGGAAAGCACGCCGTGCTGGACTCGCGCGATCGGCTCTACATAGGTCGCAAGGCCCTCCTCTAACCAATGGTGGTTGTCATCGAGCTGCGGCATGGCGGTATGCACGAACTCGTGGGTCATCACCCGATATTGATGAAAGCCCTCCGCCGAGGTGTGCTCTCCCAGAATCACGCGCGTATGTACATAGGGAGAGCCCCAGGTCGTACCGCCCAAAACCCCGCGTTCGCTGGCATCAGGAACAATTTGGACGATGGTGTGGGGAACAGGAAACTTACCGAAGTATGTTGCAGTAGATTCGGCGGAGACTCGTACCCAGTCGATGAATTCCTGACGGTCGGCATCTAGGGGTCCTGGCCGGAATTGCACGTCGATCTGCGCCCCGCATACTGTCAGCGTGTCCGAATTCGAGGCTTCCGTCCGCATTGAGTGACCAAATACCTTTGCTATGCCGCCGGTTAGCAGCACCGTGACGATTCCAGCACAATACCAAGCAGAAGTCGTCATCGACGAGAGCCAGTGAAGGTTGGTTCCATGGCGTCGACCCCCTTTGAGACAAAATGCGCGAGGAAGAGCAAGGTTACTGCGGCATCGCAGAAATTGCGTCCGAGTTCTGGCAGGCAAGGCTACTGGGACTCTTCAATTCGTAAAGTTGGATCGTTTCCGGGCAACGCTAGGCGATACCAGATGAACGGAAGGAGCGGATTTGGCAGCCAATATTTCCAGCCAACGCTCTTCTCCGGCCCACGGTTCGGAAGTTCCAAATCCACCCAAAAGTACAAACCCTTGTACGGGCAGATACCGGGTATGAAGTTGACACGGAACTTGGCACGGAGACATTGCTTCTGGATGTAGAAGTTTCCTTCGAACGGCGTCATCTGCCAGCCCCGAAACCCTTCGGCGAGGAGAACGCCAGTCTCACGGTGAAAGATACGAATTCGCACTTTGCTCTTCGTCGTCATTCTTCACCTGAGTTCACGAGGCTCCTTGCGCATACATGCGGCTGTCGAGGAAGGCATGAAGCCTCTCCTCGTACCCCAGGGGAAGCTCAAACGTCCGCTCGTCACCCGAAATCACGACGACCTTCCTTACGCTGTCGAGTAGAACCGAGCAGCGCCGGCAGAGCGACAGATGCTTTTCGATCTCTTGGCAGAGTTTGTAGTCCAGGTCGCCGTCCATGTAGGCCGAGAGGCTTTGGGCTAGTTTTTTGCACGAAACCATGGATTCATTCCTTTCATCAACTGGATGCGGTCCGCGAACTTGGGCTGGAAGACTGGCTTTAGTTGCTCCTGCAGCTTCATTCGCGCTCTATGCACCCTCGTTTTCACCACGCCCACCGAAACCCCGAGAACAATCGAAACCGTGGCGTAATCCAAATGCTGGTTCTCAACCAAGACGATCACTTCCCGGTAAATCTCTGGAAGATTCGCTATCGCCTTGAGAACTTCAGATCTCAATTCAGCCGCCCCGAGCGCCTCGCCAGGCAAATCGTGCCAATCGGCAAACTGTCGAGGTACTGAGTCAGCCTCGCAATCAGCCCCGGCTTCCTCGATCGACTCGTAAAGCGACCGTCTCAGTTTTCGGCGGTACATTCTTGCTTCATTCACTACTATCTGGAGCAGCCAAGCACGGAACCGACTCCTGTCCTGGAGTTTTGAAAGATTGACAAAAACCTTGAGAGCCGCTTCTTGAACTGCCTCCTCGGAGTCAGCGGGATTCCGAAGGATCGAATCCGCGTAGCCGAACATGAGACGGGTATAAGGCCGGATCAGGCCATGAAAACACGCCTTTTCACCGTCGCAAACACGAGCAATCAACTCCAACTCGGAGATAGCGGTTTGGTTCAAGCTTCCAATCACTCCTGCGATCTTTTGCGTATCCTTTACCAATCGTAACGTCCTGCAGACAGGATGCGCGACAGCACGCCTGGTTACAGGCGACATCCAACCGAAATCTATTTTGTGGAGCCGGTAACCTTTGGACCTGAATTCCATCTTGCCTCCAGTGGCTAGACCGGCTGGTACTACGCGGGAGCCAATCTAAACCAGGAGAAAACACCATGACCAAGTCGATCAAGTCACTTTGTCTCACCGCTGCTGTTGCCGGAATGCTCGGCGGCACCGCGGCAACCTTGAACGCTCAACCCACCGGCGCAGCCGGCGTCACTGCCGAGAGCGGCATCGCCGGCGCGGCGGCTTTCCAGCAGACGGCCAAGCCCAAGCACGCCTGCAAGGGACAGAACGCCTGCAAGGGACAGGGCGCCGATGGCAAGAACAGCTGCAAGGGAAAAGGCAGCTGCGCTACGGATGGCTCGAAGCCCATGCCCAAGATGTAGTCAGACGATCCTTCGTGTAGCGGGACGACCCACGGGTCGTTCCGCTACGTCTACTTCCAACCGTTTCACGATTCAGCGCTAGAACAGATTGCGCCCCGCGAGCCATATTTATGCCGGCAAATCGCTTCAACAATTTTACCGACTACGGTGTCGGTATCGGACTGAGAGTTCCGCACTATCAGCACATTTTCGACCGTAAACCTGTTGTCGATTGGTTCGAGATCATCTCTGAAAATTACATGGTTGACGGTGGAAGGGCGCTCCAGGTGCTCGACCAGATCCTCGACCAATACCGGGTCGTGCAACATGGCGTTTCTATGTACTTCGGTTCCGCAGAGCCACTGAATCGCGAGCACCTGCGCCGACTTAAACAGCTCGTCCGCCGGACGAATACACCCTGGCTTTCAGATCATCTCTGCTGGGGAAGCGTCGATGGCCGCTACACCCACGACCTTCTGCCGATGCCATACACCTTCGAGGCAGCTCGGCTCACGGCAGAAAAGATACGGCAAGTCCAGGACTTCGTAGAGGTTCCCGTTGCGGCCGAGAACGTGAGCAGCTACGCAGAGTTTCACGTATCGGAAATGACCGAATGGGAATTCCTGAATGAAGTTGTCGAACGGGCGGACTGCGGCGTGTTGCTTGACGTGAACAACATCTACGTTTCATCGCGAAATCACGGCTTCGACCCGATGGAATATGTGAATAGCGTTCCCGCCGAAAGGGTCGCCCAGATCCACATCGCGGGGCACTCAAAGTTCGAGCGCTACACCTTGGACACTCACGACCACCCCGTGATCGAGCCCGTCTGGGGGCTGTACAGCCGTGCGATCGAGCGTTGCGGGCCAACCGCCACGCTGCTCGAATGGGACGACAACATCCCGTCTTTTGACGAGGTGCATCGCGAAGCGCTCAAAGCTAACCTCTTTCTCACGAAACAGTCGGCGGTTGACTCACCTGTACTGCCAGGTCAGATGGATTTCGCAGCCTCGCGTATCGAAGAGGTGGCGCGATGAGCACCGCCCTTTTGGATTTGCAAAGGCGAATGGCAAGCGCGGTCATGGAACCGCTCTCGAACGGCGATGTCATGCGCACGAGCCGGCGGGACGGAACCAACATGATTCAGGAAGCGGCAGGTTTCATCAAACCTAGCGACGCGTTGAGCTCCTTCGAGAGATTGGAAATCTATAATCGGCAGTATTGGTTTAGGCTCTTCGATTCCTTAGAGGAGGATTTCCCGGGCCTAAAGGCTGTCTTGGGAGCTGATAAGTTCGATGCGGTTGCGCGTGCCTACCTCGCCGCCCATCCATCGTCTTCGTTTACCCTCCGTGATCTTGGTTCGCGTCTGGCAGAGTTTTTGCAAGAGGAGACGTGGCTCGCCGGCGAGCAAAGCCAACTAGCGATCGACGTGGTTCGGCTCGAATGGGCTCACATCGAGGCATACGACAGCGCTTCTTATCCGCCGCTGTCACCGGAGTTTCTGGGAAGCATCACTGAAACCACGGTCATCGGCCTGCAGCCCCACGTTCGGCTCCTCGAACTCTCTTATCCTGCGGACCAGTTCATGATTCAACTGCGTCCGCAAGGAGAGGGCCGCGACTCCTCCAGCAATAACGCAACCACGCAACGGCGGGTTCGGCCCGATGGCCCTTCCATCTCTGTCCAACCGGAAACCGTCTTCCTTGCTGTGCACCGCCAGGAGTTCACGGTGTACTACAAGCGTCTCGAACGCGATCAATACCAAATGCTTCTCGTATTGCAGGCGGGCGGTTCTTTGGCAGATTTGTTCTCCTTGCTCTCTTCGGATAGCTCCATCGACGAAGCCGACCAGCCCGGCTTCTTCCAGGCCTCCTTCGCAGAATGGAGCGAGCTGAAGTGGCTGCACGATCCCGCATTGAGTCGCGGGCTATGTCTTTAGGAGAACGCCAATGATAATGCCAAAGCCTGCAAACAAAATCATCGACATCTACTCCGGTTTCGGCCGGATTATGTCGATGGGCCAGTCGTCATTTCTGTTGATCGTGCGACTGTACTGGGGATGGCAGTTCGCCCAGACAGGCTGGGGCAAACTTCACAATCTCCCAAAGATTACCGAATTCTTTACAACTTTGAATCTGCCACACCCGGCTTTCACAGCGACCTTCGTCGCGAATGTCGAATTCTTTGGTGGGATCCTGCTCATCCTGGGACTGGCGTCGCGCTTCACCGGGCTGGTGCTTGCAATCAATATGTTCGTTGCGTATTGGACGGCAGACCACGAAGCTTTGAAGTCCGTCTTTAGTGATCCTGGAAAGTTCTACGTCGCTGACCCTTACACATTCCTGTTCGCTTCGCTCATGGTCCTAATCTTCGGGGCCGAACTCTTCTCACTCGATACCGTCATCGCCCGCAAGCTGGCACGCCCATCTGAGATGTAACAGCCGGGTGCCGCTGGCCGCCAAACTCGAAGAGTGAGATTCGACTTCAACTCACCGACCCCTCGGCGACGAAGTGGTGCGCCCTGATGAAAAGGCAAAGGCGCGACTTCCTCAAGTCCTGGTCTCCGCGTTCCAACGAGGATTGCATCGCAGCAAAAGGAGAAAGCCTCCAATGCCTCGGCCTGCTCAAGAAATAATCAGCCTCTTAATTAGCTGTCAAGAAGAGATGCACCCATTAGCTCCTGTCGAAGACCTAATCAACGTCCGCCATCTTGGAGCGAAGGGGGACGGAAAGACTGAAGACACCAAAGCGCTTCAGGCGGCCATTGATTCCGCGTCGGGCAATAAGAGCGCTGTCTTCGTGCCTCCAGGAGACTACTTGACGCGAGAACTTCACATGCGTCCTGCGACCTCTTTAGTGCGGGTAAAGCCAACAACTTCAAAAATCGTATTTGCAAATCTTAAGAGCGTTCTTCGAGCCATTCAAGACAGCGATGCCACGCATCCTCCGCAGCGGCGCGCTGGTATGTTGCGCGATAGTCCGCAAAGAAGGCATGGCCTGCCTCGGGGTAGATGTTAATGTTTGAATGCTGAGCCGCTTCGCTCCCTTGTTTCAAATCGGCCTGCATAGTTTGGATCGTATCAAGCGGGATCGTATCATCCTTACCGCCGTATAGGCCTAAAATAGGCGTCTGCAAGCGGCTGACTGCATCAATGGGCTGGGTCGGGTATCGGCTCTGCACGTCGTGAAAGACGCTGCTTTGCCTCCCATCCAGAATGCCGTACCAGGCAACAGCCGCGTTCAGCCTGCGATGCGCAGCGTACAGCCATGTCCACCGACCACCCCAGCAGAACCCAGTGATGCCGGTATGCTTTGTGTCGGCTCCATGTTTCTGTCCCCACTGGATGGTGGCGTCAAGGTCCGCCATCACCTGTTCGTCCGGAATCTTGAGGAGCAACTCTTGCACGAGCGAGGAAACATCGGAGTAGCTGCTCGGATCACCCTGACGCACCATGAGATCGGGTGCGACAGCGAAGAAGCCCTCATGCGCGAAACGCCGCGCGATGTCCCGAATGTGCTCGTGCAGGCCGAATGTTTCGCTCAGTACCAGGAGCAGGGGAGAGTTCGGCCGTCCTGCAGGGTGCGCGAAATAGCCGGGGATGGCGCGGTCGCGGGCTGGGATGTCAACAAGGCCTGTCGTCAGCCCCGCTGCAGAGGTAACGATCACTGTTTGCTTCTGCACAGGACCAGCAGACCGATTGTAAGTTTGCTTCTCTTCTTCCTCTGGCAAGCCGCCTCCTTCAGAACTTTCCGTTCTCGTTCTTCCATTGCGCGCGGGGTGCGATCGCTTCGAAAACCTCCCGGTGCTCCACGATGTACCCCTCGCTCAGCCGGTACAGATCGTAAAAAGCAGTCGATTTTCCTTCGAAGACGCCCTCACTCATCACGAGAAACAAGCTGCCCTGGCCGAGTATCCTGTGAACCGTCTCGTATCGGAGACCGCTCTGCGTTGTCCACCGGTTGAGCTGCACGCGAAATGCGTCTACCCCGTCGCCATAGTACGGGCTATGCTGGGTGAGCTCGCCATCGCGAAAATAGGGCGCGTGGTCATTAAGTCTTCCTTTCAGCAGAACCTCGGCTGCAAACCGCTGGACAAAGCCCCCGTTTTCTTCTGTACGGTCCAGCTCTGCCAAAGCTGTTTCGCCGTCGATTACCGTGTGTCCACTAGTATTGGACTCAGCGGGTGTGGAGCACAGGTTGTCCCAGTGTTCCACGATGCGGTCGCTCTCCCAGCGATGTACTTCGAAACCGACCATTAGTCCCCAATCGCCCAGTTCGTAGTCCGCATGAACGACGCTGTACTCGCCGTCCTCGAAGGCGCGCAAAACATCGGACCGGGTTCGTTCGGGCGGCAGCGCGTCCATAAATTCCAGGATCGGCGCAAGCCCATTGCCGATACTGACATTGTGCTGGATGTACTTGCGAGAATCGAAACTTGCCAACGGCAAACGCTTTCTGCTGCTGATACTTCGAGTGATGGCAGCCGTCCGCTCTGCTTTGCTCAGGTTCATGGTGTAGCCTCCCTCTGCATCAAAGCTAGCGATTACTGCATCTAGTTGGAAGTAGGCACCTTTTAGTTTCCTACACGATCCCTTCTATGCGACGCATGCTCTCTTCCTGTCCCGCGGAACGAACCCTCAAAGTGCTGGAAGGCCGGTGGAAAATCTTTATACTCCATCACTTGTTCCAGGGTGAAAGGCGGCATGCCGAGTTGCGGCGAGCCGTAGGGGAAACGGCCGGTTCAGTAAGCCAGAAAATGCTCACCCAGGAGCTGCGTCACCTCGAACGGGATGGCTTGCTGGTTCGCACCGTAACACCCGCAAAAGTACCCAACGTAAGCTATCGGCTTACTGACATTGGACTGCAGCTACGGCCTATTCTGGAAGACATGGTGCGCTGGGGCTATAACTATGAACTCACACGCACAGGTAGCGTTCGCCAACCCACCTGTCTTCTTGGTGAGAGCACAATCCACCACTCGTCGAATTAATACCGAAAGACACGCTTAGCTCTACTTGGGGTCCCGTGAGAATTCGGACGATAGAGCACGTTAGTGGAAGTGCTTAATAATCGAATCAGTAACTTACAGCGGGCAAGGGTGCAGGTCAGGCGCAAACTATTTGTTTGCTGCTAAACCATGTAGTTTCAGTAGCGGTCGTGGCTTAGCGTGCTCAAATGTCCAAATTCTGACAGACTCCCAAAGGGAACATTCATTACGAAAAGCAGCGGTTCGCTCCCACCCGGAGCTTGAACCTGTTCGGATCGACCTTCGCCGAGACGTACACCCGCAAGTTGCCAAGAGCGATCATGTTCAATGAGGGCGGTTCCATTTCACCCGCCTGGACCGATACAAACGCCTATTCGGCTCACTTCAACGCCACCCTTACCTTCCCCGTCTACCGTGGATTGGGCTTCAACATCGGAGCATCCGATGATTACCTGAACAATGCCCCAGCTACTTTCAAGAAGAATTCGAGCACCTTCACGACGGGAATCACATACACATTCAAGCAACCGTGAAGCGCTTGGATCTAGTTCCTCTCAGCCCCTCAAACAGCGTCAACACTGTCGAACCACCTGGTAAATCGATGAAGCGGCGGATGGCAGGAATCGTTGCCATCATGCACAGCGATGGAATGTCCTATGAGAACGCAGTCTGGCAGTTCAAGAGATGCTACCTCATTGAGGTTCTGACACAAACGAGGGGCATCTCGGTAAAGCAGCCGAGGGGTTGAGCATTCACCGCAATACGCTCACCCGCTTGCTCAGGGAACTTGACATCGCCCGGGCGACGATTCAGTTTCAGTGCGGTAAGCGCCGTCTAGCAACAGGGGAATACACGATCAAGAAAGAGCCTTTGAGGCACAAGGTCTTCGCAAGTTAGGAAGCTCGACATGGAACCGTACCGCAGCTCCGATTGTCCCGAACCACGAAGGTGCTCCGCCAATTCGTTACCTGCTCAGAATCGGACCGAGAGGTTCGATCCGGAGGCAAGCAAGGGGGCTCACAGTTCGACCAATTTGGATATAGTTCACCAGTCAGCTAATGTTGGGAGGAAATCGTGATTGTAAATCGGATACGCGTAGGCATTCTTGGTGGGATCTTTCTGGGTTTTGTATGCACTAACTTTGCGGAGGCTTATCAAAACTTTGATTCAAATCAGCCCGCTGCTTACAAAGAGAAGCCAATGGGTCGGCAAATTCTCCAGAAAGCCAAAGCGGAATCGCCTCCTTCTACTCAACACGATTTAACGGCCGACGCACCGCGTCTGGCGACCACTTCAACAGCAATGCATTGACTGCGGCTTCGCGCACGCTGCCGCTTGGCTCTTATGCCCGGGTGGAGAACGAGAAAAACGGTAAAAGTGTTGTGGTTAAGATCAACGACAGGGGGCCTACCCACAAGATCGGGTGATTAGCCTCACGCGCAGGGGTGCTCACCAGCTGGGCTTCATCAGACAGGGTATAGCCGAGGTGACCGTCACACCGGTGCATCAGGGCACACACCCATAAGTAGCATTGGGCGCACCAGAGACTCCAATCCTAGACTCGCCAGATGTTCCCGCAAACCCTCGAAACGATGGGCTAGTTACACGTCTTTCCATGCGCCGGACGCGCTCCGGCAGCCTTAGCCTCAGCCTCACTCTCGTACTTGCCCGACTTGGTCTTCCCGTAAAAAGAATCCGTCGAACAGTGATACACATTGGTTTTTGCATTGAGCCAGACCATGCCTGGACCACCGCCAGAAGCTGGCGCTATCGTGCTTGGATTGGAATGTGCAGCTTGTTTCTGAGCCGGAGCCGGTGCCGATCCAGTAGAAGGTGCTGATGGTGAACTCGGAGCCGGGCCGCGAAGACGAAGCAGAAGAGTGTTGACCGGAAGGACAATGAAGAAGTAGACCACCAAGGCGATCAGGGCAAAAGCGATGGCGGCGTTGAGGAAGTTTCCGTACTTGATGACGCCACCATGGAGGCTGAAGGTGAGGGCTGAGAAGTCGGGCTTGCCGACGATGGCGGCGATGAGCGGGTTGATGATGTCGGAGATAAGGGAGTTGACGATGCTGGTGAAAGCCGCGCGACGGCTAGATCGATAACATTGCCGCGAAGGATGAAGTCGCGAAAACCTTTAAGCATTAGTGAGACCTCGTTCGATGATGAAATTGTATGTGATAGGAAGTATACGTTTAGGTCGCTGATCGATGATCTGTAACAGCAGAATAGGGAGACCCCGTGCAGTCTCCCCTTGGATCCACTCTGCTTCGATGGGAGCACCTTCTCTAAATGTGTCCACCTCTTTTGTTGGGCCAACCCCAATCCGCAGCACGGGCAGCAACAGTCTGGCAACCGGGTCAGCCTAACCAGCCCGGTAAACCAGGCCAAGGTCAGCAAGAAGGCCAGATAAGTAACGCTTCGTGGTGCTCGTGGCTCCCGGCGTGACCGTTCGGCTGTCACGGGGCGGCCCGCATCGGGAAAACGAAGAGTCGAGGCCGATGACGCGGGCAACTTTCATGAGTATTCTTGATTCTCATTGTTGCGAGGAAATCACCAGGCACGAAAGACTTCGGCCTGCTGAGTTTATCCAGGGAGCCATCCGCGAGGGGGCATAACAAGACAAGGAGCCTTAATGACTACATCTCCAACGCCACCGCTACCACCACTGAAGCCCGAGCCTCCACCAGCAATACCGCCGTCGAACCCAGAGCCGTTCCCACCATCATCTGAGCCACCACAGCCCTTATCCCCGTTAGATTGAGACAGCAAATAACGTTTCAGCAGCCAAGGTGCCACATCTTATTTGGACGCTTGCGGCTCTAACTTGACCTCTTGGGCATTTGGAAAAGGTCCCCCTAGATATGAAGGGACCCAGCGTGATCGAGCTCGAGTTGGTTGTCCCCCCCGAACGATCTGACAAGGCTATCCGACTGCTGGAGGCAACGCTCGACCAGTTGAAAGAGCCGGGGCCCGTGACCAATGGAACCGGCGGCCAGCTCGAAGACTCCATCCAAGAGCGGATGTGGAGTCTTCGCATCCAGTGACCCAGGATGCGAGCGGAAGCAAAGCCCCCAGCGAAGTAGTAGGCTTACTCACTATGAAAACCGAAGAGACCCCACAACGAATGCTGTTCACCTTCCGAAGAAACGGTGACAACCCCGGCCGACGCTTAGTGGAAGCCACCGCAGAGCGGCTTGCGCAGTATGAGGTTCCGGCTGATGTTGACAAGCAAAGCTGGTTTGGGGCCGAAGACGAGGTGAACGCGAGCCTGGAGCAGCTCGGCTTCCCTACGCTCGATATCGAGGGAGTTTTGGCTACCCTCCACGTCAACGAGGTGGCCAATCGCGAGATGGAAGTTCTGCCGAACAAACTGTTGAAAGCGGGTTTTGTGCCCTCTGAGTAGCTGGCTGCTTGAAAGAAGCCCATTCTGAGACCGGGGGAAGTCCAGCATAGAAGCACCGATCGGCTGTCGAAGACGCGGCTGAGAGCGAAAGGAGCTTTATGAAACCAGCCGAGTACCGCCAGCCTTGCACCATCACCCAGGAAACGCCCTATCAGATAGAACCAGGCGAACTGAAAGGAACACACTCCTCGACCGGGGTGCTCCAAATCGGGCGAGTCGTTTGGCTCCAGCATAACCCGGAGGAGCATGCGCCGGAGCACCGCTTGTCCTGCTACGCCGAAGGGATCGGAATCATCTCTGTGGAATCGCGCTGTCTTCATCCTTCCTCGAATTGAACAGCATTCTTCTCACGTTATTTGGCGCACTTGTGCTTGTGCCAGACATTGCGAGAAGATTTGCACCACATAACGTAAGAAGCTACAGGTCTGGCCGATGTCGTGTAGGATGCGGGGATGGCTACCACACTTCATGTCAGCAACCTGCTGCCGGATGGCAGCAGCCAGCCTCCTCACATGACTCTCTATAATGCTGAACACTTCCCTGCCGTAGGGGATCTGGTGGAGACCCCGGAGGGAAGGTTCCTCGTGAAAGAACGTCTTTTCAGCTTTCCCGTGACCGGCGATTTGGACGTTTTACTAATGGTGGCTCCCGTTTCCAGATAAGCCCGAAATAAAAGCGTCGTCACGACCTGATGCGCCGCAGACAGAATAAACAGTAGCCCGCGCTCTAAAAGCTGTCCCGGCAGCCCGCCGAAGTATTCCGAAGCTATACATCTCAACCGCGCACATCCTCATCCACTTAAGGAGCCTTCGGGCAGGAAAGAGGACCACCCCCCCATGTCAGACCTGATCGCAATTCCGGAAGAGCAGGAAGTCCCAAAAGAGAAGGGCCCGCACGATCCAAACGAGATCAATCCAAAGCTTGCCTCCGACATCCACTACTGGGCAGGTGAGCTCCATGTTACTGGCCAGCAGTTGCATGAAGCTATTCGTGTGCATGGCCCGCATGTAGCCAAAATTCGTGAGGCTCTGAAGCATCACAAACACTAATCAGCCTCCCCACAGAAAACAGAAGGGCCGCGCATGTGGTGGGTCTTTATCTGAACCCGCCTGATCATGCCATCGTGCTCTCGGTGGATGAAAAGTCCCAGATCCAGGCCCTCGATCGCACCCAGCCCGTGTTGCCGATGGGCCTGGGTTACGTAGAAGGGGTGACCCACGACTACGTCCGCCATGGCACCACGACGCTGTTCGCCGCGCTCGACATCGCATCCGGAACAGTGTTCACCGAGTGCAAGCCACGCCATCGTCACCAGGAGTTTCTTGCCTTCCTCAAGCGCATCGAGCAGGCCGTGCCCGAGCATCTCGACGTCCATCTGATCGTCGACAACTACGCCACCCACAAGCATGCCAAGGTAAGACTCTGGCTCGCAGAGCGAACCCGCTTCCACATCCACTACACGCCAACCTATTCGTCATGGCTCAATCAGATCGAGCGATGGTTCGGTCTCATCACCCAGCAGGCAATCCGCCGTGGCAGCTTCCGCAGCGTCAAAGACCTCGTCGCCCGAATCGACCACTTCGTCCAACACTACAACCGCAACTGCCGCCCGTTCGCATGGACCGCCACAGCCGACTCCATCCTTCAGAAACTCGGCCGCCTTTGTTCACGAATTTCCGGGACAGCACACTAGGTCTGCGTATGCTTCGTGCACAAATGGCCTACGGTATGATTTGAGCGCGTCATTTGAGAACAACGATTTAAGGCCCGAGATGAATGCATGGTCCGATGTGGACTACATTCAAGCTCTGCCGATCGGGTCACGCTCCGAAGCGGCGTGCAGGCTGGTATTGGTCATGGCATAGCTATCACTGTAATACAGGACTCTTAGAAATCGGCACATCTCTGCTGTCAGAGTACTTTCGTATCTGACAGAGAAGCTCCTTATAAAGCAGTTCAGTTGTACTTATTAGGCCGCTTGATAGGATTGGATACCGCCCTGACCAGACGTTGAATCCTTGTTCGGTTTCCACTAGATAAATTGTAATGTTCGATGCATGTAGAATTCGCGACAGTGATCCTTCGATAATGAACTGCGCGCCGCAATATTGACCTAGTCGGCGAGCATCCATTGTTCGGTCAAGAGTTGCAGATGAGACCCGAGAGGTAACGCGAAGACTGGTAGTGCAAGTCAGAAGGTAGAGTAAGTGGTCAGAAATAGTCAGTGCGTCTGATGTATCAGGATTTGCCAAAGTAACATGCGATACGAGGGGGAGCATCATGACGGTTTTTAGAGAACATGCCTGGAAACCATCGTCTTCAGCAGTGGCAGGAATTTGCGTGCGAACCACCGGAATGTACGCCCCCTTAGGAATATCGACCCTAATGGAGTCCGCAAGTCCTTCTATGGAGTAGTAATGTGAAAGTTGGTTGCGTAATCTGGCCATCTGCACTCTGACGATTGGGTCGATAGCAGACTCGAACGATTCTTCGCGCCCAAATACTTCAATTGCTAGATTGTAGCCATCGAGCTTATTGGCCTGCCCGTCCATCCAGCAAGTAACAATGTGTTCAAGGAGATCTCTGAGTCTTGCGGCTCTAGAAAAAGTGTGACTCCTAAGTATCCGGTGGAGTTCTTTCTGTATTGGTTCGATGACTTCAGGCACTAAGTCCACTTTCTTAGGCTCTCGTGGAGGCTGTCTAGTTTCACCAGAGCCCCCTGGATTGTTTTTGCAGAGTGGCCGATCCCCAACTCTATTTGGCATGTGTCGCATAGCTCCAAAGATTTCGCTCCTCATCAGCTTTCGTCCCATCATTCCGGTTCCTGAGATATGCCGAACCGCGACGATAGGGTTGAAAACCGGCCGTGAGCGCACCCACTTTCAGATGTTCGAGTAAACGTGCATGGACTTGGAGCAGAATAGCCGTATGCACGCGATTGAACCCCGTAATTGGGCGATCGCTTGCCGTGGGTGACGGTATTTACCGCCAATTCGGCTACAGCTCGCTACAGTAAAGCTGGCAGCCTCCTCCGGCCAAACTAGGTTCGCACAGGGACGGCTCCAATGGCAAGTCAACTTCCAAGAAACCGATGAAACTCTTTGCGATGGCGCATCGATGACGTCTTTGAGCAGGGTGGGATGTTGCTTATAAAGTAAGCGTCATGCGAGTACCGTCTCGACGGCGCCTTTCCGTTTAGGCATTCTCTTTGAAGGAGCGGCGTGAGCCGTTCCTTTGAGGGGGATGGATGGAAGCCGCTGAGTCGATCGTACGGAGACGAAGAGGACGTCAGTTCAGGACGTTTGAGGAGAAGCGGCTGATCGTGGAAGCGACCCATCGAGCCGGCATATCGGTTGCGGCCGTGTCACAGGCTCACGGAGTGAACGCCAACCAGGTGTTCTATTGGCGCAAGCTCTATGATGCGGGGCAGCTTGCGTGCAAGGCACCTAACCCTTCTCACCACATGGAACCGGCTCGTGTCTGCTTGTTGCCGGTCACCGTTGCTGCCGAGCAGCCAGAGCAACTCGTTCGAGGGTGCAAGGCAGACCAGCGAACATGCAGCTGTTCTTCTGAAGGTTCGATCGAGTCGACGTTGACGCGAGGGAAGGTACGCATTGTGGGTGCGGCCGACGTCGGAACATTGCACACAGTGTTGGGATGTCTGCTGGCATGATCTCTCCTCCGGCGAACACTCAGATCTGGATTGCGGCCGGCGTGACCGATATGCGGCGCGGCTTCACAGGGCTTAGCGCCTTGGTACAGACGGCCCTCGAACAGGTTCCGCTCTCCGGTCATGTGTTTGCGTTCCATGGCCGTCGCGGCGATCTGATCAAGCTGCTCTGGTTCGACGGTGATGGTCTTTGCAAACCCTCTACAGAAGACCCACAATATTGCGTTTGAAGCTCGGCGTGTGCGTTATCCGTGGCACCGTTGGCATGGCCTTAG
>JAABUV010004214.1_pt1 | contig 17429 bp, 12 predicted proteins | sample 5559971 | NCBI WGS metagenome assembly JAABUV01 (sample SAMN10711881, study PRJNA513362) | rock metagenome | isolation source: Antarctica rocks | place: Antarctica: Victoria Land, Knobhead nord | collected 2015-12-19
GTCCGCCTTCATAACCTCCGTGTCCTCCTTGATTGCCGTCACGTACACCTTGATAACCCCCGTGTCCTCCTTGGTAATCACCATGTCCGCCTTCATAACCTCCAGGTCCACCTTGATAGCCGCCAGAATCTGAAATCAAATTCAGCGTTAGTGATGATGGCTTGGATCATAGAATCCTTTCGAATGCAAAAGAATAGCATCCAAAGTCACCGGAGTGAAAGGGAGAGGAAGCTAACTGTTGTGACCGCCTTGCGGATAGCCAGACCCGTAACCGTACGGAGTGGGTTGTCCAGGCCTCTGTTCAAATCCATGCTGCTGACCAGGATAGCCTTGGCCATATCCCGCGTTCATTGATGCTTGCTGATTTGGATAGTCCTGAGCGTGCTTCTGGCCGGTAACGGCGTCTGTAACTTTGTGAAGCATGCCAGACCCTGAGGAGGGCTGAGAACCTTGTGGCGGCTTTTGACCCGAGAGTTGATCGGCGAGCTTGCTGAGCAGACCAGACATGATGCAGGATGTCAAGAAGCAGCGATTTAGGAGCGGTGGGATGTGGAATGTGTAAGGGTGACGAAGATGTGGGATTGAGGATGTAGAATTAGAGGGCCAGAGGGTAATATAAAGATTTGGAACTAATCTAAGAATAGTTTAGTGCCGCGCGATTTTTGCGAGCCAACAGAAAACTTCAACTCGAGCAACCTGCTTGCCCTGTCTGCCGGTGTTTTCCACATTGTCTCTTCCATACTCAACTTGTTATTGAATGCCATCAAAGCGTCAAGAAATGGCGCCATTGACCCGAGCACAGCGGCTGATCGCCATCATCTGCATATCCTTTTCATTTTTTGTCGCTGAAATCAGTAAGGTCCAGCTTGACTGGAGGCTATCGGCAAGCGAAGGTGGCTGCTAGCCGGCTTGGCTCGGCCAATGCCGGCCGCTAGAGAACAAGGAGATTAAGCAGGGAAAAGGGGATAAATAGGCCGTTCCCCCTTCTGTTTCCCCCATCATCTCTTCCTGTTTCTCCATCCCTTAGGATTCAGCCAGAAACGCGCTTTTGCCCCACCCACCCACTCCATAGACTCAGTCGCTTAGATAGAGGGAGTGCTTGGCACCTCAGGGCGGCTTCCGGGGCAAATTTTAGCCCTGGAGACCGCCAGGGGCCGCCGAGTTTGCCCAAACACATATAATATATATTCGTTCAAACGGAGGCGATGCCCGATAGGGTCAGTCTTATTGATCAAGCGTACCGTGGTCATCGCATGTATATCGTACTGGGATTTCACACTCGATCACTGGCCTTGGTCGCCGACGCTTTTCACTACGTACGCACTCTAGACCTTTTCACATCCCCTCGCTAGACCTACTTACTGAACGCCTCTTCCATCCAGATGAACGACTTGATAGGATTCATAGTAGCTCTCGCCGCAATTAAAGTATTTCCCAACCAGAAAATAACAGGCGAAGACCACGTGGCTAACCCGGTGGGATAGATCCAAGAAAAACGCCAGTCTCCACAAGGCTTCTCTTTTGGCTGGCAACGTTCGCAACTCCTCGGTGCCTTTTTCAACGGGGTTTTTCTACTGGCGCTTGGGGTCAGCATATTTCTTCAGGCTATTGAGAGGTTCATTTCGTTACAGCGTAAGTGCGTTCCTTTCAAATTGAATAAGGCTGACCTTCATTTAAGGAGTGGAAAATCCGAAGCTGGTACTAATCATTGGATGCGTCGGTCTTGCTCTAAACCTTCTAAGTGTAGCTTTCCTCCACGGTATAAATATCACACCAATTTCCGTTAGCATTTAGCTGATCAAGATCAAGAGCACGATCATGACCAGAGCCAGAATTCACCTGAAGATGTTGAGATGGAGGACAATAATCTTACTTCACGACCGAGCGGACGGGTAAGTTTTTGTTCAAAGCGACTCATCCCCTGCTGAATCTCATCCGATTTCAGACATCCAGCGATCACCGTGACCATCACCATAAAAGCCTAACATTACCAGTTAAAAACCCGTGATTTGGGCATACTAGGAGTCCTTGTCCATGTCGTAGGTGACGCCCTCAACAACGTCGGCGTCATAATAGCGGCTTTAGTCATTTGGCTGGCAAAGCCCGACAGCAGATTCTATGCGGATCCCGGAGTCAGCTTAGCTATCGCGCTCATGATCATTGCTTCTTCACTTCCTCTAGGTATAGTTGCCTCTTGAACGGCGTTTTCTCCACTGCTTATACTTGTGCGGCCTCAGTGAAGAACAGCGGTGTGATACTATTGGAAAGTGCACCTCTAGGGATCAAACTTGAAGATATACAGCACGATATGGAACAGGTAAGAGCCATTATCTTGACGGTGAGTCTCAAAAATTGGGCATGACTGATTGGAGTTTCCAGCTACCTGGCATTCTTTCGGTTCATGAATTGCATGTTTGGCGCCTCAACCAGCAGAAAGCTTTAGCTACCGCACACGTTGTCACCTCGGATTCTTCCCTTGAAGTTTTTATGCTTCGAGCGGCAGCCGTAGGCGAATGCCTCCACGCGTATGGCATACATTCCTTTACACTGCAACCTGAGCTCTCACGGCAGAGTGACAATCAAGAAGGCCATCTCATTGTGTCAGCAGAGGATCAAACAGCACGGCTTCGCACAATCGGTGACTCCACATGTCGTGTGAGATGTAGGACTGGGTGTGAAGACTTTACATGTTGTGATTGAAGCAAGCCGTCGGTTCATTATGTGGGAATTTTAAAGGTCAGAATTGAAGTAATTTATTTAGGGCAAAGCCATTTCGGCTAGAAGGGATCAGATGACACATGGCGCCAAGTCCACTAGTACACCTGAGGGTTAGGTTGAGGCAATTGTGCTCGAACTACGAAGTAGAGAAGGTGAATGAGAAACATTACTTCATCTGTCGTTCAAGTGCTGTTCATTCCGAAAATTGCGCTGGTAAACCGACTTGCAATTCAAACATAACCTTGTCCCACAAAATGGATCATGATTCTTCCTACAAGCTGGAGGATTTGAGGTGCGATTCTAGAATTGATCAGTCAAACCGCTGCAGTGGTCCGTTCACCGCAACCGTTTTGCTGTATTCTGCTGATGAAGTACTACAATCTAGAGATTTGTCTTGAACGTCTTGCCGCTAGTATATGCAAAGAAGCTGAGGACAAGAGCAGTGGTGGTGGTGATGAGTTGGCGTTCGGTGAAGGCAATCCGAATGATGGACCGGTCCCATCAGCAATCACACCACTCACTACGAAGAGCATTCAACCATCACCTGACCGATCTCACACGACCTGCTCTCAAGATATGGAGAAAAGGGAGCTATCCCAATGCTCTAAGGAGTATAACGGCAGCCATAGTGGCGGCGCTGAGAGAGAGGGAGCAAAGTCTCCTCAAATGCCCGCCCAGGACGCCTGCTCCAAGCACCGGCGCACTGTGCAGGAACGGTATGGAGCGACTTTTGTAGCTTTTGGTTGCATATGTAAGGCCATGCTTGCCAGAGGCCTGGACACATGCTGCACGGTGCAATCGCAACATTCTCGCAGCTCTTCACTTCGCTCCAACACTCCAATACCTCAATCAGGTCGGGCAAAGCGCGAACCTATCTACTCTCTGGCTGCGCCGTCTCAGAACCCATCGAACACGTCTTTACGCAAGGGCAGCGATGGTTGTTGTCTGGACACAACCAAGGTGCAGAAGATCTCTGGGGGTTCATGTGTCGCGGACAAAGGTCGCTGCTCCAGCACAATCAAGACGCAAATTGCCCCAGACGATCCTTGTGCAGCTACCACTGACTGCTGCTCCAGCACTGCTAAGACTCAAAAGGCCCCAGACGATTCTTGTGCAGCTACCACTGGCGGTGGCCCTGGCACTGCTGATACCCAGAATATCTCCAAAGGTACTTGTGGCTTGGACGAAACCGACTCACAAGAGCGTATGGTTTTCAGCTTCTCGCAGAAGCACCCCTCTACCGATATTGAGCTAGGTGAAGTTCCAACGGAGCACGTTGTGTTGAAGGTCGAAGGGTTGACCTGCGTTGGCTGCGAAACTAAACTCTTCCGCGCTCTCGATTCTGCCCCCGCCGCAAGAAATATCAAGACCAGCTTGATGCTGTCTCGGGCGGAATTTGACTACAAAGGCGTTGGGGGGAATATCGATGAGCTCATCAGCACGATCGAGAGACAGACAGGCTTTCATTGCGAAAGATTCCAGCTCAACGCTCATCAGACCCTCGAGCTGATTGTCCAGGGTGACCCACAACTCGCTATCGATCTACCTCGGCCGCAAGGAATACTTGACGTGCTCCATCTGGCTGAGGATACTATCTGCATTCAGTATAAAGCAGATATCATCGGAGCCCGGGATATTCTCGACCATTACTCATATGCATCTCCTCATTTAGCTCCCGCAAAGAAGGATTCAGATCTTGTCTCGGGTAAGAAACATGTTCGCAAGACATGTCTAACCACGCTCATTTCTATTGTCCTGACGATCCCAGTCTTAGTCTTGTCATGGGCGCCGCTTCCACCGCATGCAACTGCATACGGGGCAGTCTCTCTGGCCTTCGCAACCTTGATCCAGGTTTTCATAGCCGGACCTTTCTATCCGAGCGCTATCAAGGCGATTTTGTTCTCACGTGTGATTGAGATGGATCTCCTGATTGTCCTCAGTACGACCGTAGCCTACCTATTTTCTGTGGTGTCCTACGCTCTGGAAGTCGTTGGAAGATCGCTCTCGACAGGTCAATTTTTCCAGACAAGCACACTTCTTGTGACCCTCATCATGGTGGGACGCTCCGTCAGCGCTTTCGCCCGTCAACGCGCGGTGGAGTCAATCTCAATACGATCAATGCAAGCTATAACCGCCACCTTGGCTAACAACAATGGGAACAATGAGCGAGTCGTGGACGCGCGGCTCCAGCAATACGGCGACCTCTTTAAGGTTTTACCTGATACGCGGGTCGTGACCGATGGCCGGGTCATCTCAGGTTCCAGTGATGTGGACGAGTCCGCGATGACTGGCGAATCTCGTCCGATAGACAAATCTCCCGGCTCCTTCATTATTGCTGGATCTCTCAATGGCGGTGGTGTCTTGCTAGTACAGCTGACTCGTCTACCCGGCGAGAATACTCTTAGTGAAGTCGCCAATATGGTTGACGAAGCCAAGTTCTCCAAGGCAAAGATACAAGAAACCGCTGACCGAGTCGCCGGATATTTTGTTCCTGTCATTATCGCGCTCACGCTGGTAGTATTCATCATCTGGATCTTGATCGGCAAACTCGCCCGTGATAACTCCTTAGCCATGTCCGTTGTCAATGCCATTACTTATGCTATTGCGGTCCTAGTGGTTTCCTGCCCTTGCGCAATCGGTCTGGCTGTCCCGATGGTTATCGTTATCACGGGTGGGGTGGCAGCCGAGCACGGAATCATTTTCAAATCTGCACAAGCGATCGAGTTGGCCCGAAAAGTGTCCCACGTCGTCTTGGACAAAACTGGAACCTTGACGAACGGCAAACCCTCGATCGCGGTTGAAGAATATTTCCCCTCAGAATCTCGACCTATCAACCAATCCATCATCCTTGGATTGATCTCAAACAGCAAGCATCCCATCTCCTCTGTGATCACCGGCCATCTCAGGGAAAAGAACGCCATGATCCCCGCCGTTCTCAGTGACGTGAAGTCCATTACCGGCATGGGAATCGAAGGCGTTTATGACAAAACGGCCGTCCGCGGTGGCAGTCCTCGATGGCTCGGTGTTGAAGAGCATCCTATTGTGCAAACGATACTTGCGAAAGGCCTCACGGCTTTCTGCGTCACGGTTGATTCCGAGCTGGTCGGCGCCTTCGGCTTGGAAGACACAGTCCGTACTGATACACTCTCTATCATATCCGCACTCAAATCTCGAGGACTGGCAATTTCAATCGTCAGCGGAGACCACCCAGCCGCGGTGAGATCTGTTGCAGCAAGACTAGGCATTGAAGAAGAGAAAACTCAGGCGCAATGCTTGCCGGCTGATAAGCAGCGTTTTGTAAAAACCCTCGGTGATCGAGGCGACACAGTTCTCTTCTGCGGCGATGGCACCAATGACTTCATCGCCCTCGCTCAAGCAGCCATTGGCGTCCACATTAACGAAGGAACTGACGCTGCCCGTTCAGCAGCTGATGTTGTTCTCATGCGTCCATCTCTTCGAGGCATTCCCATGCTTCTGGACATTGCCAAGGCAGCCCATCGAAGAATCATCTTCAACTTCGCTTGGTCGTTTATCTACAACGTCTTTGCTATCCTGCTTGCCGGAGGAGCGTTCGTCAGGGCGAGGATACCACCCGCGTATGCAGGATTGGGGGAGGTTGTCAGCGTTTTGCCGGTCGTGATTATCGCACTGCAGCTTAAATGGGCCCAGTTTTCTGACAACCAATGAGCTTGCTCGACTTCAAGGACCTAGCTTTGCTCTTACATACGCGCCTGATACGTAGTGCAGCCAGTGAAAGGCGAAGGGTGGCAACAGACTAGCATACATGTTTTTCATGCAGCAGGCAACATGAGCGCTGTAATCTTCAATAAAGCTGACTTTCGTAGAATTTCTACAGAAGCCTTGTTCTGATATGATCTACATTATATTAATAAACTGCGCAAATTCGAACACAATTGACTAAGAGACTGAAAATAAAGCTATGAAAATTTATTGATAAACGATAATAATAAATTCATACATTCTTGTGACATCGATTAGATCGACTCATGAGAGACTCTATGCTATTTGTATCGAGTGAACAAAACTCTCTGAGGTAGAAAATCACTCGCAGTCTATACGACTGCTTCTCGCAGTCGAAACAGTGAGTTTTGAGACTATGTATCAAATTTGTTCGCGTTGATCGCACGTTAAAGAACGAATGTTTTAGTCACTTTAAATTGCTTCAAGAGCTTCGTTTTCATCATCATCTTCGCTACTGCTCTGAGACTCTTCGTGATGATGATGATTATTCAATAGTTTAAGAAGTTAGTGTGAGAATGCATCTCATCGACTATGAATGATGTGTGCCTGCGAGGCTAGCTCGCGAGGTTAGATCGAAGAGATTAACGAGTGAATAAAGATAGCGACTTGACAGAAGATGAAAACTCTGCGAGCTCTCGCTTTCGTTTCTTAGCAATTAGTTCTATCATCAATAGAGTGCTATCTTATTATCTTCTACTACGCAGTTTCACGTAAAGAAATCTCGTCGTCTCACAGTTCTAATTGCTTCATTCGCACGAAGCTGCTCAGTAAAAGATGTCGAATGCGCAGCGACTCACTAGAAGTTGCATGATCGAAAGAAGCAATAACTTCTCTCACACTGAGAATTTGTCGTCTCATCAGAACAGGTCTGAGAATCACGCATTCAAACACGCAGATGAGAAGTTTGAGTCGCAAGAATTTAATGAACAGACAGATCATATTTCTTGACAATCAGCAAGCGAAGTACGCAAGCAGTTAAAGAATCTGAAGACGCAGAATGATACTGCTTGTCTTGCAACTTTGTGTATCAAAACTCAAGCGAGAGACTCAATCAATTTCTGATCATCGATGTCAACATAGTGATGATCACTATCGAAGCAATGCACGCAAGCGTGCTAATCGATCTTGCGAGTCTAGAGAGCAAAGTGTCACGAATTACGACTTCTTGATGTTCTGACTGCGAGACTGTGAAGACTTCATAGTCGCGACGTCATCTGATTTCATCACGAAAGAAGAGAAGCTGCGATGATCTGCGTCATACTTGTCAGAGAAGTCTCGCAATCAGTGACGAGATCATGTGATGAGCATGTGCAATCATGATGAGATACTCGACTGAAAGTACTACACTGAATACTTGCGTGCTAAACTTAGCAATTCTGAAATTTGCAACTTTCAAACAGAATGTCGACTTGAGACTGCAAAGCAGCGAGTCGATCAAAACATCGCGAATTTCGAGCAATATCTTATCAGACTGTACGCAGATCTGAACTATCATATATTCAACGAGACTTGCATGATGTACTTGCGAATGAAGATTAACAAAATCATCATGAATGAGTTTCTTTGCATCTCATACATCTCTATCAATTATGTCGATCTGCTAAAGCATCTTATAGACATTGACTTGCATCTGCAAGACACTGACACATTGTCGAAGTTACATTTGCAGCAAAGTGAGAGTGCAGCGTCTCAGAAGAGTTTTCAATTCTCGCACGAGAAAACGAAGTCTATCGCTGCAACGAAGAATTCGAAGTTCTCTGCTTCGAGCACGCAGTCTAAAGACGATACAACACTCAAGTTCAGTGAATTCAAGCAAGATACTGCTTCATTCAATCTTACGTGCTGATCATGCAAGAAGCTGAAACACAAGATTGATAATTTGATGTGTCTCAACTATGCATTCAGACAAGAGACTTGCAATCATGATGAAGAAACGAGAAAAGAGAAAGTCTGATATTCATCATCGAATCATTAGATATAATTACGAAAAGACGATTGTCACATGCATTGATGATATCAGTACTGACAAATGTCTCTGAGAAAATGCGCGAAGCTCACTGTCTTATTGACTCTGAGATCGAGCGAAACTTTATATCACAATCATGAGTAAAAGAGCATCAGTTATCGAAGAATCATGCAATTCTGAAACAGATTCAGATGATCGATGATCGTTGAATTTTCTGCTATGATATGCATCAGATCGATATTGAGTTGATTGATCACAAGAAAGTTCGCAAGAGCTGAAACATTGAGTTTCATGCTGTGAACATGCAAGAATATGATATGATTCTTGATTATTTGTGATTAAATGAGATTGACTTGAATATTCGCTGACGCGAGCATCACTGATCGTATCGAGAAAACAGCATTTAGCGTGCAAAGCAAATACAAGTTAATCTGTGTGAAACATTGAAATTTGTTGAGCTGACAATGCTTGCAGCTAAGAAAAGAAAAGAGACTTATGTAGCTCTGCTTTATCAGCTGCTATTTACAAATGACTTATCACAGAACGCAGATCATCAGACTGCAAGATGCAATGCGCTTTAAGCGAAAGAATCAAAGATACTCTCTGTTATTCAAGATCTCAAGAAAGTGTTTTCTGAGATTCTTTCTGATAGTCTGAACACGCATGATCAGATGAAACATTTCATTGATCTGATGAAGAGCAAAATGTCTTGCATCGAATTTATTTATAAGATGACACGAAATGAGCTCGCTGCGATACGAGACTATTTAGACAGCGCGCTAGAAAAGAAATGAATTCATTCATCAAGTAATTCTGCAGAAGCATCTGTGTTGTTTGTAAAGAAGTTGAACGAAAGTCTTCATCTATGCGTAAACTATCGTGATCTCAATGAAATAATAGTAAAGAACAATTACTCATTGTCTCTACTGTTTGAGACGCTGAATCGCTTTGCTCATGCAAGACACTTTATCAAAATTGATATTTGCAACATCTATTATCACATTCGAATTCACAAGAGCAATGAATGAAAAACGATTTTTCATACACGTTACAATCAGTTTAAGTATCAGATGATGCTCTTTGAACTGACAAATGCTTTTGCGATCTTTCAGTTCTATGTAAATCACGCACTTAAGTCATTTGTGAATATTTGCTGCGTGATATATCTGAATGACATCTTAGTATACTCTGAGACGAAAGAGCAGCATTGGGAGCATGTGCGCAAAGTTCTTCGTGCGCTACTGAAATATCGACTGTATATCAAGCTGTTGAAATGCACTTTCAATCATAGCGAAGTTATCTTTCTGAGATTCGTGATAAAGCGAAGAGATATTCAGATGAAACAGTCTTGTATCGACGTAATCACTAGCTGATCTGAGTTCAAGTCTGCAAAGAACATTCTCATATTCTTGAAATTTGCGAAATTTTATCGACAATTTATAAGAAAGTTCTCTCAAATTGTCACATTCTTAACAGATCTAATCAAGAATGCGAAGAAGAGAACGATGCATTTGCTCTTCGCAATGACATCAAAAGCAAGAAAAACTTTTGAAAGATTGAAAGCAATCTTTGTCAATGCTCTCATTTTGAAACACTATGATTGAGATGCAGATCTTCACATGAAGATCAATGCATCAAATCGCGAAGTCGAAGACGTGCTTAGTCAGAAGAGCAAGACTGATCAATGACATTTCATTGTGTACTATAATTATAAGTTCAAAGATGTTACGATTCTAGCTACGCATCTTCGTTGATAGCTATGTTGATGACTATGTTGATGATTATGTTGATGATTATTCTGAGAGCTATCGTCGATCGCTCGCCGCTAGAGCATAGACTTGTTTCGAAGTCAATTCTATTCAGGGTTAGCTTATGTTCTTCTGAGTCATATAGATAGTCGATTCTTCTCTTCTAGATACTTTTCTTTCTTAGCATTTATATACTCGTTACATTACACTCATATGACTCGCTCTATGCTGATCTCTAACATTTCATGTCTCTTTATTGAAATTCTAACACTTGCGTGACGAGAATTTGAAGTCGCAGATCATTCTCATAGAAGAAGAAGAGAAATGAAAGATAAAGAAGATACTTGATCAGCGAATTAAGAAAGAAAAGATTGAGTATCTAGTTCAATGAGCTGATTCATCTTTCTATGAAAACTTCTGAAAATCAATGAAAAATCTTAGCAATGTGAAGAAGATCATTGAGAACTACAAGACAGAAAGACAAATACATCAGTCAACTGCAAAGAAGTCAAAGAGAAAAAAGAGAAACAGATCACGTAAGAGTCACGATTGAGAGAATATCAAAAGCGCAAAGACGTGAGTCTAAAAAGTTGATATTAAATCACAATTACAAAATCTCACATAACATATGTCTTCTAAAAAAGAAGATGATTAACTTCACGAAAGAGCGAAGAAAAGAAGCGATCAACGATTGCGAGCGAGAACGTCGAAGTGAAGAGAAAAGCTATTTATTCATCAGCGAATCTCGTCACGCACTGCTTGCTTCAGTTGATACTTACGAGATGAAGACGAAGCGACGTGACGACGACAAGAAGTGACGAGAACAAGAGAAGCGAGAGTCTCTACTCAACTGCAAAGAGCGAGATGATTTCAAGTGTGAGCAATGAAGTGTTGAGTCATCGCTCGCGCAGCGTGACGCATCATCAGCTGAAGAGAACGCGAGACTAGATTCATCACGTAACGATGCTTCTCTTCAAAGCAATGCTTGCATTTGCGAGCACACTCGATGAGAGCACGACGCATGTAAGTCATCACTACGCTCAGACGATGAACGCAGCGACAGCATCAGATCTTCTGATCATGATGATTTAACATACATCAGCATTTATCGAAACATGCAGAGATAGATATGTCTATCAGAAATCGTAAGTTCAGTCATCAACGCAACAGATGCGAAGAGAGCAGAAGAAGCAGACGCGACAGACGTTGCAGCAATGATGACGCGAAGAGAAACGTACATCTCAAGAAAACGAGCAGACTTCACGAGCATGTTAGCATGATCTCAATGAGCGCGAATGCTGCTACTTATCATGATAGTGATGATGATGATGATGATGTTGATACTGCTATGTCATTCATGTTAGCTCATGAGCTGACTTGCATCACAACAACGCTGCAACAAAAGAAGTTCATATCATGAGCTGTGAGCTATGCAAGATACGCATAGCAGATCTCATGCTTTGTCAGTTCAAAAGAGCAGTACTCACGAAAGAGTATGCTGAAATGAGACAAGAAGAAAAGAAAGAAAGCAAAGCTGAAGAATTGATATCAACAATCTTGCACTAACTCTGATTACGCTTGTTAACATGATCAATTCACAACACTTTTACACAAATGCTAAAGCACTGAAGATGTCGTTGCTACACTATCAGTTATTGAAAGACATAACGATGCTATGAAGACTTAAGAATGATTGACATCAACAATCTTGCACTAGCTCTGTTTATGCTCATTAGCATGATCAACTCATGACACTTCTACACAGATGTTAAAGCGCTGAAGAAGTCATTGCTACGCTGTCAGCTGCAAGAAGACAATATAATGCTATGAAGATTCAGAAATTGAGTCTTTAAGAAAAGATGCAGTTGTGAGAATGCATCTCATTGACTATGAATGATGCGTGTTGTTAGAAGCCAGCATAGAGCGAGTCATATGAGTGTAATGTAACGAGTATATAAATGCTAAGGAAGGAAAGTATCTAGAAGAAAAGAGCCGACTATCTATATGACTCAGAAGAACATAAGCTAACCCTGAATAGAATTGGCCTCGGAACAATCCTATAGCCTAGCGGCGAGCGACCGACGATAGTCATCAACATAGTCATCAACATAGCTATCAACATAGATGCGTAGCTAGAATCGTAACATTACTCTCTCTCTTCAACGATTCATGTTCGCATGAATGTATTTTCTTAGCCTTGTGTAGAATCGAAATGCCTATTGTAGCAGACTCACTATGCGAGATAGAATGATGTCATTGTAGCAGGCTCACTAGTTGCACATGAACGTATGACCAGGTTCACTGATGAATAGAGCGATGAGAGTGAGTAGATCATCGCATTGACCGTGCCATTGAAGCAGGCTCACTAGTTGCACGTGAACATTTGATCAGATTCACTGATAGGTAGAGCGATGTGAGTAGGTAGATCATCGCGTTGACGAAAGACGTCTTTGTAGCAGGCTCACTATTTGCACGCGAACGAGTCGACAGATCGATTCACTGATTGATAGAGCGATGTGAGTAGCTGAGTCATCGCATTGACGAAAGATGTCATTGAAGTAGACTCACTAGTTGCACGTGAACTCGATGACGAGTCAGATTCACTGATAGATAGAACGATGAGAGTGAGTAGATCATCGCATTGAGAGTGTCGTTGAAGCAGACTCACTGAAGTTTCAATATAGAAACAAGCTCAAAGATTTGCTTGTTGTCAAAGACATTATCATGTCATTGTCGCAGACTCACTAGTTGCACATGAACGAGTAGGCGGATCGATTCACTGATGAGTAGAGCGATGAGAATAGATGGATCATCGCATTGATGATGAGTGTCATTGAAGCAGACTCACTGTTGAGGTTTGCTCATCGAGATAGAGACTTCACGCAGTTCTTGACTGATCTCTTTGATTGCTCTTTGAAATAGAGGCTTCACGCAGTCATAGACTGATCTCGTTTGATTGTTCAACAAATTCGAAGAATCCCTTGCGAATCTGAATGAATGATTAATTCGCTGATCTTTGATCTAGTCGAATGATTTCGATCGTTTGTTTATACTCGCTGATCAGCGCACGAGTTCGAATCTTTTGTTTATTCTCGCTGAATCAGCTCATGAGAAAAGAGAGATGAGTGCTGCTGACGATTGCAAGCCGACTAGATCAAATGTTGATAGTGAGTTGAAGAATCGACAGAAGCACTCGAGAATCGATGCAGATTATTTCACTTCGCCTGTAACGAAGAAGCATTTATATAATGTTAGAGACCAGCATAAAGCGAGTCATATGAGTGTAATGTAACGAGTATATAAATGCTAAGAAAGAAAAGTATCTAGAAGAGAAGAGTCGACTATCTATATGACTCAGAAGAACATAAGCTAACTCTGAATAGAATTGACCTCGAAACAACTCTATAGCCTAGCGACGAGCGATCGACGATAGTCATCAACATAGTCATCAACATAGCTATCAACATAGATGCGTAGCTAGAATCGTAACACGTGTCTGCAAGACTAGCTCGCGAGATTAGATTGAAGAAACTAACGAGTGAATAGAAGTAACGACTTGACAGAAGATGAAAACTCTGCGAGCTCTTGCTTTCATTTCTTAGCAATTAGTTTTATCATCAATAGAGTACTATCTTATTATCTTCTACTACGCAGTTTCACAGAAAGAGATCTTGTCATCTTACAGTTAGCATCTTGTAACATTCTTGATTGCAGATGTGATCAGTTCAAGCAGTGCATGAGTACATGCTTCGTTGTCTGATGACTTCATTCACAGTCACATCGCAAGCTATTCATGTCTGAAATGTTTCTAAAGTGCAGATAAGTGTTCAAATCTATGCATTCAATTTTGATATACATGCCAGAATGCTTTCTGCTTTCTGAAAATTATCATGCATCTTTATCATTTTATTGCTCAGATGCAATCTTTGTGCTGAGATTGTATTAATGTTTGCAATGCATTCTTTGTACTTTTCTCATTATTGATTTCATTAATCTTTGTGATACTGTGTTATTGTGATGCTATCGCTTGTTAAAATCATTGTAAAGAAGAGAATGCATTGTCTGCATCTTAACTGTATCTTTGCATCTTCTTGAATGAAAACATTCAGAAGTACTATTTTCTTGATGACAAGTGAGTGAAAAATGATGCAATTAACTTTCGTCAAATGAATGTGTATTAGTTCACATACTTGTTTAATCTTTTATGTTCAATTATTGACTTGATTGTACAATGTGATCTTGTTCTGTAACATATTCAAATGAACATGTAATGAGCTTGTATATGTTTCTGTCTTTAAAGTTTTGATGCTTACTTTTTTGAACATTTCTGCTACATGATGCAGAGTCTGATTCTGAAGTGTTTTTAATTTGTATTCTTTGCTCAACAATTTATCTTTCTTGTCACGCTGATATCAGATTGATGCTTCAAATGCAATTTTTGATTTCACTACTGCTAAGTATACTTATCTTACTTTTGTGAAAATAGCTTCTTATGTAAAGACTTCAAGATGACTAAGTGTCAGCATTCTTGTGACGTGATTCATCTTTATTTATTGAAGATGTGCATCTCATTGCAGTTTCATGTTCAGTTGCATCTTTAGAACTCATATGTTTGATTTCAATTTAATAATTGAGTTTTCTATTTATATGCTAGTCATCATGTTGAATTTCTTCAATTTTCTAATGAAATGCATGAGCTTGTACTTTTCTGATGCGAATGTTGCGTCATGAGTGCAAGCTCATTTCATGCAAACATCATGTGCTTTGCTCAGTGTTTTACAGATTTCTTCAGTGAATCTGTTGTAAACTAGAATGTTAATATCATTTATGAAGTCAAGCACTTTGATTTTAATTTTCAATGCTTCGCATTTTTCAATTAAACTTATGTTAAAGAATAGAAAAAGAATCAATGAAATGAAAAATCTTTGTGATATGTTTGCATTTATCTTACGTATGTTGCTCATTTGTTCATTGAATATTAGTGATATCTCTCAATTCTTTAGAAAGCTGCGTGTTCATTTAATTATGTAACTTGATGTTCTTTTCATTTTCAACATATGCAGAAGTTTGACATGTGAGACTTAATTAAACACTTTGATGATGTTTAAGCTTAGCATGAAGATCATATATTTGATTTTACAACTTTATACTGTGTGAACTTGATTTATCAGTAGATTTAACATTGAGATCATGAATCATTTGCATCTTGCTCTTATTTGAGCATTTGATAGCATGTGATGAATCTCAATTATGTCACTTAATCTTTTGATCATGATCAACTTCAACGCTTTGCTCATGATATTGAATAAAGCAATAAGTCAATACATTTTTGAATCAATATAATCACTTTTCTTTGATTTATATAATATTATTGTCTAAATCTTTTTAAACTGCTTTGAATGATACTTGTGTATTATGCATGCATTGAATAAACTCGTCAGTACTGAGATCAGTTCTGCAAGACTCACTTGAAGCACTCTGTTTGAAATATCTGAAGCACTCAATGCTTTGTTTGCTTTTACTCATTTAATTCTTTGCTTCACTTCATCTTCTGTGATGCATGAATTGAATGAGACTGTCAAAAATATGAATGATTTTGTGATGTTGTTAACATTTGCTTGAGAAGATGAGAGAAAGAACTTTTCTTGCAATATCTCGATTTTTTTCTTGAACGTCGTTATCATATGATTGATATCACTTCACTTCAATGACAAAAACTGAGAAAGCTTTTTAGATAACTGACTTTCAATTTTAACTCATTTTGTAAAGCATCATATTGATTTAAGTGCTTCACTCAACTCATGCATTTATAATTTGAAGTGTATGCATTTCATTTGTTGAATTATCTTGTTTTTATAATCGTTGTGCTTTAAATATTCATTTCATGCTTCTAATGTGTCTTATGTTTTTTATATGATTCACAGTCATCTTGATTTCATTACTACTTTGAAGCAGCTTTGATTTCAAAAGTCTCTTGCTCAATTTAATGATTTTGCCAAAAGAGTAGATTTCTCAATGATTTTCTGTAGCACTCTAATAATCTTATACACTTTGTCATTCATCATAATCTTGTCATCTAAAGAGTGTTTCAAAGATAGATGTATTCATAGATAAATACTCAATGCTTCTGTATTCATTTTCTTTCAAAGTCATCAAGTTAAGAATTGCATTGAGATTGTTTGTAAATATAACTTTGTGATGATCAAAAGATGATTCAATCTTTAATGCAAATCAATTCATATCTTGCACTTGCATGTCATTGACTGTATTTTCTCGCTGCTAAAGACTAAATTAATCATCGTAAATTGATTGTGAGCTTTGCAAGTAATAATGTCTGATTTCAGCAATAATTTCAGTATTGCATTTGTGATGATGTTTAGTAAAGTATCAATCATCATATGATGAATGAAGCATTTTTGTCTTTCTCAATGAGAATGATGTAGATTGAAATTTTTTACAATCAATTGTTTACAATCATTCTTAAGTAGTTTGTTCAAACAAGAAATGATTAAAGATTTCTCTGTAAATGTAGTAAATAATGAGCATGAATTGTAGACGTTTAAAAGTCTTAACGTTTGCATTTCATCATCTGCATTGCAAGTTAATATTTTGATTAAGCAAATGTCTGACTCAACTGTTTTTACTATTCATTGATTGAATTTTAAACATTTGTTAATGTATATGCATGTTCTTGATTGAAATGATGAGTTTTTCATTAAATGAAAGAATTTGTGTGCTGAGTTAAATGTTTGTAAATCATTATTGTTGTTATCTTACTTCTGTATAGTTATTATGTTGAATTCACGAACTTCTTTGTTAATTAAAAATAATTCTTGAATTTTTAATGACTTTCTGATGTTGTACTGTAGAATTTGTAGAAAAGATTGTTTTATCATAAAGTTATTCATAGCTGTTGTTGACTCTGCAATGAGAAGATTCTTTGTATGCTTTCAATCATCAAGAATCTTTCTTACTTTCTGATTGAACATTTCTGAATCTGTCTATCAAAAATATGTTGTATACGTTGCATGCAACATACATAGAGCACAATTTCTATGCTGATTTCTTTCTTAAATTTAAGAGATTACTCAAAGAGTTTTCTTGTGACAAATTCACAGTTCAAGAGAAACAAGATCTTTCACTGCTCAAATTTCAATAGTTTACTTCTTAAGCATGAGTTGCAGACGTTTTGTTTATGATATGCATGCATATCACAGTCGATTTCTTCTTTAATC
>JAABUV010004215.1_pt1 | contig 17428 bp, 13 predicted proteins | sample 5559971 | NCBI WGS metagenome assembly JAABUV01 (sample SAMN10711881, study PRJNA513362) | rock metagenome | isolation source: Antarctica rocks | place: Antarctica: Victoria Land, Knobhead nord | collected 2015-12-19
AGCAGTATGCCAGACCGCATGCACCAGTAGTCACCTGCCACACGATGGCGTGAACTCTGTGTGCTTTGTCCTTTAGTGCCACGTGCACGCGTGTGAAGCTGTGCTGTCGTGCCGTGCTATACATCACTGCGGCTGCCTCCCGTCTTTTACTGTCAGGTCCTTGACAGGCTCTGCTGGCGCCACTGCTCCGGTGCTCACATCGTCGCCAGCTGTGTGGCACTCGTGTTCAGCAACATCGTGACTCCTGTTGAACAACATCCTGACCCCTGGCAACCACAGATGCCGCCGCCGCGCTCGAAGAGGAGGAGGTAGATGACATCAGCATAACATCATAGGGATGCGCTTGCATCCTGCAGAAGAGGACGCCTGCGATCATTACAGGCACCTCTGCACGCACGGCATGCACGACTGGCGGCTAATTCTTGCACGCAGCACGGGCGCGCTGCCTTCATCGGCCTTGCCATTGCATCGAGTGGCTTGCCAAAAGCATCAACATCCTGCCATGTCAACCAATATGCGCATGACGCAAACAACTGGGAGGCGCCCTGGCAGGCTGGGTGCCGCCAGACCCATGCAGGCAGCGCTGCATGGGCGCCCATACACGCCGGCACCTAGCCAGGCGGCACCCTGGCAGCCTCAAGCGCTCCACGCCCGCGCCTGGCCTGCCGAGCCGCAGGCCGTGACAGGCGCCTCCGTTTGGGACAGTGCCCCGCCGGAGGGATGTCAGCCAGACCCTACCAGCCCTAACCTGACCCTTGGTTAGCTCCTGCATGGCCGGCCCGCGCGCCCCGACTTTGCGTGCCATGCGCGGGCAACCTGAAATGGCATACCTGCGGCGGCGCAGGCGGGTGCGGAGAAAAAGCTTTCTTCGGCTGGCTTGGTAGCCTGTGAGCAGGGCCGCTCGCGCGCCCAAACACATGGGCGGTCCAGTCGTTCACAGCCCGCCAAGCCAGACCTAGTTCGAAACCCAGCATAGCAACAGAGTCTGCACCCCGGAGCGCATGCAGCGCTGTCACGGCCTCAGCCAGCAAGGCGCAAGACCGGGACGGCGCGGGCCGCCTGAGCGGACTGAGGAGGGTGCGCCCGGAGGGTAGGATTTGGTGCGTGTGCTGCGCAGCAACAGAAAGCGACCCAGCTTGGCAGCCGTGCAGCGCTGTTGCGGCCTCGCCCGACAAAGGCCTAGGCACCAACAGCGCTAGGAATGCCCGGCCTAACTTGGACATGGGCTGGAAGGTCCATGCAGCGCTGCTGCGGCCGCGGCTGCAACAGCCTCAGCCCCAGCAGCGATGCCGCACTGCGCCGGCCAGGCCGCTGACCGGCACACTGTGAGTTCTGCCTAGGTACAGTGCACTGTCGTGGCCGCAGCTCGGGCGCGCACGGCCCCAACAGCGCTGGCACATGTAAAATGGCCAGGCTCCCAAATTTCCAACCTCAAAACAGGTGGCGCTGTCACGACCCGGGCAGGTACAGCCCAGACCCGGCAGCGCCGCACTTCAGGGCCCCTGAGGCCCCGCAGAAAAAGCATCATAACGTGCCGGGACACAGGGCAGCGCCCATGGCGGGCGCGTCACTGAAACCCTGCAAAGCCGAACCCATCCAGGCCCTCACCTGGAAACGCCCCGAAAGGCAGCCCCAGCGGCGCGCCGCTGCCGCCGCTGAGCGCCGGCAGGCCGCTGCCAAAGAGCCCGAGCCCGGCGTCCCCCGCGCGCGTGCCCAGCAGGCTCCCGCCGGGCGAGTCCGGCCCCAACCCCACGCGAGCTGCGGCGTCGCCTGCACACCCCAGTCCGGCGCCCGGCGACGCGCTCAGCGCGCCGCGCTCGCATGCGGCGCCAAACCCTGACGCCCCGCCGCTGAACCCTGCAAACCCGCCGCCCTGCGCGCCCAGCCCGACCAGCGCCGGCGCGCCGCCCGGCCACTCACCGATCACTCGCCCCATGCCCGGCGTGGCTAGCGCAGCGCCGCCCGCGAGCAGCGCCGACGAGGCGCAGGGCGAGGGCGGGCTGCCGGGCCTTCCGTTTGGAGCTCTCCCTGCCTGGCAATGCGAGCCGTGAGGCGAGCCGGGCGCGGCCCGGGCCGAGCGACCCAAGCGGCTACGCACACCGCCCCGTGTCGGCGCAGGCTCCAGCAGGCGCTCGCTGCGCGGCGCAGGGGCCGCCCCGACGCCGCGTGGTGCCGCCGCAGGCGCGCACCCCTCCCGGGCGCCGGCCTGCGCAGAACATCCATCCAGGCTGAGCTGAGCAGCAGGCCAGACAGAAATTGAGAGTGTTGGGGACAAATGCTGGGCACTGCTGCATGAGGCACAGGAGGCAGGCGCTTCGGCCGGGCCTGTGCAGGAGGGCCTTGCACTGGCGCCGCGCAGTGTGGCAAGCGCAAACAGGGCGGTCAGCGTCCCAGCCAGCCTAGCATGGCTGCAAGAACAAAGTACCCATTGCATCAAAACCACAGTAAAGCACGCGCTAGCCCTAGGTGCGCGCTGGTCATAGAAAGTTAGGTCCTCTCCTTGCGCAGCTCGAAAGCGCGCGCGCACCGGCGGCGCGCCATCGTCGTCATCGTCGCTCGCCAGGTCGGGCGCGGGCCCGCCTGCCGCGCCCGCCCACTGCAACTGTGTACCGGCGCCGGGCGCGTCCCGGCCCGCGCCCTGCGCAGCACAGCGGGCGAGGGCCCTCCTCGCCGGGCGGCCCGCGCCGCCGCCGCGCCGCCTGCCGCGCGCGCCCGCGCCGCCGCGCGCCGCTCCCAGCCCCGCTGCGGGCGCGCCCTCGGTGCCTGTCAGGGCAGGCGGACCGCCGCGGCTGCCGCGCCCGCGGCCGGGGCCACGCCCGCGGCCGGCGCCGCCGCCGCGGCGGCCGCGCCCGCGCACGCCGCCGGCCGCGAGGGCCGGCTGCGGGGAGAGGCTGAGGTCTGAGGCAGACCGCGCATGGCCGTGCTGAGGCGCACATGCCCCACGCGGCTCGGCGGCCGCGGTGGGCTCGCCGATATCGGAGTCGCCGCGCGGCGGGCGGCCGCGGCGCCTCTTCTGCTGGCCGCCCTCGCAACTGGCGGCGGCACCGCGCGGCCGCTTGCTCGCCGGCGCGGCGCGGCGCCTCTTGGCGGCGGGCAGCGCGTCAAAGGCGGCGGCGGCGGTGCCGGGCGGCAGCGTCAGGGTCAGCGTCTGGCCGACCCGCGCCATGGCCCAGCCCGCCGGCAGGCACGCCGCCACGCGCGCCGCGCCCGACAGCACCTGCGGGCTCTTGCGCTTGCGCGCAGGCACGAAACCCTGCTCGGCCAGGCGCTCGCCCGGGGCGGGCTGCTCCGGCACAGGATCCCTCCCTGCGATCAGCGGGGCCCCGTTGCCGCTGCCTGCGGCATCGCCCGCGCGCTCGCCAGCCAGGCCGGCTGCCACGTCTGCGCCAGTGACGGCGCCGGCGACAGCGTCCGCTGCGGGCGCCGCAGGGGCGGCCGCGGCTGCGCACATGGCCGCGCGCCGCGCACTGCGCCGCGTGGGCCCCTCGCCGCCGCTCCGGGGTCGCCCGCCGCACAGCGCGGCGCCGCGGCTGCACCGGCTGGGGCTCTGGCCGCCGCCCGCGCGGGCCGCCCCCGCGCTCGGGCGCGCCGCCCGCACCTCCGTGGCCTCGGAGTGGTCGCTGCTGGCGCCGCGGCGCGCAGGAGCTGCGGCGGCGGCGGCGGCAGCGGCAGCGGCTGCTGGCGCCAGGCCTGATAGGGTCCCCTCGGCGCCGCCGCCAGCGCAAGCAGCGGCCGCCGCCGCCGCCGCCGGCGGCGGCGCCGCCGGCGCTTCCTTCGAGCCCCGCTCAGGGTCAGCGCCGGCGCCGTCCTTGCGCAGCGCGGCTGCGCAGGCGGCCTGGCTCTCGGGCGCCAAGGCATGGGCTGAGACGTCCGCATTCGCGCAGCCTGCATGCAGGGCCTCCCGGGCAGGCTCCAGCCACTCCTGCAGCTCGGGCCGCGGCCCGGCCTCTGCTTGGCTGCTGCGTCCGCCGCCCGCGCTCTGCGAGCCGTCTGCCGTGCGGCGCGCGGGCGATGCTGCGGCAGGGGCGGCGGCAGCCTGCGCGGCAGCACCGCCGGCGCAGCCCTGCTCTGGCAGCCCCGCGCGCGGCAGCGACGCTGCCAGCGGCCGCGCAGCGCCGGCCGGCGGCGCCGAGGCGCCCGTGGGGCATGCAGACCCTGCTGCCGACCCTGACTTTGCCGCGGAGCCCCGCGCGCCCCGCGCGGCCTCAGGCGACAGTGAGCGCGCGCGCACGGAGCGCGCCGCGCCGCTGTCGGTGTCCGTGTCTGGCGCTGCTCGCGCGCCAGGATCTGCGCTAGGGTCTCTCCCTGCCAGCGCAGCCGGCGGCGGCCGCGGGGTAAAGTCGTGCGAGGCGGCTGCGGCGCGGGCGCCGCCGCGCGCGCGCGACGGCGCGAGCGCGCTCACTGAGCATGTGGGCCGCGCCCAGCGTGGGCAGGCCATGCCGAACCGCCTGCGCGCGTAGCACTACGGTTGCACAAAGGGCGCTGATTGTCTCGGATCGTCCCTTCCCTGCTCCAGTCCTTGCTTTGCTCCCAAAAAGCCATTTCGTCTCGAAGCTGACCACCAGAGCTCTACGAGCCTTCAAGGCGGCCGCATCAGTCGGCACACGTAATATATCCCTCAGGGCGTCGCCTTCGTGTGAGCAAGGCCCGCCGTCATGCATGCCAGATGCTTTCAGCAGCAGCATCAAGTCTGGCAGTGTCTCTCCGGACGCGCCGGGCGCGCGCGCGCACCGGCAGGCGCGGATGAGGGCGCTCGGCCGGCAACCCAACCGGGCCGCAGCCGCATCCAGCGGCATGCGCAGGCACGCGTGCAGGTCATCCGCCGAGGGCCCCTGCGCGCGCGCAGAGGCACTCAGCAAGCGTTCTTTGACATTTGCTGAAGCGAGCACACTGACGCTCTGACAAGACCCCAATATAGCAGATGTGCCAGGAGCCACCAGGGGTCTGTGCGATGCATAGGCATTCAAAAGGCATGGCCGCTCTGCAATGACTCTGTGGGTGTCCCAGCGCCCCTGCATGCCTGCCCAGTCTGGCACAGTCACAGCACCTCAGACACTCCGAACGGTCCCTGAACTATGGCTGCCTACAACCCCGCTTTAAGTCCGCAGTCCGCCTTTGCAGAGCTTGCACCCCGCACATGGCGGGGGCAGTGGTGGCTTCACGGGTGACTTGGAGGCGCGCCTGCAGCGGCGAGGTCTCGGCGGCGGCGCACGAGCGCGGCTCCAGGCCGCCAGACGACGAGAGGCGCGCGGCACAGACGCTGGCCGCACCGCTGGCGGGGGCCGCGGCCCCCGGCGCGGCCGCGCACGCGCTCGAGGTGGGCCCCAGGCCACCGCCGGAGACAGAGCTGGCCGGGACAGCCGGCGCAGCGTCCTGTTGCCTTGCTTGCAATGCGAGCGCTGCGTCAACATTCTCCGCATCGGCTGTGGCAGGGCCGCTGCCGGTCGGGCCGCTGCTCGCCGCGGCGGCCGGCGCGGCGGGGGCGGGGCCCTGCGGCGTGCCGCCGCCCCCGGCGCGCTCGCCCAGAACCAGGGCGGCGGCGCCGCCTGCAGTGCAGGCGGGGCTGCCGGTGCCGCCGCCGCTGCTGCAGGCCGCCGGGGGCGGCGGCGGCGCCGGCGGCGTCTCCAGGGCGGGCAGCGCCGCGGCCTCCCGGGCCTGCGCCGCCTTTGACCGCCCTGCGGTGTCATACGTGCGCGCGATGCGCCGCGGCACGTACAGCCCGAGCGCCTGCGGTGCCGCCCGCGCGAGCGCTGCCGGTCAGGCGCGCGCGCGGGCCGCGGCGCTCCATGGCAGCGCGTCGCATGACGTGGCGCAAGCCAGCGCGTGCGGTCGCGATGCTGCTCTGCAAGATGCCGCGAGCCGTGGCGCATGCTTCAGGCCATGCCTTTGCGCTGCCGCCGACACCCTTGCGAGCCCGACTGATGCTTGTCTGGCTGCGAGTACACGCGGGACGGCCGCCTGCCCAGGCGCCGGCGGACCCCCCCGGCAAGCGCAGCAGGTTTACTATATTGACGACGGGGGCGAGGGCGGCGGCGCGCGCACCGAGAGCCGGTCGCGCAGCCAGAGATACAGGCCCAGCATGCCGTACGGGTCGGGCCGCGCGACCGCGAGCTCCAGCACGGCGAACGGCCGGTCCGGCGCGGGCGTGGCGCCGCGCGCGCAGCAGGCCCAGCGCGCCACGCCCGCGCCGCGGCCCGCCGCGTCGAAAAGCGGCACGAGCAGCGATGCGCGCACGCGGCAGGCCGCGGCCGCGGCGCCGCGCGCATACGCGCCGCGCGGCAGCGCCTGCACATCCTGGAAGTATTCCGCCTGCCGCCGCCAGCAGCAGCCCTCAGCGCGTTGCGGCAGGTCGAGTGCTGCGCATGGGGGGAGCAGCGCCGCCGGCCGCAGCGCGGCGCCAGCGCGCGCGCTATCTTCACAGGCCTGCCTATTGAAGATGAAGGACGCACGCAAGCAGCAGAAGGGCTGCCATCACGGGCTCCAGCCGGCTAGCAGAAGGCACTGAAAGCCGCTCTCGGCACATGCCGCCACCTGCGGACGGCCCTTCTGTGGTCCGCAACACGCGGGGAGGGGGGGCGCATGCCAACCCCGTCCCGCACCTCGCCGCTCTGGAACACGCGGCCGACGCAGCCCAGGGCCGCGGCGGGCGCGCCGGCGTCGCAGGGGAACCCGTGCGCCCTGGACTGCCGCCGGAAGGCATGCAGCAGCGCGCCGGGCGCGCCCTCCACGCTCCAGGGCTCCCCCTGCCAGGCGCGCAGGGCGTCGCCGGGCCGCTCTGCGCGTGCCGTCTGCCTTGCAACAGGGGGCGCGGGGGCCGGCGCAACACCCCGCGCCGCTGTGCACGTGCTCGTGTCAAGCAGGCAGCAGCGCCGCTGTGCTGCAGAGCGGCAGGGCGTGCCGCAGCGGCGTTGTCCGCGGCGGTGTGAGGCGCAACAGCCACGTGTTGAGAGGTAGCTACCTAGCTAGGTGGCTAACAAGCAATCAAGATGCGGCCGCGCCTTGGTGCGCAGCTGGACGTCGCCCTCCTCATCAAATTGGGGCCCCCACACCTGCGCGCAGCAAGGACCGCAGGTCGCACAGGCGCTTGCAGCAGGGCGGCTGGGCATGCAAGCCGGCCAGCGCGGTGACCACCGCGCTCCAGGGGTCACCACGACGTGAAGCGTCTACTTCTTAGCGTGCAAGCAGACTGCTGCAAGCAAGGGCCGCAAGGAGCAGCCAAACCCGATGAGCGCCATCCAGCACTCACCCAACTCACGCAGCGTGTGTACATGCGTGTATAAACCTCCTTTGGCAGCCCCAAATACAACAGCCTGCCACAGAGCGTCCTGCAGGCAGCCTAAGCAGGCCATGCCGACGGCATTAATTCAAGCATCATCTTTCCCGAACTGGCGGGCCATGGAGCTTGGGCTCGCGACCCAGACGAGGCTATCTTCATGGGCTAAGGTTAGCGAGAGGCCGTCTGGGCGGCCTTTGGCACCTTCGACAGTGCCCAGCCGACATCAAGATGGAGTACCCCACGCCAGGCTCGAGCCCACCTCTAACACAGGCCCTCAGTCTGGCCAGCCTCTACCTAGCATGGTTGCGCACCTGCACCAGGGCGCCCTGGCAGACGCTGCCGGCCACCTGGCTGAAGCCCGCCACCGCCTGCCGCAGCCGCTCGCGCAGATCGCCCATCGCAGGCGGCCCGCGCGCCACTGCTACCGCCGGCACCGCTTGCCGTCCGCCCCCTCGCGCGAGCGCGGCGCTGCGGTGCAGTATGCGCCCCTGCTCAGCTGCGCACGCCCTGCCTGGACGCGCCGCCGGTGTCCGCTGCGCTGCGGCCCTCCAAGTGTACCCTTCAGGCGCGCCTGCCGCGCCCGCCCCGCCGAACAACTGCCGGGATCACGCGCCTGCGTGTTCCCGCCATTCAAGAATTGCTTCCCATACCCCTGTACCCTTGCAGGGGAAGCGTGGACTCGGGAGCATTGCAGTGTTGTCCGAGAGCTTGACAGGCAGCGACGCCCGAACACAGTAGCGCGCCCGATGCGGACCTGCCTGCGCGGAGGGCGTCTGCCGAGCTTGCGCGCTTTCCGGCCGTTTACATCTGTGCCACCGCGCCCACACGCGCGAGCGGCAGCGGTCGCCAACGTCAGCTTTGCGAGCTCACGGAGGAGGTTTGCAGGGGCGGCCTTGCTGGCTGCCGGCCTGATGTTCAGCGGGCGCCCGCGCGGGCTGGCCGCGTCTGCCGCGCAGCAGTCTGTCGACAAGGTATGGCTCTGAGTAAGTGGATGTCTGCAGTTTGCCCGCATATGGCTTGGCAGAAAGGACGGGCTGGGGCAGAATGCAAACTTGCAAATGGACATTTGGCAAGGCAATGCACTGATGTTTTGACGTGGCGCTTGTGCGGGCCCGTGACAGGTGCTGGTAGAGCCAAACTGGCCGGAGAGCTGGCCGTTCTCGCCCACAGACTTCCAACGCTATGATGAGAGCAAGGACGAGCGCTTTTATGATGCGCCCAGGCACGGCCGCCCGGCGCGGATGCTCCGTATAGCCTGAAGCTTGGCGGCGCTGCGTGGCGACGTTCTCAGCCTCTGCAGCGCGCAGGTTCGTCACGCACATCGACGACGGCGCTATTGCTGCCCTGACCAGGTGTGCTGCGGGGCTCGCACTGGCTGTGTGAGATGTCCGAGACGTTTTGATAGGTCAGGCATTACCTGTGTTTCGCCACTTACTGCAAGCACACAAGCGTTGCGGTGCTACTTTGGGGCGGTGGATGTCTTATCAAGCACACCTCTTCTCTCTTCTGGCGGCCGGCAAAGCTGTCGCGCGGGTCTGCAAACCACAGGCACTACCAGGAGGTGTTTCCGCCGTCAGGGCGCAAGGACGTGGCGGTGCTGGACCTGTGCAGCTCATGGATTAGCCACTACCCGCCAGGCTACACTGCTGGCCGCGTTGCGGGTGCTGCCCGCTCCCCCTGTTGCCCTTGCAAGGGCGCTGTGCGCGAGCAGCACACATATTGTGCCTGTGCAGTGTGCATTGCCTTGTGGATATATTGAGCATGCGCCAACCAAGTCCAAAGGACTGCGAACACATGCTGCCACTTACCCCTGATACCAGCTGCTAATATCCCTTCAGCTTGAACGGCATGCAGCCGGCAAACACATGGTGCCTTGGTCCTGCTTTCAAACCAGGGGCGCTCGGGCAGGTCTGGGCATGAACGCGGACGAGCTGAAGCGCAACCCCGTGCTGACCGAGCATGTGGTGAAGGACCTGAATGCGGACCCGCGCCTGCCGTATGAGGACAACGCGTTTGACGTCATCACCAACACCGTTAGCGTCGACTACCTCACCCGGCCCAAGGAGGCGCGCTTGGGGGCGGGGTAGGTTCTGTGTCTTCAGCACATGCAGGACTCGCACAAGGAGCAGCGAGGGGTGCACGCCCGGCATGTTACGAGTGGGGGAGACTTCGCATGTTATGACGGCATGAGATTTGCAGATTCACCCACTTCTTTTTCTATCGCAGCTGCTTGCAGATACACCCAATGGAACCTCCATGAACAGGGTCATTGGGCGGTTTCCCAATGTTTGTGATAATGCATTGTGTACCAAGCTGGGCGGCCTGGCTATCAAGCTTGGCGGCCCGGCTGTAGAACTTAGCCCGGTGAACAGGCACTGGGGCAATGCGCAGATGTTTGCGGAGATGCACCGGGTCCTCAAGCCGGGCGGCCTGGCGATTATGAGCTTCTCCAACCGCTGCTTCCCCACCAAGGGTGCGCCCAGCCCGCCCATCCCAGGAGCGCCTCCATGCTGCTTTTCTTTCAGACCATCTCTGTGGCTCGGCTGGCTGCCCTGCGTTGTAGGAGCTGCCGTCAGCCGTGTAAGGCCGCCCTGCAAACGGGAGCGCTGCATCACGATGCCGCGGGAGTGCTGCGCTGCATCACGGTCCATCACGCGCCGCGCAGCCATCTCCATCTGGACGAGCACGGGCGACGCGGACCACGTGTGGATCGTGGGGTCCTACTTCCACTTCTCGGTGCCGGGCGGCTGGACGCCGCCGGCCGCCGCGGACATCACGCCCGGCCCGACGGGCGGCGCGCTCGGCGCCTACTTTGGCGCCCGCTCCGACCCCATGTACGTCGTCAGCGCGCGCAAGCGCGAGGCCTGATGGAGCGCGGGAGCCGCAACTTCTCGGAAATCCAATAGGCAGGAGGCGCAGCCCCAGCTCCCCAAAGGCCGTCTAGGAACCAACTGGCAGCCTTACACGTGGGTCTGTGCAGCTTCTCAGCTCCTTTCAAGAGCTTTGGCTCTGCATGCGCGAGTATACAGTCAGGCTTGCAGGCTAGCTGTGGGTGCGCTGGCGAAGTAGCAGCGTGTACCCCCTTGAGGCTGACATAGCCTAAAAATGAAAGCAAGGAACGCATGCATCAGAATAGGTGTAGGCTGGGTACCATGGTAGCGTTGCAGGGCGTGTTGTAAGCTTACTTGGACCGCAACGGTGGTTGAACCTGTGTACAACAAGCCCGAATCACCGTGCACTGTAGCTTCCTGTATCACGCATGTGATCTGCAGATCAGCTAATGCCCCTGACAGCAGGCAGCGCCGCACACTTGCATCCGCACAGTAACCACAGCAGGCTCATGGCAGGCATGCAAATAAGCGTTCACTCTCGGATGCTCTGGACTGCGCTGGCTGGCTCCCCCGCTTGCCGCACATCTGGCATAGGCCGCCCAGAAAGAATTTGGGCCACGGCTTACCCCGCGGCGGCCCTCACCCGGCCTGCGTGGCGCGCAGCAGGTTGTTGCGGCTCTTGATCGCGCCAGCGCCGGTGCCGGCCGCGGCGATGGAGCCAATGCTCAGGTAGGGCGACGCAAAGCCGCCGCCCTGCAGCAGCTCTGGCGGCAGCTCCAGGCGGCCCACCTGTCGGCCGCCACACCCGGCTCATGTGGGTGGGGCGTTGGGGTCAACGGCCGGCCCAGCTGGTGCGCCCAGGCAGACCTCGACTGCTGCCTGGGCTGCATTGATCATGCTGTGTAGTGGTGCCCCAAGTCTGCTGGCGCCAACCTAGTCGCCTTCAAGGCACCTCGCACAAACTGTTCCCAAGACACAAAGCCCCATATTCGCTCGCCACGCGCTCCGAACTCCATGCAGACACACGAGGGAGGGGCGGCAGGCGCGCCTGCAGCGTCGTGACGCACTCCATGGAGTCCCCGCGCACGGGCGTCAGCAGGTAGACGCGCCGTGCCGCAGCGTCCACCGCGCGCACCAGGCCCACGCCGATGCAGGCGTGCTGCGGGCGGGCGCGCTCCGACCCTAACCCTAACACCAGCCCTCCCTCCCACGCCGCGCTATCCGCCCCAACGCGCTCGCCACCGCCCGGGGCGCCGCCTTGCATGGGCTCCGCATCGGGCTCGGGCTGGGAGCCCTGGCAGGTGCCGAGGCCGTCTGCGCCGCCGCTGGGCTGCGCGTCGCCGCGCGACGCCGCGAGCAGCCCGACGAGCGCGCCGTTCAGCGCGTGCGCGAGCATGTGGGGCGGCACCTCCGCGTGCAGGAACTGCGCGCTCGGCATGGCCGGGGGCGCGGGTCAGGTGTGGGGCATGGGTCAGGCACTGCGGGGCACAGGTCAGGCACTGCGGGACCCAGTGCGCTGCATGTTCAGCTCTTGCACGACCCCCAGAAATGATGTGCATACGACAGCCGAGTGTGCCTTATAACAAGAGGGTCAGTGTAAGGAGCGCTGTAACTGCTCCCTGGTCGACGGGCTGACAAATGGAGGCTGCAATGAATGAATGCACGCAGACCCTGAGCACACTGCATGTGGGCCTGCACTCAAGGGGTGCGCTGCACGGCGTGCCCGCCCCGGAGCAGGCGCCCGTGGGGCGCGCCTGCACGGCCACGTCATCCAGGCTCGCTACGAGCGGCGCCTGCGCGGCCAGGGCCGCGGCGGCCACCGCCTGCCCCTCGGCGTCCCAGCCGCCCGAGGCGCTGGGCGCGCTCAGCGCACCCGCGGCGCCCGGCGCCGCGGCCCCGGCCGCGGCCCCAGCGGGCGCGCTCCGCAGGCAGCGCCGCGCCCAGGCCGTCCAGGCGAGCGCGCGCGCCTCGACCGCGCTCGCCCGCCGCGCCGCGCCGCCTGCGCCGCCTCCCGGCGCCTTCAGCGCTGCGCGTAGCAAGGCCACGGCCGAGCGACGACAAGGCAAACCTGAGTAATTGCGAGCCATTCGCGCAAGAGACCCGTGGCGCTGAGCGCTTTCCCTCAACACCTTTGCACCCAACCGAGGTTCAAGGCGCCAGAGGGAGGATGCACGGCGAGGCTCCGTAAGAGCCTGCTGGCATGCGAGCATGCCTTGGCAGCCTTCAGCAGTACTCCCAATACCTAGTACCTGGCATGGACTTATATCAAGACGAAATTGCAGGGCCTGTCATGCGCGCACGCACCAGCGTCGGCGCCGGGCGCTGGCGCGGCGACCGCGGGGAGCTGCAGGATGACGGGCGGCGGCAGGGGCAGGCCGGCGGGCGCCGCCTGGCGCGCCAGCCAGAAGGGCTCGGGCGGCAGGTTGCGGCGCGCCGCAGGCGCCTGCAGGAGCACCGCGTGGCTGGGCGCAACCGCGGCCAGCACGGCCGCCAGCGCCTCAAACCCCAGGCCCTGCGCGGCGGCGCCCGGCGCTCAGCACGGCGCCTGCCGCATGTCTGTACGACCATTAGCAGTCTGGCCTTGATGATGCACAAAATATCAGTTGCCCACAGCACCGCATCTTCCCCAGAGTGAGTAACAAGGTCTCCGCAGAGCCCCGTGTCGAAGTTTACCTCCTGGGCGCCTCCGTACCCATGAGCAGGAACCCAACAACAGCCAGGAGGCAACATAGCAATGCAGGGCTCGCAGTAAGCGCCTGCTGCTGAGCAGTGTGCACAGTATACAGGCACACTCAGCATGCATCTTCTACTGGCTGCTTGCTTTCAGGCCCTCCACGGACACGGGCCCGCGCCTTGACCCAGCCGGGCGTGTTGACGACGAGCGGCGCGCCGGCCGCGGCGCCGCGCAGCCAGGCCGCGAGCGAGCGCGCGGCCGCCGCGTACGCCTCCGGGTCTGCCGCCGGCGACGCGTCGCCTACGAAGCGCGCCTGCTCCGGATCGCGCTGGCGCAGGTGCGGCGGGCCCAGCAGCGGCGCGGTCAGCAGGTGCGCCGACAGCAGGCCTGTGCGCGCGCGGAGCTGCCCTCAAGTAAGAAAGTATCATTCTCATCTGAATTGATTCATGCCCGTCTTGCTAAGCATGGCGATGCAGGGCCATCCAGGTGTCGCGCCCTGCACTGGCGGGGGCGGCGTGCGCAGCAGCCGGGCGGCAAGCTGGTGTGCCGACGGCGGGCCCGCGCGCGTGTCATGTCGAGCCCTGGGCGGGCGCGGGCAAGGACGTTGACAGAGGGATTGCCGTCAAGCCCGGACGCACGGGCACGGCAGACCCGGCGAGGCGCGCTGGCGCGCGTGCCGATGGCGGACGCGCATGCAGCGCGCGGCCCCGCTGCTCTGGCACCAGACTGATACGCGCGCCTCATCTGTGCTGTCTGCACCTGGCACGGTGAGCTCGGGCTGGCCGCAGTCCACGTCCAGGAAGGCCACGCGCGCGCACCCGCTCGCCAGCAGCGCGTTGACGAGCAGGCGCGCGAACGTCGACTTGCCGGTGCCCTGCCCGGCCGCGCCGCTTTTCGGTCCGCGCGCATGCGGCGCGGGGGCTGCCAGGCGGAAAGCGCGCCGCGCCCGGGCGCACCTTGCTGCCGCACACGGCCGTCGCGGCCGCGGGGCGCCCGGCCGCGGCGAGCGCCGCGCTCGCGGCGGCGATGCCGTTGGCCGCCTGCGCCGCGCGCGCAGCCGTGTGCGCAGCACAGTGCGCGCACCTAGGCAGCCCAGGTCTCAGCTGGGCTCTAGTGTGGACCATGCTAGCCCAGGAGCCTCAGCTGAGCAGACGGCGCCGGACCGCCGCTCTGCACTTTCATGCCATGGTTATGCGTCGCGGCGTTGGGCGTCCCCGGAGCACTGTGCAGGGGGTCAAATGAGTGTCAGCAGGTCGCAGGGCGCAGCATGTTTGGGGCACCCGGACACGAGGGGGCGGCCGCACACCTGCCGCCACTCCGGCGGAACCGGGTTGAAGGCCGGCGTCGCCGCAGCGTCGGACGGGAGCCAGAGCCGGAAGCTGCTGCGGCCGGACGGGCTCGCCGATGGGCCGCCGCCCCCGGCACCGCCGCGCGCGCCGTGCAGGCTCCCGTCCGGCGGCTGGGCGTCCGCGCAATCCGGTGCGCCGTCGCTGGCGCCCGTGAGCCGCAGCTCGAACACCGCTGCGCCGTCGCCGGACAGCGGCACCTGCGCGCCGGGCGCGCGGCCGGCCGTCGCTGGCACATGCAGGCTATCTCATGTATGTTTATTTCTTGGGTGTGGTGGCAAACTCAACAGCACTCTGAAGCTGACAACAGAGTCTCGGACAGAGCCCCAGCCCCCAGCCACTGCGCTGCTGCGGGGCAGCGCAGCGGGGGGCGCAGCTCGGCGTTGCTGGGCGCAGCCTCTGTCTCAGGCACGCCGGTAACAGGGTAATGTTAGGTCACCTAAGGCCTATTACACCCTATGCATCGGGCAGCACACCTCGGGCACGGCTGGGTGACGCCTCCAGCTAGGGGGTGTTTACTGGTCAACTTACCCCTGATCCTACCCTGCATCACTAGGTTCAAGGAAGTTCTTTTACTGCTGGCCGCTTCCAGCACAAGCGCGCCACTGGTTGCGCACAGGAAGGGTACCCCCCTGGCGCCCACCCCTGCTGTAACAGGTCGTCACCTCGATGCTGCTGGGTGCCGCCTCCAGCGCGAGCGCGCCGCCGACGCGCGCGTCCGCGCACACCCGCACGGCCGCCTGCCCCGGCCGGACCCGCAGCCTGCGCGTGCGCCGGGAGGCGGGTGAGCGCGCCCACGCCTGCTTTTGCTGCCGGCACGCTCGCAGCGCTTCAAGGACTTGGCGCGCGCCTGTATCGCTGCGCTTGCAGGAACCGTGAGCGTGAAGGGCCGCAGGGGCGCGCACGTCCACCTCTCAATAGGCTTTGAGGCGCAAGGACAGAGCGAGGTGGCAGGAATAGCCGCCGAGAGTGGAGTTTGAGCAGGCGCCTCAGGCGCTCATCAGCCTAGCTGGGGCTGCGCAGGGTAATGACCCTATCTGACCGAACAGGCGGCGCCGGCGGCACCCGTGCACCCACAGGCAGCCGGCCGTGACGGTCAGCAGCGCCTCAGGCTAGGCTGGGGCTGCGCAGGGGAATGACCCTTATTGACAGGACAGGGCGGCGCGGGCGGCACCCGTGCACCCACAGGCAGCCGGCCGTGACGGTGAGCAGCGCCTCACCGGTCAGGAGCGCGCACTGCCGCGCCGCAGCGAGCGCGGTCAGTGCCTGACAGCTGGTGGGCGACCCGCAGCAAGGCCCGCCAACGCCTCGGCCGAGCCGGGGCAGGACACAGCACACAGCGTCTGGAAACCGCTCCGGCAAGGTGGCAGAGCCAGGCTGGGCCCGCGCCTGCCCCACCGGCAGCTCCACTCTGCGCGCGTCGTCGGCCAGGCGCCTGCGCAGTGAGAGCAGTCAGCGGCACGACGCACAGAGTGTGGCATTGGGCACAGACACCTATGCATGTATCAGTGCATTTGACAAGCAATGTATACAAGCAGCCAGCAGCCGCATGCTCGCCAGGCAGGCAGCACCGTGACACACGCAAGCGCGCACCCGGCCTCCGCAGCAGTGCTTGATTTGGCAGGAGCTGTGCGTGGTCTCTGTGCACCTGTGTTTTCTGCTGCTGCGCTGGCGTGCCTCTTCCTGGCCATGACACCGGGGTGTGCAGCTATTGAAGCTCTGATAGCAGCAACTGCCAGTGCACGGCCTCAACTAGGCTGCCAACCAAGGCTCCGAGCAGCAAGGAACGCTCTGCAGATTCTGTGATGTGTACGAAAGGTTGGCTCCCTTTGCAACCATTAATGGAAATGTTGTCAGGAAGAAAATAATATAGGATATATATAGAAAACAATAAGAGGCTGAAGCCTGTTCAGGCGCAGACCACAAGAGCCCAGGCTGCCCTACTGCCACTCACATAGCTCGCCCTGCTACCAATGTGCACCAAGCACCGCGCATGTGGGCCCTCGCGCTCGGCTCGCTCGCGCTAGCAGCCGGGCTTGCCGGCCTGCTGCTCAGAAGGAGGAGGATGAAGCCGCACAAGTATGGCCGCCTGGTGGCCGAGGTGGGCAGCGCGCAGCCCTCAGCGGAGGGCTGGCCAGCGGTTGGGCCCACCTACCGCAACGTGGTGGCCACAGAGGGCTACGCGACGCTGGAGGGCGTGCGCACGCTCTATGAGCTCTTCCAGTCCAGCGCGGAGAAGTATGCGGAGAACCCGTGCCTGGGCCACAGGCCAGAGGTGCGGCCCAGCTGCTGGCCTGGAGCGTACATCGATGCGGTGCGAGATCCGGGCCGACGGTTGATGGCTGATGCAGGTGGATGGCAAGGCCGGGCCGTTCGAGTGGCTGACCTACCGGCAAGTGGCGGGCCTGGTGGAGAAGGTGGCGTCGGCCCTGGTGTCGATCGGCCTGGCGCCCCGAGACAAGGTTGCGGTCTATGGCTCCAACTCGCCAGAGTGGATGATGGCCATGACGGTGACTAAGCGGCCCCACTCAAACAGCATAGCACGAACAGCTTCACAGCAGCTGTATGTGCACTGTACTGGACTGCCTGATTGACAGTGGCTGCCTCCGTAGCCTTCCTGCGGGAGGAGTTGCGCTCCTGTGACTCAGTCTCCTGTGTGAGTGCAGGAGTGTGACTAGCAAGAGCTCCACTCCAGCAGCACGTGCCCTAGTCCTGCGCTGGCAGCCCATGTGACTGGTCCAGTAAGTAGGTTGCGCGCCCTCTGCACTAGCCCCGCTGCCCTGCTGCAGCAAGGGGAAGAGGGTCGTAGCAGAGGCAGAGAGGAGCGAGACTCTGTCATGCTCGCACTCAGACCTGACTGGTGTTTGTGTGTGCTCGCTGGCCACGGCCCTGCGCACCGACACACGGCCGTGCTTCGTGACTTCCCCATAAGGCTCAGCACCTGGCTGCAGCTGACCAGGAATGCTGCAGTGGGCTGCCGTGTGAGCTACAGACAGCAGAGCTGTGGGAAACGGAACACTGGGTGCTTGGAGACTTTGACGGGTGAGCGAACTCATAAGTTTAAAAACTGACTGACGGGGGCGCGCGCGCGCGCAGGCGTGCAACCGGCAGTCGTACTTCTGCGTGCCGCTGTACGACACGCTGGGCGAGAATGCGGTCGACTTCATCGTCACACACTCGGAGGCGGGCGCGCTGTTTGCGTCGGCCGACAAGCTGCCCACGCTCGCCAAGGCGCTGCCGAAGCTGCAGCGCGGGCAGCTGCGCGCCATCGTGTACTGGGGCACCGGCGCGGCCAAGGACG
>JAABUV010004216.1_pt1 | contig 17427 bp, 24 predicted proteins | sample 5559971 | NCBI WGS metagenome assembly JAABUV01 (sample SAMN10711881, study PRJNA513362) | rock metagenome | isolation source: Antarctica rocks | place: Antarctica: Victoria Land, Knobhead nord | collected 2015-12-19
GGGCCCTTTTACCCCGCCCCCCCCCCCCCCCCCCCCCCCCCTCCCCCCGGGCTTGTCTGAGCGAGGGTGTGGGCGGCGCGCCTGCAGCGCCAGAAGCGCGGGCGTCATCTGCGCCTGCACCAGCAGCGGCCGTGCGTCCAGCCGCGCGGCGCCCTGCAGCAGCTTCCGAGCGTCCGCCGTGCGCTGCTGCACGGCCCACGACGCCGGCTCCGCGCGGCGCGGCCGCGCCATCGCGCCCCGCCGCGCCGTGCAGGGGCTACGGCGTTCGGCGCATCACCGCAGCGCGCCGGACAGGGCCGCCTGACTCTGCTGGCCTGTCCCGGGCGCTCCGTGCGGTGCGCGCTCAATTGAGCTTGCGCGGGGCCTCGGCGACCACGCTGCCAGTGGCGCCTCGGTAGTAGTGGAACACCTGCAAACACATATGCTGCTTGGTGGGCCAGGCAAGCAGAGCTCGAGCACTGGACTGGGCAAGCGCTTCCAGGCGTGCGAGCATGCCTGGCGTGGCAGGATGTAAAGGAGCACCACAGCTATGAGAACCACAAGGATTACGTCGGTGGGCTGAAGCGCTTGCGCGACAGCCTCTGCCTCCGCCATCTCTGAGTCAATGCCTGCGCGCATTCGGCATGCCAACTGACCCATGACGTTCAAGCAGTCACTCCGTCATTCTAGCTCGGTGGAAGCTCAGCGAATCTAATTGTGAAGCACAACAGCATACAAAGCAGCTCTAAGGAGCACTGCAACCAGACGAAGTGTGCTTTTCCAATCAAGCACACTTCTTCAGCAGACGTCAACCAGTGCTGCTGAAGCACCAGGTTCTGGAGCACCTGGCTCCGCACTTGACCTGCAAAAGGAACCGTGTGTAGGTCTGAGCTGCGAAGTAGACTTGGACGTAAAGGGGAGGCACGAGGTTGTCGAGTAAGACCAACACAGTGTCTCTGTAGTATGCTGCACCTGTGGGACACTCGCTGGGGGGCACTCGCTGATCGGCAATCTTGTGACAGGGAGGGACCCTAGCATGCCTGGCGTTTGGTTTCTTGTGCGACAGCTCTCGGTCTGAGGAGACACAGGTTTCCACCCATCCCAGGCTGCCTGCTCCGCCGTGGCTGGTGTAACTCACGTTTGCAGGCTAGAAGCTTTGCCATGCTGATGCGCAGCAGCGGGTGCACAGAATGTCCATTGCGGCACTGCAGCCCAGGTGGCCCCCGGGACACAGCCAGCTGACCAAAAATGCGCGCCTGCCGCGAAAGCCGTGTGTGACAAACCTGTGCGTGCGCGCAGGCACGTTTTCGGCTGCCGCGGCGACGTGCGCGACAACATCCATGCGCTCGATGACGCGACGCTCCTGTACCCGGCCGGGCACAATGTGGTGCTGCTCAACACGGAGACGCGCGGGCAGCAGCTCATCCCCGGTTCGGCCGAGACGGAGGCGATCACCGCGCTCGCGGTCTCGCCCAGCCGCAAGTACCTCGCCGTCGCGGAGCGCGCCGAGCGCGGCATGGTCACCGTGTACGACCTGCGCACGCTCAAGCGGCGCAAGGTCCTGATCTCGACCGAGGCCGGCAGCAAGGCGAGCGCAGCGCCCCGGCCGGCGCCGCTCTCCCGCAGCCACGGGCCCGGATGAGCAGCGCGCGGCGCCGGGGCGGCGTGGGCGCCGCCAGGGGCGCCGCCGCGGAGGGCGGTCAAACCCGAGCATGACGCACTCGCTGCACGCACGGCAGTATGTGTTGCTCGCATGAGCGCATGGCAGTTGTAGTCGCTGGAGTGTGCTGCGACCTGTGTCGCATACCAGTTACCTCACAGACGGCGCGCGCGGGCGCTATGCTCCAATCATGACCGCGCTGGCGGGCCGGCCGCGCAGGACGTGGCGTGCCTGGCGTTCAGCCCGGACGGCCGCCTGCTGGCGGCGCAGGGCGGGCCGCCCGAGTGGGTCCTGGTCGCCTGGAACTGGGAGAAGTCCAAGGCGGCCGGCGTGGTGCGCACCTGCAGCGCGGCCGGCGCGCCCGTGCACCAGGCGCGCCCGCGGCGCGCGCCAGCGCGACCGCTGCTCAGTCACGGCTCTGCGCATAAGCATGCCGGGCACGCCTGCCTGCTGTTGTGCGCTGCCGGCGGCCTGTTCTCTATGCACAGCGTGTTTATGGGTACCCGCAAACCAAGGAAGGCGCCACTACCACCTCAGGTGCCCGGGAGCTAGGTGCCGGAGAGCAAGCTAAAGCGCAGTGGCACCTGACAGCAGCCCTGCAACCAAACCAGGCGCAGGCTGCCAGCTGGGAGCCCTTGAGCGGGGGGTCCTGTCAAGCACAGCGCTGGCCGTGCACGCAGGTGCTGTTCAACCCGGTAATGGCGGCCGACGGCGCGTGCACGGTGAGCGTGGTCGGGAGCGGCACATTCCGGCTGCTGCGCGCGGGCGAGGGCGCGCTCAAGCCGGCGCCCTGCGCGCTGGCCAAGCGCGAGCCGCAGAACTACACCGCGCACGCCTGGCTGACCGACAGTGCGCGCCCGCCCGGCGCTGTCGCCTCCAGGCGGCCCGCCTGTGCGAGCAGGGGGCCAGCTCCGGCCAGGAGCGGTGGTCGACAGCCTTGGTCCACCGCCTCTGCCGGACCATGCGCATAGTACACACAGTTTTTCTGGCGAGGCTGCATGCAGGCTTTCTGTTAGGTGTGAACAGGGTAGCCTGCAACACCACACACGCGGCGAGCGCATGCAGGCTTTTGCTGCATCGTCCAGCCTGCCTGGACAGCAGGTAAAACGGTGTTGCAAAACAAACACCCTGCAGCGCTGCGCCTGCGCAGGCGAGCGCGAGCGCCTGGTGGCCGGCACCGAGCGCGGCGACCTGCTCATCGTGGAGGCGGGCGACCTGCGGCAGGCGCTGCCCTTGGAGGGCGCGCCGGCCATCGACGCGATCCTGGCGACGCCCAAGGTGCCCCACCCGCGGCGTGCCATGCATGCGCTGACGGGTCCTGCAACGCACTGTCCATGGCTTGAATCCTTGTCTTCTTTGACATACGCCCCTGCATGCCTCCCGCTCTGCCTCCTGATCCGAGCCGGACTGCCCGCGGGGCAGCTCCAACGGACCATGTCTGTACTGCTTGTGAACTAGGAGGCGCATGCTGCTGCTGCACAGCGGGCGCTGTTCCAGAAGGATCTTGCCCTGCCTGGCAGCACTGCAGATGCCGCGCGCGCGCGGCGCTGCAGCCGCGGGGCGCGCACGCGCCAGGGCTTTGCAGTGGCGGCCGCGGACGGCGCGGTGTCGCTGTTCGAGAAGGACGCGGACGAGGCGCGGCTGTACCGCTGCGCGCGCCGGCTGCCGCTGGACGCGTGCGGCGACGCGCTGGGCCTGGGCCACGGCGGCGGCTGGCCGCGCGTGCGGTCGCTGGCGCTGTCGGCGGCCGAGGACGCGCTGCTGCTCGCGCTGGCCAGCTGCCAGCTGCTCAGCCTCAACCTGGGCGCGGCCGAGCTGGCCAAGGCGCGCGCGGCCCGGCTCCGGGGCCCGCGCATTCCTGGCTGTGCGTCGCCGGCAGGGCAGCGGGTCGGGGACAATGGGCATGCCCGCGTGGAGCCCGCCACGGCGCCCCTGCATCGCCCGGCCCTGGCTCGTGGGCAGGACATGGCTCACAGAGCGCCCGAGCGGCTCGGCAGAGCCGAGCGCTGAGCGGGCGCCGCGCGCGGCCGCAGGCGGACGAGTATGTGTATGCGGCCGTGCCGCACGCCTTCCACGCGGCCGAGGCGACCGGCGTGGCCACCTGCATGCGCAAGCCGCTGGTGGCCACCTGCTCGCTGGACCGCACGCTGCGGCTGTGGAACTACCAAGACTGGTGCGCGCCACCGCTCGGAGCGCCGGCCTGGCCCGCCGTCCCTCCCGCGCGGCGACGTGCCTGACCCAGGACGCACAGCAAGCTTGCAGGTCACAGACTGTGACATGCTGCAGCTCAGCAGCATGGGAGGCGGACAGGCTTGACCATTGGCGTGGCCGACCTGGGAGGCAATGGGTGAGACCCTTCTAGCCCAATGTCCCTGTGCAGGATTTACAATACTACGCGCCATCAGCCTGCATGCCCCTGCGTTGGATGTTTTGACAAGCGCTGTGTCTCTGCACTGTCGGCTTCTCATCACAGAGGAGGGCAGCAGGCGGATGCCTGCGCATAGCTCGGCACAGCGTGGTGCCTGGCATGTTGATGTGCGCGCCACGGGCACACCACTGGTGTAGCGGCGCAGGTCGCTGGAGCTGTCCAAGGCGTTCTTCGAGGAGCCGCTGAGCGTGGCGCTGCACCCCAGCGCGCACAGCGTGCTGGTCGGCTTCGTGGACAAGCTGCGCCTGTTCACCGTGCTGCTGGACGATCTCAAGTGCGCCTCACTGAGATCATGCGTTTTTTTTGTGTTTCACTTGCATGCATGGTGCAAGGCTCCAGTATTTCCCTATGGATAGGCTTTCAAGGGGGGGCAAAACGGATATATGTGTTCGTGGCGTGTGCGTTGTAAGCTACAGGCATGGTCTGTGACACCTGTGCGGTCAACCGGGCTCCACAGCGCTATAACATGGTGCCGGCCGGCAGGCTGCTCAAGGAGCTGGGCATCAAGGCGTGCGCCGAGTGCTGCTTCAGCACGGGCGGGCACCTGTTCGCGGCCGCCAACGGCGCCACCATCGCCGTCTTCAACGCGTACACCTGCGAGAATGTCGGCAACCTGCGGCGCGCGCCCCCCGCCCCACCCGACTCCTTGGGATGGCTGAGTCAGGTTTATGGTTAGGGTTGCAGGGTAGGGTCGGACACACAGCCGCGTTCGGTGGCTGTGCCCATGCATGACGGGCGCGCGCCGCGCGGGCAGGGGCCACAACGGGAAGGTGCGCAGCATCGTCTGGTCGCCCGACGACAGCCGGCTGGTGAGCGCGGGCGCGGATGGGGCGGTGTACGAGTGGGCGCTGGCGGGCTTCAAGCGCGAGCGGGAGAGCGTGATCAAGGCGCGCGCGCGCATGCTGCCAGTGCACCTCCGGCATGCTGTTGTTGCGAGGGCGAGGGTCCTGGCGCCCGCCGCCCTGCTGACATACAAGTGACATGCCCCGGGCAGCCAGCCATATTTGACGTTTAAAAACATACCGCGGTGTATCAACCGCGTTTTATATACGGTATAAATATTTGAGGGGGAAGCGCGCAATGCGACTGGTGCCACACTCCTGGGTGACTGGTCGCAGCAACGCACTCAGGGCAGCCATAGGCAGACAAGGAGCTGCCCCGCGTGCAGGGCTGCCAGTACAGCTGCGTGGTGGCCACGCCGGAGCGCGCGATGTTCGTGGCAGGCTCGGACCGCAAGGTCAAGGAGCTGGAGGACTCTGAAAGCGCGGGCATACAGATCCTGCGCGAGGTGGAGACCGGCTGCGTCATCACCCAGCTCGCCATCGCAGCAGGTGCCAAGCCGCGCACCGGCCACATGATGTCGAGAGATGGCAATGCTCTTGGCAGGTTGCTGGACAGATCAGATTCGTATGTTAACGTATGTTAACAACCGGCATTACTACATGTGGCTTGCTCAAGCGTGGAAGGGGTCCGGCTGGGAGCACTGCATGCTCAGCAGGCAGGCCCACAAGGACATCACATACCAGCAAGCGCACTAAACATGCATGCTGCGGCACAGGCACCGCTGCAAATGTTGCACAGCAACCAGCAGTGCGGCATGCTGGCGTCGCGCTTGTCGTGGGCATGCGGCCACAGCCGGCGCGCGCGCGGCGGCGCAGGCGGCCGCTGCCTGTTCATGGGCACCGACGGCGGCGCGCTGCGCGCGTACAAGCTGCCGCTGGGGCCGGGCTTCCAGGAGGCGCGCTGCGCCGCGGGCGCGGTCAGCCGCATGCGCCTGGGCCACGAGGACGCGCAGCTGTTCGTCGCCTCCGCGGACGGCTCGCTGTTCGTGTTCGACGTGCGCGACCGCGACCCCGCGCGCGGCGCGGGCAAGCGGTGCGGCGCCGCGGCGCCCGCCGCTCGGCAGGCCGTCTGAGGGTCCATGCGTGCATGCTGTGGAGGTCTTGTAGTGGTGCATACCAACGTGTGTCTGTGAAGGCCAGCAGTGCTTAGCTGCAAGGGCCAAGGCATGGGTCAGCTGCGGCAGCATGCCGCGCCGTGCGCGCGCAGGGAGACCGGCGACAAGCTGGCGTACGCGGAGGAGGTGCTCGTGTCCAAGTCGGACCTGGAGGAGAACAAGCAGCGCATTGCCGAGCTGGACGCGCAGGTGCTGGCCGCGCGCGCGCGGCGCCGCGCTGCCGTGCAGCCCCCCGTATGCATGCTTCAGCGCACACCCCAACGCAATGATTTAATGAGATTAATGACGATCTTCATGAGCAGCAATGCATTTTGAGCAGCAGCGGCAATGTGGACTCTTGCCAAAAGGCAAGCAAACACTGCCGCGCGGGGGGCCGCAGGTCAAGGAGGTGGCGATGGAGAACGAGTACGCGCTGCGGCTGAAGGACGCGGCGACGGCCGAGCGCCTGCGCGAGCTGGCGGACCGCGGGGCCGCCGAGCGCGAGGCCGAGCGCGCGCGCGCGGACGCGCTGCTCGCCGAGAAGAATGAGGCCGAGCTGGAGTACGAGGACCAGCTGCGCCAGGCCGAGCAGCGACATCAGGCGGGGTCTGGATGCTCATGCGCTCCTCCTAATTTACGCTGAATACTGAATCGTTCTGCGCTGCCTCTACAAGCAGGACTTTGCACTTGTGTGTGTGCGTGAGCCATAGCGACAACGCTACAACAGGCAGCGCGCGCGCGCAGGCGGCAGCGGCCGCGCTGGAGGCGCAGCACCAGAAGGCGCTGGCGGCCGAGACGGAGCGCCTGGAGGGCGTGCTGCGCGACAAGGCCGAGCTGAACGCGCGCTGGGACGAGCAGAACCGCGCGCTGGTGGAGGGCCACGAGCGCGTCGTGCACGAGGTCACCACGGAGTTCGAGGGGAAGCTGGCGGTGCGCACCCACTGCTCGTCCCCGTCGCAACCTACTGCATCATGCTGCGTATGCACATGAGGCAGACGAATAGTGGCAACTTACTGCATCATGCTCTGTATGCATAGGAGGCAGACGGCAGTCCCGCAGAGATGCTCTATGTCAGCGAAGTTGCGTGCCAAGCAGGCTACCATGGAAGCCAATGCGAATGCAAATCCAGCAAAGGCTGCATGTTTACCTTGGCTGCTTGCAATGGCAAAGTGCCTGACCTGATGCACAGAACTGCACACATTCGCTGCATAGGAGGAGGTGGATGCCCGCACACGCAGCCTGAGAGAGCGCGACGAGTCGGAGCGCGAGGCGGGCGAGGTCAAGCGCCAGCTGGAGGAGGACGCCGACCGCGAGATTGAGGAGCTGCAGGACAAGTGCGCTCGGGCAGGCGCACCGGCCGCATGCCGGCTGCTTTGCCGGCCGGCATGCGGGGCACGCTGCTGCGTGTGCTCGATGTTTTGCCTCGCTTTAGGCCACCGTTTGATACAGTACAACACATGCGACCCTGTGTTGTCTGTTTGTCTGGCGGGGTGGTCCATGCACTGGGCAGGTTCTCTGGACAAGCAGGGGAGCCGCTCTAGACCTGCATGACCTGCACGCGTGCAGGTACGAGGGTAGGCTGGCGGCGGAGCGCGAGGCCGGGCTGCGCCTCAAGGGCGAGAACGGCATCATGAAGAAGAAGTTCGGCACGCTGCAGAAGGAGATAGACGACCAGCGCGCCGAGATCATGCAGCTATTTGAGCACAAGAAGGAGCTCTACGCGGCGCGCGCCCTGCCTTCATGCCAGACATGCATGGCAGACACATGACGGTACAACATGTGGATGCCACGCACTGGAGCATTGCATTAACCCCACCCTTCTTCCTCTTGTGAGCGCTATCTCTGGAAAGCACTCAGAGCTCACATTCACTCATCCATTGCAGAGCGTGTGAGGTCTCACTCGCAACAAACAGCGCGCACGTCGTGAGCAGGCCATCACCGGGCTGGAGCGGGACGTGGCGGCGCTGAAGCGCGAGGTGGCCGACCGCGATGCGACCATCGGCGACAAGGAGAAGCGCATCCACGACCTCAAGCGCAAGAACCAGGAGCTGGAGAAGTTCAAGTTCGTGCTGGACTACAAGATCAAGGAGCTCAAGCGCCAGATCGAGCCGCGCGAGGCCGAGCTCTTGCACCTCAAGGGCCAGATCCAGGCGCGCGCGCGGTGCCGCCGTCCTGCCGCCGCGTCGTCTTGTGTCGTGGATATGCGAGCCTCATGTGGTGCTGACATACAGAGGATGCACAAAACAAGCTGTGGTGACCTCAGCACAGCGTGTCTCAGCACGGCGAGACGCTGATGTCAGCGGTGCATATTTACAAAGCAACTGGCAGATGCTGGACGCTGCGGCGCGGGACAGGAGATGGACGGGGAGCTGGAGCGCTACAACCGCAACAACGCGGCGCAGGACCTGAGCATCAGCGACCTGCGGCTGCGCCACAGCGGCGCGCAGGCGGCCCTGGCGCGCGAGCGTGCCTCCGTGCAAGCGTCCCAGCTCGTGATCAGGTGCTGATGCAGCACACCAGCGTTGGCGCACGCAAGGGCGGCGCTCTGCATGCGCACCCTTGGGGGTTCAAGCACCTGCGGCGGATGCAGGAGCGCACCCCAGAGCAGTGCCTGCCGCGACCGTGCTGCTCCGCGGGAGGCACAACAGCGCATTCTGCTGTCACGGCCAGCTGGTGCACGCAAGCTTGAGTAGATCGCATGCGCCATGACAGCGTGCATCATGCCGGGCGCACCTGACGCGCGGCCGTCACGCGTGCGCGCGCGCGGTCAGGCGCTTTGAGCACGACCTGGAGGAGGTCGTGCAGCACGTGCAGGAGCCCGCGCAGCTGAAGGAGGCCGTCAAGGCGCTCTACCGCAAGCACGCATCGGGCGCGCCGCAGGACGCCGACCCCGGCGGCGACCTGCAGCGCGAGTACAAGCGGCGCGCGCCAGTTCGCGGTCTTGCGAACGTCCTGAGTCATGTCACACACTGTGCAGTGCCCAGCAGCATTGTGCCGGAATCGTACCCTTGGGAGAACACGTCGCGTGCCGCTAACCTAGCCAAGAGATTGGGCGTCAAGGCTCTGCATGTGACCCTGCGGGCATGCTCACTCGAGTGTATGCTGGACGATGTAAGCATGCAGATTAACCTCTGCATCGCCACACTTCGCTCATACAGAGCCCCCCCACAGGGGTTGCCCACACCACCTTCACCCCTCGTTGAAGCACAGGGCCGCAGGCGGCGAGCGGCGCTGGGCCGTGCGGCGCAGGCAGCAGGAGTACCTGGAGAAGAGCGTGGAGGGCCTGAAGCGCAAGCTGCAGACCACCACGGACGTGCACCGCGCGGACACCGTGCGCTTCCGGCAGGCGCGCGTGCTGCAGCCCTGCTACCGCTGCCGCAGCTCTGTCAGTGCAGGGCACACCTACACCCTGGGACACTGGTACATAGCAGCTCCCCCCGGCCCTGGACCGAGATCCATGCAGCAAGCCTGTCGTCTGCTCCGGCTGCAGCCGGGCTCTGCCAACACAGGCCGCAGACAGAGCAACCCAATCGTGCCACAGGGCCCCGCCCGCCGCTGGCTCACGGACAGCGCTCTCTTCAGCAAAGTGCTCTGAGGCAGGACTTGGGCGGTTGAGTCCTGCTCCCCCTGCCATTCCGCATGCCCCACACAGGGGCAGCCTTTCACAGAGCCTCCTGACTGAAATCAACAACGAGCGGCGCCCGCAGGAGAATGGGCAGCTGGTGGCGGAGGTGCAGGCGCTGCGGCGGGAGCTGGCCGCGCTGCGCACGCGCGCCGGCAGCCGCCTGGGCGCGACCGCGGCGGAGGCGGCCGCCGAGGAGGCGGGCGCCGCGCTGCGCGCCGAGAACCAGGCGCTGCAGGCAGCCATGGCCGCGCTGCGTGCCGAGCTCGCGCTGCGGCGCGCGCCCGGCCTGCCCGCCCCTGTGTGTGGCTTTCAGGGGCTGCCGAGGACCGCGAGCCCATTTTGTCGCATCCTTGCCGCGCATCCTTGCCAAACGCCAACTTTGCATGTGCCCTATTAAAGTAGAGCATGTTGTGTCCGTGCATGCAGCCAGCATGGTATACCTGTATCGGATGAGGTGCATGGACAAGGAATGTATGTGGTAGGTCGCTGTTGGCCGCAGGAGGCTTGCCACAGCCCACATTTATTTCGACCTGTCTGCACACGCGCCATGGTGACGCGTGCATGTGCCGCAAGCGCGCAGGCTGACAGAGGTGAGCAGGCTGGAGCAGCAGGTGCTTCCGCGGCCCATCTCGCGCGAGCGGCTGCCGCGGCAACAGTAGGGCTGGCATGCTAGCACAGTAACCTATGCTACCATGTCGTGCAGCTGGTGCATGGCGCATACTGGTCCGCGAGGTGTCACACTGCGCCTTACATGTCCTATGCTGCAGACCCAGGTGTTTTCAGGTCACAATGCGTTTTCATGTGTCCAGCACTGCCCCATGACAGGCATATTGTAGCATTGAATGTACACAGTGCACCGCACGCCCGTATGAACCTGCATCCAAGACAGCGAACATGCACTGCACCCATAATCGAGGCGCCCAGCTGCATGTCAACTTGACATTGTCAAGCACAGACTGGGCGGCAGCAAGATGCGCCAGCCGGGTGTGTGCCGAGCGACTCCGCTAGCATTTTGCTCAGCACACCAATGGTGTGACACCATGCCCCATGTCCGCCACTCCATGGCGCGCCGGCATACGGCAAGGCCAGCAAAGCACTGAGTCCTACCCTACATGAGCCCTACCTGCCTGGCGTATACCCGTGCGGCGGCCCGCCCAGCTGCTGCGGGGGCGCGCCCAACTGCTGCGCAGGCGCGCCCAACTGATGCGCAGGCGCGCCCAACTGATGCGCAGGCGCGCCGAGCTGCTGCGGCGGCGCGCCCAGCTGCTGCGGGGGCGCGCCCAGCGCCGGAGCAGGCAGGCCCAGCAGCATGCCTGCTGCGGCCTGCGCGCCCCACCCCCCGCACTGCGGTCATCGCAAATGGCGCGCACGATTACAGCGTGCCAGAACTCTGCGGTCGCATCCACAGCTCAAAATGTTCCGCCGCATGATAATGCTTTGTGCAGAGCACGCTAGAAAATGCTGGATAAAGGGCCACACACACAGCGCCCTTAGCGCATGACAACATGGTGCCATGCAGAACACAACTGAGGGTGGCCGCCCAGGCTGCGGCAGTGCCATCAGCACCGGCATATGCACATGAGAGCTCACTATCACTGCCCTTGCGGGGGAACGACGGCGCTGCTCCCACGCCCACTTCAAACGCAGTCCAGAGGTGGTGTGCTCCCACCGCGTCAGGGGCGCACCGGCGCCTGCGGCAGCGCGAGCAGCGGCGCGCCGGGCGGGGGCAGCCGCGGCGCGGGCTCCACGTCGCCCTTGCGGAACTCCTGCAGCACCGGGTAGATCGCCTCGAACGCCGCGTAGATCTCTTCCCGCTTCTTCGCGCCTGCCGGGCCCACGCCCCGCCTGCTCAGCTCCCACAGCACCGCGTAGCGTACACGAGATGCCGCGCAGCCCTCCTCTCCCGCTCCTCCGCGCCTGCCGGCCCCGCACGCCGGCGCACCGCAGGCGCTCAGCTGGAAGCTTGCGCAGGGCGCACAGCCCTGACAGCGCCCACCTCACATCGCCCGCCTGTGCCCAAAATCACCCAGGCCAACGAGGACGGTAAAAAGGCAATGCCCTACACAAGTAGTAAATGTGATGTTTTATTCCTTTCCTAGTTGCCCCGCGCGTCCTCAGGGCTCTCCAGCCGCCCGGTTCTTGTGCCGCAACCCTGCTGAGCTCGTGCCCATGCTTGCGCAGCGGCACCGCCTGGCTCTCGCAGCCCTGTCCGCCGCATGCGCTCGCGCAGCCTGCACTGCTCGTCGGAGCGACACATCAGGGACAAGAGGGAGGTTATAATGATGTGAACACAGTACGGCGCACCGGTGAGCACGACCTTGCCGCTCACAAAGATGAGCAGCACGACCTTGGGCTCCTTCATGCGGTAGATGAGCCCCGGGAACAGCTCCGGCTCGTACTGCGCGCGCCCCGCGGCGACCGCGGCGTCAGGCCGCGCCCCAGTGCGCCCGCCCCGCACGCGGCGCACCGGCAGCCTGCTGCTACATCAGTGCGCCGTGCCAGGATGGGGCACCTGCTGACAGGCGGAACAGCGGGCCCACGGATGTCCCGACGCGGCCGTGCCTGACTGCGTTCACCTTGGCCAATACCAGCGCGGGCGGGTTGGGGGCGCGGGCGCGCGCGCCGCGGGCGCGCACCGAGCAGAACATGCCGTGCGAGTAGGAGAGGCCCTCCAGGCGGATGGGGAAGCGGACGTCGCAGGAGCCCACGATGTTCTGCACCTTGAAGTCCTTGAACGTGGCCGGGAAGTCCAGGCGCTGCACGATCTTGGCGTACTGCGCGGCCCCGGCGCGCCGCGCCGTCAGCTCGTCGGCTCTGGTGCATAGCGAGGCGGGCCCGGCGCTGCCGGGCCAGCAGCCACAGCCTCCGGCAGACCTGCACCAACCCACCACTCTGGCGCATGGCACGGGCTGGCGCCCTGCCGCCTGCCCATGCCTAGGTGCGCCCAGGCGCGACAGTGCACCCGGTCCGTCCCATACATGCCGTTACGGTGGCGGCGAGGCCAGGCAGCGCGAGGGCGGCCGGGCGCGGACCTTGCGCGCCGCCATGCGCGCCGCCTCCTCGCTCTTCGCGCCCGTGCAGACCTGCGCGCCGCGGCCCGCCTCAGCGACTGTGCGCGCGCGCGCGCGCACCGACGCCGCGTGCGCCGCTCAACCGCGCGGAGCCACTTGCAACGCCGCGCTGCAGAGCGGCGGTGGCCCGCGGCGCGGCTGCGTGAGCAAGGCGCCGCGCACCATCTTGCCCGACTTGAAGATCAGCGCTGTGGTCTTCGGGTCGCGGATGCGCATGATCACCGCAGCAAACCGCTGCGGCGCGCACAAGCACTGCTTCAGCCGCTCTGTGTGTGCACACAGCCAACCTGCATGCTGGACGTGAAACAAGGCATGCTCTGCGGCTCCGCTCTCAGGCGAGCCACAATCCCTGTCGTCTCTATTTTAAAGCCCGAGTGCTCAGAGCACACGAGCAGTGCTTGGCAAGGCCGACTGTGGCGTGACACAAGACGAGCCATAACAAGGCCTGCCACGGCAGAGCGTCATCGCACACAGCCCACACTGGGCCGCACAGGACTCTGTGAGCGGCCCCGCAGCCCGCTGCCCCCGGGCGCGCGCCTTGGGGTTGTACTCGGCGTTGCGCGCGTGCAGCGCAATGGACTTGAGGTCCAGCTCGCAGTCCAGGTTCACGGTCGCGACGATGTTCTGCAGCGTGGGCACGATGCCCGACGGGTGCACCGCGCGGTCAATCTCTACGGCCGCCAGTGCGGAGGCGCTCGGGCCCGGAGCAGCGGGCAGGCCGCCGGCCGCCGCGCCGGGCAGGCCCGCCATGTGCGCGCGCTCACCCGCCCCGCCTCAGCGCCTGCGTCCGCCTCCGCCTTAGCGCGCAGCCTGCACGGCGCACGTCCAGGAACCAGGGCCACGGCCGCAGGTCCGTGCCTGTGTCCTGCTCCGCCCCAGCGCTCGGCGCGCACGGGTACTGCCCTGGCCCTGCCCAGGCCTTAGCAAGGGCCTCGGCAAAGCCCTGCTGCAAGCTCTGAGCGCAGCGGCAAGCAGCGGGCGACTCGTGCGCAGCCAAGGCCTTGGCTGTACGCTGCACCAGTCTCACCCACACGGGCACTCCTTTCAAGGTGACGATAGCCAGTCCTCTCAGTAGCACGTCTATTGCTTGGGGCCTAGAAGTGAGGTTGGGACGCTGGGCCACTGCACAAGCCAATCACAGACCCCTTGCAGCTAGGTCCGAGCTCCCTTCAATTATGCGAGACATTGGAGGATGGCGATGTGCCTTCTCACCATCATCAACAAGGCTCACTCGTGCACCCCATGATCGCCCAGCTGCGCCCGGTCCCCGCCCTGAACACCAAGCTCTCTGTCTGCCGCGCACGGCCCTTCACCTGTGCGGCACCGCAGCGCGCCCGCAGCGCCTGGACCAGGGGCGTGGCGGCAATGAGCGGCAATGCGCTATTCGACGTGTACGTCAAGGGCGAGGAGGACAAGCTGGGAGATTGTGAGTGGGCTGCCGCATGTGCTCGCTTATTCATGTGTCTGGAAAGCTTGCTTGCTGCCGTGTGTGTCACACCATCAGCCTGAGTCAGGACTCTGTGTCTTCTGCATTCTTCAACAATCCATTTCTTGCTTACCAACGGCTTGACGTTGAGCCTGACGGTGAGCCTGAGTGAAACAGAGGAGTTTGCTTCTGTGGTCCACTGCTTACCAGTGCTTGAAATTGCCAGGGAGTCTGGTGGTCACTTAGCGTGGCAACTAACAGGGCGCCGCCCGCGCAGGCCCGTTCTGCCACCGCGTGCTGCTCACGCTGAACGAGAAGAAGGTGCCATACAACACCAAGATGATCGACCTGGCGAACAAGCCGCAGTGGTGCGCCTGCTCGCCTGGCTCGCAGCCGGGGCGTCGAGGGCTGCGCATGCTCTGCCAGGCCGATGCGGCTGCACCCTGCAAGCCAGGGAGGGCCGGATGAGCTGCGCGGCGCGCGCCGCGCAGGCTGCTGGACGTCAGCCCGCCCAAGGGGTCCGTGCCGGTGGTGAAGGACCTGGCGGCGGACAAGTGGGTGGCCGACAGCGCCGCGATCGTGGACACGTTCGAGGAGCGCTTCCCGCGGCCGCCCATGGGCAAGGCCGACTCCGGGCCTGACGTGTGCGTGCCCCGGCGGCAGTTGTTGACCTGAAGAGCTGTGCGCCAGACGGTCATTTGATAGAAGCTTCGTGGTCAATCGGCAGACATGTGGTGTTGTCTACAGAGGCGCAGCAGGGCCGCGCCCTGGGAGGCCGGGGCCCGCGCACGGGCAGGCGGACTGACGCAGCGGCGGCGCGCAGGGGCGCCAACGTGTTCCCGAACTTCCTGGGGTACCTGAAGGACAGCGGCGACGAGAGCTTCAAGCGCCGCGGCTACTTCCTGAAGGCGCGCGCCCGGCGCCGCCCGCTGGCCCGCAGGCCAGGCGCTCGGCACGCGGCTGCAGGCAGGCGCATGGGTGTGGTGAGGAGACGAGCATGCGCGCCGTCTGCGCTGCTGGCAGGCGCCTGCCGGTCTCGAAGGCTGTCGCCTGTGTGCGCGGGAGCCGGAGAGGCTGGGCACGTGTGCAACGTAGACCCCAAACAAGGGCAACAGAGGGTCGCGAGCCCGTGCGCTGGCACTGGAGAGGCTGGGCGCGCGCCTGGAGGCGCACGGCTGCGCTCATGGGCGCCAACGCGCGCACACTGCGGCAGCACGCCGCCCAGAGCGTACCTGCCTAACCCTAATGCGAGCGCGGCCGCCGCCGCGCGCAGGAGCTGGAGAAGGTGGGCGCGCATTTGAAGGCGCACGGCCCCTTCCTGGGCGGCGACGCGCCCAACGCAGCCGACGCGGACCTGGCGCCCAAGCTGTACCATGCCAAGCACGCGCTCAAGCACTTCAAGGCGCGCGCGCGCGCACGCGCCCCCGCCCGCCCTGGGCGCCGCACGCGCCAGCGGCCGCGCGTGAGCCGGCCCGCGCCGAGCGCGCGCTCGGGCGCCGCGGGCGCGGCGCTGCAGCGCCCGCCTGCTGAGCGCGCTGCAGGTTAGGGGCTGCGCGCGTGCCGCGCGCAGGTCGCCTGGCTGCGAGCTGGTCTTGCTGGACCGTGCAGCGCATTTGCTGCAAGAGAAGACCCGCAAGTGCTGCAGAGTGGCCTCTGGCAGAGTGGCCTGCTCCTCGGGGGGCAGCAGGGGCACCGCAGCCAGCTCCTTCGCTCTCGCCGCCACTGCCTGGGCCCGGTAGCTCTTCTTGAAGTCTGCCACCTGCTTGCTCCGGGCCGGGCAAACAGTTGGCAGACTTCAAAATGGCCCCTACCGGGCCCAGGCAGTGGCTGCGGGTGTGAAGGAGCTGCTGCGGTGCCCACTCCTGCCCCCCGAGGACGGCATTGGATCCGCTAGCTTTGGGCTCTATCATTCTGCTGGTAACGTTCTGGTCTTGAAGCACAAGAAACAGAGCGGCAAGCGGTCAAAGCCCCGTCGAGAGCAGGCCACTCACAGCGGCCGCGCCGCGCAGGACTTTGACCTGCCCACGGAGTGCAAGGCGTCGGGCGAGCTGCAGGCGGTGCACGACTACCTGGCCGCCTGGGAGGCGCGCGACAGCTGGAAGCAGAGCTACTACACGCCCGAGCAGGTCGTGGAGGGCTGGAAGAAGCACCTGGCGTCCTGACCTACGGTCAATAGTCATGGCCGTTAGGCAGCCTCGGAGGTTCACTAGCCCTCGCACTTGAAGTCAAGATGCTGTACAATAATGGACATTGCCATTCATTTTGCTGTCTGCTTGTAGCTGCATTGTGGGAAGCACTTTGGGAAGCATTTTCATCGTAGCTCGCAGCGAGCACAGTGTAGGGCGTGCTAGCATGTGGAGCAGGACATACTGTCAGACAGTGTCAGCTGTCTCAGCGGATACATTGTGAAAGCTACTGACTGATGGCTGCTGGTTACAGCTCAGCCAAAGCACTGTCACAAAGCATTCGGCTTTGCGACAGCACTTCAGACTTAAACGAAAGGGTGCGCCAGCATGGCCTGAGCACCGCCGTCTGCGCTCGCACCACACCTCACAAAGCCACACAAGGCAGCAGGCACTGCACAATGACAGAAATGAAAGGAAATGCGCGCGCGCGGTAGACATCCAGCAGGACCCAAGCACCCCGCACATCATGGAGCGGCGGGCAGCAGCTCGCCAAGGCGCTTGGCGGCCCTTCGCTCTCTGACATCGCTCGTGCACACGCGCAAAATGGGGCATACAAACGGGAATGAAACGCACCGATCTGGGATGAATGTGAGGCATGACCCCGAAAACAGCCGGCCCGGCGAGCGCTGCACCTCAGAAACACGCACCTGCAAAGATCCTACGCCTTGTGCTGCATCCTACTGGCACACTTGCAAGGTGGGCTTCCCCTGAAGCATGCTCTGACCGGTCCCACAGGGCTGCAAGCCCTGACGAGAGTTCCGCGCAGGCCCAGCACCCATCCGTAACAGTCCTCACAGCCCTGGCACCTTAAGCACACTTCCCGTCCTTTGGCAGCCACGGTGCCACAGCAGGTGCTGCAATGGGCTGCCCACTGCGCCGGCGCAGCCTGGCCGCCAGCAATACAGCGGACGGCTGCCTCCGCCGCCGGCCACCGACGCCCGCACACACGCTGCAATGCTCAGCGCGCGCGCCACACGTGCGAGCGCCCCGTGAGTGCCTTCCTTGGCAGGCCAACACTTTGCCCGCTCGCCTCACGCGCTTTGCGCCTAGCACACATCCAAAAACACCGCACAGTAGGCGCGATGGCGCCAGGCGCAGACGCGTCACAGGTGGGCA
>JAABUV010004217.1_pt1 | contig 17423 bp, 29 predicted proteins | sample 5559971 | NCBI WGS metagenome assembly JAABUV01 (sample SAMN10711881, study PRJNA513362) | rock metagenome | isolation source: Antarctica rocks | place: Antarctica: Victoria Land, Knobhead nord | collected 2015-12-19
GCGGCTTCGGGGGCGAACAGGTGGCCCGGCGCGCCCCAGCCGGGGCGCACTGCACAGAGGCAGAGCCCAAAATTATGCCAGCGCGCGGCCTGGGCGCCGTCAGGGCGCCTGTGTGTCTGCGACAGGCAACTCGGGCGACATTCGCAAAGGGCGCCAGGCACCGCTGAGGCGCACGCGCTCCTGGGGCGCACCGCTCGCATTGGGCGGCTGCAGAGCGGCCGCGGCCCCGGGGCGGCCGCTGCGCCGGCGGTGGTCATACCATGCGCCAATACGGTCCACGTCCAGGCCCGTCGCCTGGCGCAGCAGGTCCAGCAGGCGCCTGTCTGGCGTGGTCGAGATCGCATACGCCCGCTCCAGCACCTGCTCGCACTCCTCCTGCGCGCGGCGCAGCGCTCTTGCTTCATACACGGCGTCTGAGAACGGCCGGGAGCCTCTCCCTGGCTGCGCACTGAGCCCCAACATTGAGCTCTAAATTTGCATACATGTCTGCACCCCCAGCCCACGCCATACAGTCTCGGCCGTGCTGCGTAGGTCGGGTGTCCACCCTCGAGGGCCCGCTGCTGAGGGCCCGCTGCTGCGCGGCCTGTAAATTGACTGATGCCCGGAGGCAGATGCTCTTGGTACGAAACGGGCCGCAAGAGTATTTGGTCGGTAGGGGGAGCCACCAGTGTGTGGGGCGGGCTGCCAGACGCCGTTGCTAGAGGCTGGTGACCAAGGGGACCGGGATGCTCCTCCATTATGTCATAGGCTGCCCTCGGCGAGACGGCCGGCGCCCGCGTCGCTCAGAACCTGCTGTGAGCGGCACTTGCGGAGCACGCTGCACCTGGTATGAAGCAGCAAGCGCTGCTTGAGGGATCTGACAGCGCCCTGCTCGGATCCGCATGGTGTCAGCAGCAGGGAGCTCGGGTTCCTCAAACCTATGCACTTTACACACGCATGCATGCCTGTCCCGGTGGCTGACGGAGGCATGCTCGTCATGGCGCGCCGGCGGTCAGTGCAGGACCACCACAGGCTGCTTGCACTGGTGCGCGACGGTGTTGGTGACCGAGCCGACGAAGAACTCCTTGAGCGCGCTGCGCTGGTGCTTCACCAGCACCTGCACGCCCGCGGGGGGCCTGTGAGCGCGCCGTGCTGTGCGACGCTGGCCTGCATCGGATCGGGAGCACAGCACTGCAAGGAGCAGTGCAAGACAGCATGCATTTCTGAAACACAAACGGTGCCAGAGCGGGCCCGCACCACGGCGAGCGCGTTGAGCGAGTCGGCGCGCTTGCAGATGATGTCGCCGATGGACTCGTTGTCTGTCAGGCCTCTGGCGATCTCAATCTGCGCGGCACGCCCGCGGTCACGCGCCGGCGGGCCAGCAGCGCGCTGGCAGAAGTGCTGCAGCGCCGCCGCGTCCCCCTGTCAGCCCCCGCTCACGCCCCGGGCGCAGCCAGTCACAGGCACGCCCAGGACGGAACGCGCACGCTGGCCCGCCAGCGGTCCCAGCAGCTCGCTAGTTGCATGATGTGGTCTTTGTGACGCCCTCAGCACGCTCCGCACTGCATCAGCGCCCCGGCCTTGCCAACAACATAATTAACGCACATGGCGCGCGTTGCAGCCTCGCCGCCGCCCTCAGAAGACCTTTAGAAGCACGCACGGCGGTCTGCCTACCAAGCGAGTCTTACATCCCCGCTCAGAGGGGCACAGGACTCGCTCCTGCAGCGTGAGGGCTCCAGTACCCCACAGCTCGACGATTTCAACACAACTTTCCCGCAGGGCGGGCGCGGCGCCTTGTACGCAGCAGAGGCCGCGGCGGCCTTGGGCGAGAACCGGCGCTCCACCGTGGCGGTGGCCTCCTGGAAGACGCGGTCCTCGGCGCTCGTGTCCTCCTCTACGATCGTCTCTGCAGCAGGCGCCGCCGTCACTCTAGCCGCGGACCTGGAGTCTGCGTTGCAAGACTTGCGCTGCCACACGCTGGCACTCAGCGCATTGCTGGGCGCCAGCATGCGTCGCCAATTTCCTGGCGCTGATGGACTCAGCAGGTCAGCGTGGCTGAGCGGCCTGGACGCAGTGACGCTAATTGGCGGGAAGGGCGGTCTGCGGGTGCACACCTGCACCGTCGCCGCCCAGGACGTTGAAGCTCGTGCCGGAGACCACGTAGAGGAAGTAGAGCTCGTCGCCTGCGCGCCGCGCGCCCGCACGCGTCTTGCATGCGTGCATCGCGCTGCGTTCAGTGAGCGGGCAACGGCGCTTTCCTGGGCGAGAGACGCACCAGAGTGATAGAGGTTGGCGAGCGCCCAATCGACGGCGCGCTCCGAGTCCTGCGAGCTGCTCACTCGTTGCTGGGTGACCAATCGAGCGACCGCCCTGCACTGCAAAACCTGACGCTCACCTCAGAGTCGTCCACAGGCACCAGCACAGTCCGCTTGGTCATGACATCCGCCATGCTGCCAGTCACGTGCGTGCACGCGTTCCCCGCTGGCCTGCGGCCACGCACTTTGACACCGCAAGCGCCTGGCTTTGTGCCTGCCGTGCGAGCTCAAAGCGATGCCGAGTGACTGTGTTGCGCCAGTAAAAGCCAACGAAGACCTGCACAGGCTGATCGCCTCCTGTTCATCTTCATCTTCATGCCCAGAAACGTGGGGCGCTATTCAGAATCTGGCAACACGCGGTGCTAAGCACTTGGCCGGCACCCATACCTCTGGGCGCATACTGAGAAAGCATTGCTTACAATGATAGTCTCTCTGGGCGCGCCGTCGTGCGCCCCAGCGCGCGGGCCGCGACAGCGCAGGGTCCTGGCATCAGCGCACGCAGCCACGCTGCCTGCCGCTCGCAAGCTTGAAGACGCTACCTCCCTCCTCAAGAAGTCGATGTCGAGCGCCACGGGCTGCAGCGTGCGCATCCTTTAGACACTTTTTTTTTCCGGCAGTGTGCTGTATGGCTGCGTAACCGAACAGCTGATGACGAGCAAACGAGCTAGCCGCGTCCGCGTGGCGGGTTTGGGTGGTTGCAGGCAGAGTGTGTGGTCATGTGGGCACCGCTAGGGTGCCTCTTGCTGGCTTCCTGCCGGCCGCGTAATGGGTGCTTCCTGCTGGCCGCGCAGGTGGGCGACATTCTAAGCCAGGGCATCACTGGCAGCGGTTTCAACCCGCTGCGGAGTTTGGAACTCGGCGCTTTCGGCTTCGCTATTGATGGCCCCATGCGCTATTTGTTCAGCCATATCCGCGTGGACAGCGGCGCCGCAATGATGGCCGGCAAGGTCAGCTCCAAGGTCAGCTCGGTGCTGGACGGCAAGGCCTGCTGGGCGCCGCTGCTGGCGTGCCTGACGGTCGCGGCGCTGAAGGCCGCGGAGGGCGACCCGGCCGCGCTGGTGCACTCGTGCGAGGTGCGCTTCCTGTTGCGTGCTTAAATGTCTGGGTGGTGTGCTGTGCGAGGGTACCGCCAGCACTGTGTGGTGCAGGGTACTGCTGCGAGCATGCCAGCACACAACAAGCTGCTTGCTGGCACAAGTGACCCTCCTGCGGCGCAGCTGCTAAAGTGTGGGCACGCTTTGCTGCGCAGGACAAGGTGGTTTCGCTGCTCTTCTCCAACTACCTCTTGTGGCCGGTGACCCACCACATCCTGCGCACGTTTGTGCCCAAGGAGCACCGCACCGGCGCGACGCACGTCGTGACGGTGCGCTCAGCGTGCTGCCGCCCGCGCACGTGCCTGCGATACATGCTGTGCTTGGATTGCTCTGCTGCAGGCTCCAGGTCTGTTGTTTGCGTACTGTATGCAACGCTCTGGTTTTGTCGTCACTGGCCACTGAGGGTGATATCTGAAGTGCTCGTGCGCGGGCGCAGATGGTGTGGTCTGCGTGGCTGTCGACGCTGGGGCACGCGCCGACGCAGCTGCTGGACCAGGCCGGCGCGGACGTAGCGCAGGCCGTGACGCACGCCGTCGCGGCGCCCGCGGCCAGCCCGTTCGGCGCGTCGGCGTTCGCGCACGCGGCCGCCGCCGCGAGCGCGGCCGCCGGCCCGGCGCTGCAGCGCGCGGGCGAGGCCCTGGCGGGCGCGGCCGGCCTGGCGGAGCGCCTGCCGTCCAGCCTGCTGGAGAAGGCAATGAGCAAGTCGCTGGATGTGCTGTCGCCGCTGCGCGCGCACGAGCGCTCGCCCAGCCAGCTGCTGGACGACCTGCTGGCGCGGCCCTCGGGCGCGCTGGACGGCCTGCTGGAGCGCAGCGGCACCATGCCGCTGTCCATGGTGCTGGAGTGCTGACACGCGTGACGCCCCGCCGGCGGCACGCGAGCGTCAGATTCTGCGGCGGCGCTGTTGGCGGGGCTGTGCTTTTATGAGCTGCGTGTATTTGGTGGGTGGCGCGCATGGGCGGGCGGGCTGCGGCGCCGGAAGTCAGCTGTGTTTTGAGCCAGAATTGATGCGTGGGCGGGGCTGGTGGTTGCGCATGCGGCTGCCCAGCCTGTACCCCCATCCACTGTGACACTGAGCAGCCAGAGTGCGGGCACGGTGTGTGCGTTTTTTTATGTCATCTTGTGTGGCTGCCGTTGGCCGAAGCTGTGTACACAGGGCGCTTTGCGTGCACGCGCTGCAGCACGTTGATTTGGTGGCGCGCGTCGTCGTGCCCATAGAGGCTCCTGACTCGTTCAGAGGACAGTCCTGGCAGCGCTGGTGTGTGTTGCATTGCAGCAGTAGCAAACTTTGAGCCTGTGATCAGCACGGCTGTCAAACAAGTGAACTCGTGAAGCTTGAGGGAACGTGTGGCAAGGGCCCACGAATTGTAAGGATGTATGGTAATGTGTGCAGCCTATGTGTGCAGCAGTGTGTACAGCACTGTCCCATGGCCAGTCTACATAATATAGAAAGGAATCCTTTTATTGAACTGCCTGCAATATTGCAACTGACTACAGAAACCAGCAACAAAAGTGATCAGGCATTAAGCTTTGTCCTTCCATATGTATCACGGCAGGCTGGTTTGCCTGGTGAATCACAGAGTGTGCTGTTGCTGAGCCGAGTCGCTTTGCAGGGGAAGAGCATCATACGCGACACAACAGTGCAGCACACCAGCACACAGCTGTAGTGCGCCGCAGCGCGCGAGCCTCGCGGCGGCAGACAGCGCGCGCCGCGCCGCGGGCCGGCCGTCATGGCGCCCGGCGCGCTTGAGACAAAGGCGGACAAGGAGGCGACGTTGAAGACAGAGAAGACGGTGAGGGACCCAGCCAAGGAGAAAAAGGCCAGCAGCAAGGACGGCAGCAAGGCCAGCAGCAAGGACAAAGTGAAGAGCAAGGGTGGCGATGGCAAGGAGGGCAAGCCTGACAAGCCCGACAAGAAGGCCAAGGCCGAGGGGAAGCCTGACAAGCCCGAGAAGAAGCACGACAAGCCGGAGAAGAAGGCACGCCTGCGCCTGCCCCGCGTGGCGCCAGCGACCGCCTCCCTGCGCGGCCCACGCGCCTGCAGCTGCTTGCTGCTCGCCCGCCTGCTGCCTGTGTCTGCTCTCTGTGTACGTCCATAGAGTGCGCCTCGCTGCTCAGTCGTTGGGGCGCCGCTTTGTCGTGCGCTTACCACCTTCGTCGTCGCGCCTCGCTAAAGAGCAGGCTGCAGAGCGGCCCCCAGCTCCGACCAGGCACGGAGCCCGAGCCGCAGGGCGCGCCCAGCTGACCAGCGCCGCGCGCGCGCCAGACGCTGCGTAGCCTGGTCGGCGGCGCGCCGGCCAAGCCGGCGGCCAAGCCGGAGCCGCGGCAGCCGCAGCCCAAGCCGCGCGAGCCGCCGCCGCGGCCGCCGGCGCGCGACGACGCCGGCGGCGGCGGGTACCTGGGCGGCGTCGACCTGCCCAGCAGCGAGTCCGATTCGGACGAGGAGGGCGGCGCGCGGTACCGGCCCAATTACACGCCTGAGGAGCAGCCGACGCACCTGCAGACCAGCGTGCGGCGCCCCGCCGCGCCGCGGCGCATGCGCGGGGCTGTTATTGAGCGAGTTGACGCGCCGAGCAAGGGGCCGCCGGCGGCTCTCGGCCCTGCGCTTCTCACTCAGGAGCCGATACACTGGCCGACCCGCGTGTGCCGCTGGAGGTGGGCGCACCCTGCATGGCAGCTCAGGGCCGCCGTGCTCCCGGCTGTGGTCTAGATCGCGATGCCTGCTTGTCCCTGGGGCTCCCCGTGCGGCCCTGGGGCAGCGCGGCGCCGCACGACGAGGCCTCCAGCTCCGGGCCGCCGTGAGGCGGCCGCCCGCGGCGGGCCGCGCGCAGGTGACGCAGCGCGACGTCAAGAAGCTGGCCGAGAAGGAGCGCCGGCAGCTGGAGGAGGCCGCGCGGCTCAAGGAGGCCGCGCTCGCGGACGACGACAACGTGTTCGACGTCGCGTTCGAGGCGCAGGGCGGCGGCGCGGACGCCGCCAACACCGTCAGCGCCACCGACATCAAGGCGCGCCGGCGCGCCCGGGCTGCATGAATACCATGCTGCAGAGCACCTCGGCGAGGCCGCCGGGGTGCTGCCTGTGAGGGAACCACATCTGTTTTCACAGCAGCAAGCCCGTGCATACGGGCGGTGGGGGAGGAGTGTTGTTGCAGCGCATGGGTGCGCTGAGCACGCGCCGGGCAGAGCGCCCCCAGTACGTCCCCAGTGCACGCATGTCGTCGCCATGCCAGGCAGCCACTGAAAGCGCCGCTCGCGCCGCACTGGCCAGCGACGCGTATGAGCATGGGGAGCTGATAGCCACTAGCTGGCAGCCTCACCCTGACCCCCACCCCGGGCAGCAGCGAGTGTGGCACAATGTGTGACAAGCCGCTCCTCAGTGGCGCTCGTAGGCGGCTCGCCAAAGCAATACACCTCGAGATCCGACCCGCGCCGCGCGCGCAGGTGCACAACATGACCATCCGCGCCAAGGGCAAGCTGCTGCTGGACAGCACGCTGCTGACGGTGACGGCCGGGCGGCGCTATGGCCTGGTCGGGCCCAACGGCATGGGCAAGTCCACGCTGCTGCGCATGATTGCGCGGCGCCAGGTGCCCGTGCCGGAGGGCCTGGACGTGCTGCTGGTCGAGCAGGCGCGCCCGGGCCCCTGCCGTAGCCCTGCCCGGGAGCATCGCGCGCCGCGCCGCCTGTCTGTCCTGCGATTGCTAGGTTGCTGCGAGGCTGGGCGCTCCGGTGCTGTGCGGAGAGTCTGCGACTGCACTGCTCTTGTGTGGTGCCGCAAGTCTGCTCAGGGTGCATGCAGCACCACAAGTCACAAGCCTGCTTAGGAACCCGGCGTGTGACGGGCGGGTGGGCTGGCCGTGTGCGCAGGAGGTGGTGGGCTCATCTGACTCAGCGCTGGCGGCGGTCGTGGCGGCCGACGTCGAGGTCATGGCGCTGCGCGCGGAGGAGGCCGCCATCCTTGCACGCCTGGGCGACGCGCGCCTGGACGGCCCGCCCGACGCGGGCGGCGCGGCGCCCGAGGCGGGGGCGCCGGGCCGTGAGGAGGCGGCCTCGACGGCGCAGGACGGCGGCCTTGCCAACGGCGACGCGGGCGCGGCCGCGGCCGCTTCGGACGAGGAGCGCGCCGGCGACGCGGGCGGGGCGGCGGCGGAACAGAACGGGGCGGGCGCTGCAGAAGGGGCGGAAGCTGTAGAGGGCGCGGGCGCCAGCGGCGGCGCGGGCGCCAGCGGCGGCGCAGGCGCGGGCGCGGCGGCGGCGCGGGCGAGGCGGCGGAAAGGCAGTGTCGCGGGCGCCGCGCCAGCGGCGGGCGCCGCGGCGGCGGCGGACGGAGCGGAAGGGGCGCCTGTGGCTGCGCGCGCGCCAAACCACGACGAGGACGGAGAGCGGCTGAACGAGATTTACACGCGCATGGAGGTGCGGGCGGGGGCCTGAGCACAAGCCGGGTGCACACACGAGTCAGGTGTCTCAATTTTTATTCTGGTATTCCGCCGCAAAGAAGTTACAAAGAAAGGAAGTTACAAAGAAAGGAACCGAGCTGGCTTGCTGCCTGTATGAAATGTAGACAGTCCGCCTGCGTCCAAAGACATCACGCCGCAGCGCAAGCGGACTGGTGCCTTTGTGTCCAAAGCCAGTGCGGCGAGCGTGACGGGATGCCGGCTCGTGGCGAGCCGCATGAGCCGGCAGCCCGCCCGCAGGAAGTCAGCGCCGCGAGCGCGGAGGCGCGCGCGTCCAAGATCCTGCACGGCCTGGGCTTCACGGAGGTCATGCTGCGGCGGGCCACGCGCGACTTCTCGGGCGGTGCGCGCGCCCGGGCCCAGCGCGGGCGCCGCGCCCGGCACGGCAGGCAGTGCGGGAGTGCCCCGAAGTGACGTGCATAAGTGCCGCCATGCTCTGGCTGGCACGGCAGTGTGGTTTCCAGGCGATTCGAGCGCTTTGGCATGAAGGTAGGCAGGGTAAAAGCGCCCCAAAATGATGTGCCTGGGCGAGGCCATGCTCCTGCCAGTACGGCAGTTCTGGTCCGCACGAGGTGCCGCCTGCGACCCCGCCGCGCTGCGCGCGCAGGCTGGCGCATGCGGATCAGCCTGGCGCGCGCGCTGTACATCAAGCCGACCGTGCTGCTGCTGGATGAGCCGACCAACCACCTGGACCTGCGCGCCGTGCTCTGGCTGGAGGCGCGCCGGCCCTGCTCCACCCCGCCTCGCATGCGCTCGGGCAGGCCTCAGGGTTACCTGCGGCCACCGCGCGCAGCATGCGTCGCATGCGGTATGCCTGCGTCGCGCGATGCCGCACAGGCGAGGTGCTTCAGCGCCCGCTCCCCGGCACGTGCTTTGAGGATGCGCGCCCTCCCTCAGTCTTGTGTCCCTCAGCCATGCAGGCGCTGGCGGCCCAGCAGCGTCGCAGACGGGGCCAGCCGCCTCCGCGCACCGGCAGGGCGCGCCAGTGGCTTAGGCTCCGGCGCTGACCCTAACCCTTTGTACCAGCCGTAGCCACGCGCGCGCCCATGGCTGAGGCCCCTGTGCTGGCCCTGACCCTGACCCTAACCCTGCACTCACAGGAGTACCTGACGCGCTGGAAAAAGACGCTGGTGGTGGTCTCGCACGACCGCGACTTCCTCAACACGGTCACCACGGACATCATCCACCTGCACGACCAGAAGCTGCACTACTACCGCGGCAACTTCGCGCAGTTCGAGGAGATGTACCAGCAGAAGCGCACCGAGGTCAACAAGGCGGCCGAGAAGTTTGAGAAGCAGCTCAAGGCCGCCAAGCGCACCGGCAACCGCGTCAACCAGGAGAAGGTGCGCCGCCGCCGCCTGCCGCGCGCCGCCCTGCCTGGCCACTTGTTTTCGGAACGCAATGAAAGTGTGGCTTTCTGTGCTCCTTGGTCTGAGGCCGTGTGTCTGCTGCGGCTGCGTGTCGAAGGCGCACGGCCTGCAATGCCACTGCTGGCTGGCTTGATACGGCGCCGCTGTGGGTGCAATGCTAAAGCACTGTGTGCGCGCGGCGCAGGTGGTCAAGAACGCGAAGCAGGTGCAGGCGCGCAAGGCGCGCAGCGCGGGCGCCGCCGGCGCGGCGTACGCGGACGAGGCGCCCGCGGCGGAGCAGCCGCGCCGCTGGAGCGACTACACCGTGCACTTCCACTTCCCGGACCCCACCGAGGTCAACGCGGCCTCGCTGCTGCAGGCGCGCGCCCCGCCTTGTCGCGCCGTGCCGCGTCCGGCAGTGGCTGCTGCGGCCGCGTGGAGGCGTGCTGCTTGAGGAGCCCTTGCTAGTGATGCCGGTGCGTTTTGCGGTCTTGTGAAGTTCGCATAACATGCGCAGTGCTTGGCACGGTCGGCACCTGGGTTGCTCAAGCGGAATCAGCCTATCGCGTATGACCATGCATGTGCCTGCGGTTACATGTGTTCCCGATGTCTAATAGCACAGCCAGCCGGGGCAGCAATGCAGGCTTGCACTGCTCATGAGCAGTTACTAACATGGTTCATAGCTATGTCAATGGCTGAGGGTGCGCATGCCTGCTGCAGCTCATGGACGCGGACTTCAAGTACCCGGGCCGCGATGACTTCGGCCTGCAGGGCCTGAACATCGGCATCGACATGGGCAGCCGCGTGGCCATTGTCGGCCCCAACAACGGCGCGCGCCGCTCGCGGCCCTGCATGCTGCTCTCCTGCCGGCATGTGCCATGACTTGAGCCATGACCGCAAGGTGCAGAGTGCCGTGGTTCTGAGCATTGCTGCCCATGAAGCATGTCGCGCCAAGTGCACATTCCAAGTAAACCTGCAGCAGCAAGAGAATCGCAGAGGCCGCTGCTGGCATGCTTGAGCGGCACAGGCTTGTGCTGAACAGACCTCTGGTGCCGGGGCCAGGCGCGGGCAAAACGACCCTCATGAACCTGCTCGCTGGTGCGCTCCCAGGCGCAGCAGTTGGGCTGCTGATCTTGGGCATCTGGGGCCTCCTTCCTTGGGATGCTGTGGGTTGGGTGCGTCTGTGGCGATGCCGCCCTCAAGTACCCCATTGATGGGCAGAGGGACTGCAAGGAACACGTGGCCACTTGTCAAGCTGCCCCAGCACTGGCGGCGGGGGCGTGTCAGCCAGCGGCCAGAGGCCTGCCCTGCTTCAGGGCATGTGCAACAGCGCGGCCCGCATGCGGCGTTGCAGGAGCCGGCCTCCAGGCCGAGACCCTGCTCTGCAGAGACGGGCACCCGCTCTGTCCAGGCGACTTGTAGCCAGTCACCAGGGGAGGCGCGCGCCTTTGCGCCCGCAACCTGTGACAGGGTCGCCCCTCCTGCCGCAGGCGACCTGGAGCCCACGGCCGGGGAGGCACGCCGCAGCCACACGCTGCGCGTCGGCCGCTACGCGCAGCACTTTGTGGATGCGCTGCAGATGGACGAGAACCCCGTGGAGTACCTCCTGCGCAAGTACCCGCAGGCGCGCGCGGGCGCCCGCCCCGCTGCCTGCTAGCGTGCAGTGTCCGTGAAAGCACAGACGCGGGTGGCGCTGTGGGACCTGTCAGGCATTTGCTGCGGCGCGCCTGCAGCCGGGTGGATGCGCAGCTTGGTTTTGGGGAGAGTGCTCGTCTCAAGTACGAAGCTCTGCCTCGTGGCCAGTTCATAAACACGTTTATATCCGTAAAAAAGCTGCCTTGATCGGGCCGGGGCGCCGCGGCGCGCAGTCGCGCATGAAGCCGGAGCAGATGCGGGCGCAGCTGGGCCGCTTCGGCCTGAGCGGGCACCACCACCTGCAGCCGATCTGCAAGCTGAGCGGCGGGCAGAAGGCGCGCGTGGTGTTCACCAGCATCGCGCTCGGGCACCCGCACATCCTGCTGCTGGACGAGCCGACCAACCACCTGGACATGCAGAGCATCGACGCGCTGTCCGACGCGCTGGCCGAGGTGCGGCCGCTCGCCCGCTGCTTTACAGGTGGCTGCATGCGTGCGCTGCGCCGGCCCTGCGGATGCAGGCGCGCAGGGTGTGAATCAGCTGCCAGGCGCGTCGGCCGGGTGCACCTGCCTGCTGCAAAGGCTGCGTCAGTGCCGACCTCTGGTACCGCTGCTGGTTGGCAGCATTTGTTGTGGGCTGGCCTGCGGTGCATTATTGTGCGTAGGCCTTCCCTCCCAGGCGGCCCTGCAACCAAGTCCAGCTGCACACAACTTATCAAGGACCTAGCGCCGACACACTGTACGGTGTCTCCCACATGTACCGAGCCTGGAGTCTCCTGTCGCAGCTGCTCCGGTGGCCACGCCGGCGCCTTGCAAGCCGCAAGTGGTCACTGAGAGCTGGGCGGTGTTGGGCCGGCAGTTTGAGGGCGGCGTGGTGGTGATCAGCCACGACTCGCAGCTGCTGTCGGTGGTCTGCGACGACGAGGAGCGCGCGCAGGCGCGCCCTCGAGCTCATGATCTGAAGCCCCGTCGTCTACTCATAAATAGGAGCAATATCTGAAGCCCGGCGGTTTCAGGCAATGCCGCATCCATCAGGCATGCAGTGCAAGCGTCCTGTCGCATACGGGTTGCCACGTCACTTCCACAGAGTGCAAGGATACCTGGTGCACCTGCAGGAAACTGGGCAAGAAGCGGGTGTGGCTGAGCGCGCTCGGGCACCAGAGGGCGTGCGCGAGCCGGGCGCGCGCGCGCGGGCGCAGGTGTGGCTGGTGGAGGACGGCAGGGTGACCGAGTACCCCGGCTACTTCGAGGACTACAAGAACGAGCTGGTCAAGGAGATCGCGGCCGAGATGGAGGACGACGAGCCGGCCGGCCCCACCCAGCCGTGAGGCCTGTCGTGCTTGCCTAGCCCTGGTTGCGGCGGACACTGTGTGCAGGAGCGCTGTCTTGGGTCGTGCTGGGGATGTCTGAAGGTCTTTTCCAGTGTTGGCAGCGGATGAGGTGTGCCTGTCTGGGCACTGGCAGAAGTGCGTGATGCATGCCGCCCTTGCATGCTGCTGCTCTGATAGATAGAAGCTTTGCTTATATTCAAGAGGCAAGGCCATCTTGGCTCCTGCCGCAATGGCATTTTAGTAGGGGCCGTGCTTTGCCCACTTCAATTTCTTGGCATCTTGTATGGCTGCATCATCAAGCACAGCGCGTATGGTTCGCGAGCGCTTAGCGCAGCTTCAGGGCGGGGATATAGAGCGCATCCATTCTACTATAGGGACGCGAGAACAACAGCAAGCGCCCTGCTCAGCTGCAAGCTGAAGTGGCGCGAGAGGTGCAAATGATTGCAGGATTCCAGATTTCTCATGCAGTGACAGGCAGTGTTGTGCTGCCAGCCCAATCTGTCCAAAGCTGTGACGCATGCATGCATGTTTTGTGCAACGGTCGCGCATGGATATGAGAGGCAATGATGCGGGATCCTCACATGGCAGTAGCATGCAACAGCTGTCAGAAACTATTTGCAAGTGCTCCCAGAAGGCTAGATTGCATGGCTGCAAGTGGCCTGCGATCACCACCCTGCAACAAGGTTGGATTTTCCCTTAGCCCATGTCACGCGCTCCACTGAGCGTCCAGGCGGCTATCTAGAGGGCTGCCACACAGCACAAGCCCATCAGGCGTGCTGCCCAGCAACCAGTAATTTCTGGGCAGCCATAGAGGGTCAGCATCCCAGTGGGCACAGACAAAAAGGAACAGGCAGAGCACGCAGGCTGCTGCCGAGCCCCAAGCAGGACACATGCCTGCCTGTGCCGACCTGCGCCGACCTGCGCCGACCAGTGCACGAGTCACGCCCATGCTCAGCACCGCGCCCCTCTAGGCGGGCCTGTGCGCCTGCAACTCACGAGGGCAGCCTCAAACTGGTGCGCCCGCTACGCCCTCGTCTCTAAGAAGAAGCTATCCCAGGATGAACGAGCCCACAAAGTCCTCGACCTGCTCCATGAGCTGCTCAACGCCGAGCGTGCCGCCGCGCTGCGCGAGCACGAAGCGCTCCGGGTCGGCGCGCGCGGCGGCCGACACGCTCGGCGCGGTCGCGCCGACCACGAACGCCTTGCCGACCAGGCCGGCCAGGCGCAGGTCGTTGTCGTCGTCGCAGAGCAGCAGGCAGGCGTGCGGCGCGGCGTCGAAGCGCTGCATGAGGTGCCGCGCCGCGTTGTCCTTGCCGCTGGTGGCCGGGTACACATCCGCGGCGTGCAGGTTGCGCGAGTGCGCCAGCCCGTCCGGCAGCGTCAGCAGCGCCTCTGTCAGCTCCGCCTCCGTCTTGCCCTCCGGGATCTGCAGCCTGCCGCCGCACGCGGTGCCACGCCTGGGCTTGCCGTGCGGCTTAAGCGCGGCGACCCAGGCCATGTGCAGCCTGCAGCCTGGCGCCGCGGGCGTTGCCGTGCCCTGAGCACGCCGCGCGCCTGGAGCGCGGCGGCCCAGACCGGGTGCAGCCTGACGACGAGCAGGCATGTTTAGACGCAGTGGCTGCACAGCACGACAGCTCGCATGGGTCCTTGCCAGATGGCGCGCAGGTCCCTCGGCGCCAGGACCTGCCATGCAGGCCGCACCGCACGTCCACGATTCATGCGTGCCATGTAAGCAGCACATGAAACCTGCCTCAGTCAGTTCGCACAACATGTGTTGCAGCAGTGCCAGCACTTGCGCACTTTTGTCCTGTCCGGGCCCCAGGGCAGCAGCTTCAACAGGCCCTGAGGCATCCGCGCCTGAAGGACGTCGAGTAGGAGTAGGTGTCGGGCTCCCAGCCCTGCTTCTGCAGCGCGCGCATCGCGTCCCAGAGCACGCCCTTGCGCTCCGCTGCTGGGAGGCCCTCCTGCGAGGGCGCGCCCACTGCCGCAACGCGCACAGAAGCCATTTTCGCACACCACCGTATGGGAACATTTGCTGAGGCCTCTCTTTGCAGCTGGCCATCTCCGCCCCTCCAGGGCATGCCTGTGGGTTTGCAGCAGCCACCACCGCACCTGTGTCGCTGCGCTGCTCCTGAAACACGCGCATGCACCCATTGCCGGGGCCTGGCAGGCCCGGCCTGGCCCCCAGAATGTGACATCCAAAGGTGCACCACAACAAGCCTGGCGCACTGATGCAGCGCCAGCAGCGCGCCTGTCGGCGTGTGCCGCGCGCGCCAGCGCGCGTCCTCCGCGATCTGGCACGCCGTGGGCAGCGTCATGTCCGGGTAAAAGATACGGCCGCCGTTCTCGCAGACATATGCGTCGGCTGCCGGCAGGAACGGCAGGCGCTGCAGCAGCGTGGCCGTCCGCGCGCCGGTCACCAGCACCTGCGCGGCCGCGCGCACGCATGGCATCTCATTGCATTTCCAGTTACGTGAGCACCCCGGGACGCTTACAATGCAGCAGCAGCCTCAGGCAGCTGGAGACGCGCGCTGCAGGCCGGTCCAGGCCCTAAGCTGTCCAAGCCCGCCAACAGCAGCAGCACTATTCGGGCCTGCAGTACCATGCGGAATGCCAGACAAACGTAATTGTGAACGAGCCACGCTCACGCAGCACAACACAAACAGCACACCGGACGCTGACGTAGCACATCAGGCCCACCACCTGACTAGGCTGGATATGAACGAGGCAGCCACACTGACTGCACTTACCATGTTGCACTCACAACCTGATGATAGCCACATGACGCATTATGCATCCCCGTCCAAGTGGTGCGCGAGCAAACACAACCGCTGATCATGCACAGAAAGCATGGCCACCGTGGCAAGCCTGCCCTGCCCTACCCTCACATATTATAAGTCGGTTACCAGGCCACCCTCATGTCTGCCACGGCCTGAAGGGCAGCCGGTCACGGCACGCACCAGCAGCGTGCCGGCATGGCGCATGTGCGACAGGTCTGTCAGCGTCTTTATGGAGATGAAGCCCTGCACACACAACGTCTGTCAGCGCGTGCGGTGGCTCCAAGACAAAGGAGGCAGAGTGGTGCGTGTCAAGCCTGCGCAGGAGCGCAGCAAACCCACCTGGGCGCCTGTCGACGACGGCGGCAGCATCAGCAGCTTGTGGCGGCGCCCGGACTCCTGCACAGCGGGCACCCTTGGCACGTTGGCCTCGTATTCAATACGTGTCAGACACATAGTGGACACGCACACACACAGCACTGCCACAAGCAGCAAACATGAACCTGCCACACGCAATGTGGACTCCGTTGCAGGCGCTGCACCAGTGTCTGAAGCAGGCGTACCTTGTGCGAGAGCTGGCGAGTTGGCACACAGGCAGACATGGCAAAGAGGAACACGCAAAAGGGGGACGTCACTGCGCACCCTCTCAACCCACAGCATACAGTTGGCCAGAACCGAAGGCGTGGTCAGCTCGCCATACTTGTCTTGGACGTCCCTGTAGTGCACCTGCGCGCACAGCAGAAGCTGCTCAGCACACTGGCTCGGCCGTCAGACGCCTCTGGCGCAGTGCTTGCTTGCGCAAGAATTAGGGAAAGTTCGCGCTGAAGGAGTGGGTGACAGCCTGCCTTGGCACAGGAGGCGCACCAGAGTGCCGTCTACGTCGCTGAAGCAGATGCGTTTCAGAGTGGTGGCATTCTTGTCGTCCACGGGCTTGTCATCTATGATCTTGTTTGTTGAGTCGGGCTCTGTCTCAACCATGGCGTCCTGTCACAAGGCTCTGTCAGCCCAGCCAAGGTTGTCTAAGTACTGCCAGCTCCCGCAACAGCAAATATGTTGCAGGCTCTACCTCTACCAGGCCTGTAAAGGCACAATTTGTAGAGCACGCCTTGGGTGACAAGACCTGAGGCAGGACCCAAGTATAGGAAAGCGGGTGTGCAGACCCACTCAATTAGCAGGCAGCAAGGCCGATCAGGAGACAGGTGGTGTCTCTTGCGCTCATCAGGCAGTGCACCTGCCGACTCAAGGGGGGCGAGCTTGCTCCGCACACCCAGGATGGACACTCTTTACGCCGTTTTCCAGCGCTCCGCGCTTGCGTGTGCACCTTTCACAGGTAAGCAGGTTCTCGTGGTATCATAACTGCTGACACTGGTTTGCATATCCCAAGATGTGAACGAGGCACGACCTGTTTCACAGTGCCTGTTCTCGCTGCAGCAGTGCAGCACCCGCAGCTGAAGGCCGGCTGCCTTTCCGGGTGCAGGCGAGGACCTGAAGCACATACCAGCAGCGTTCGCGCTGTTTGCGGTAGCATTCTCTCTGTCATACGCCTACTTCGGCAGAGTCTGGGGCCTCCAGGGCGAGCGCAGGTGCAGTCCCATCCCCGCATTGTCTACTGCGCTGCACTGGCTCTGCGCTGCACCGGCTCTGAGTGAGTTCTTGTGCTGGAGCTGTAGCATATGTAATCCTTGCAGCTGGTCCTTGTATAAACTGTGTGAGAGCTGCTGCTGTATTTGCCCCGTTGCTGTCATTGTGGAGGTGGTCTTGCAGGATATAGGCTGGTCAAGCGCCGGGGACATGTAGAGTCTGTCTATGAGCTTATTCAGGGCTTCAGCCATGCAAACTCACGCAGCTCCCACTGCCTGAGCCACAACGCGCAGCGCTGCAACGCAGGGGCATGCTGGGAGCCTGTGCAGCGTCGCTGTGCCATGGCCTGGTCACCTCCGCGCTGGCCGCACAGCAGCTCTGGCACTGGCCCATCGTTGTAGACGCCAGGAACACCCAGGCCGAAAATCTAACTCTGCAGATATCTACGGTGCTCCCCCAACGCATGATTGCCCCTTAATACTACCTGCTTGTCAGCTAATGCATTCTTTCTTACATCACAAGCGGTGCCGAGTTTCAATTGTTTTGCTGCGCGGTTATGAGCAGGCGTACATGCTCGCCGACAGCTTGCTCTTCCTGCTGCCCTTCACGCCGTCTGACGTCCTGTTCATCGGCCACCACATCATGACCACAAGTGCGGCCAGCTTGGCCACCACCCAAGAGTGCCTGCTGTATTTTCACCACCTGATACTACTGCAGCTGTCGGATCATATGCTCATATGCAAAATAGCATTGCATGCTGCACTGCGCACCTCCGGCTCATGTAGACTCCGTGGCGTCTCTGCAGCGTACATGCTCCAGTCCTTGCTGCTGCAGCGCGGAGCACAGGTGCGGGTGGTGCTGCTGACAATGCAAATTGAGTGTACATGGCATGTTGCCCAGAAAGCATGTGTG
>JAABUV010004218.1_pt1 | contig 17421 bp, 16 predicted proteins | sample 5559971 | NCBI WGS metagenome assembly JAABUV01 (sample SAMN10711881, study PRJNA513362) | rock metagenome | isolation source: Antarctica rocks | place: Antarctica: Victoria Land, Knobhead nord | collected 2015-12-19
TCGACTTCAAAGTCAAACAAACAACAAACTGAAGATCATTCTACAATTGGTTCAACAAAATGCTGAAAACATCAAAAAGAAAATCAACGCAAAGCAAATGACAGAGAATTCGCAAATCTCGCAGAAGACGCAGGTTTCGCAAACGTCGCAAGTCATGCAAAATTCGCAAAAACCAACGCAGAAGCTCACATATGCTTTTTTTCTTCTTTTTTTTTTCTTTTCTTCATTAAGTGCATGCAGTCTATGACTATGACACTGTCTAGACGCTGTATGTATGCTAAGTTACATGTAACCTGGTCAAAGTCGCTGCTTTATATCTTCTCGTTGATCAATCACATCGATAGTTTGCGCATACAAACGCTCTCGCTCAAACTCTCGTCAGCGTACTTTCGTTTTTCTTTGTTTCTTCACATTCTTCGCGTTCTACTCTTTCGTTTCTAATAGTCATTTTCTCGTCGTAATTCAAGTATTTTTCAAATACTCTAGTGTTGCAATTCTTTCAATCTTGATGATGAACAGTGTCAATATAGTGTCTGTGTTTTTGAGCTGAGCTTTTTTCTTAAGCTTTATCTGCTCTGCTCTATAATGTCTGCAGTTCAGCAGTAAATGCTTCGACGTTTGTCTCGCATTGCATATTTCATAGCATTTGTTCAAATTATTCTCTGATAATCGATGCAAATAGCTCTTGAAATAGTCATGTTTCATTTTCAATTGAATAAAGGTTGAAAACGTTAGTCTATCGATTTTCCTCAGCTCTTTTAGTGATTTATGACTTAGATTTACATTCGATATGTGCTTTCGATACTGATTTCTCTTCTTGATGCTGCTTTTTCAGACATTTAATCATTGTAATTTCGTCTCTTTGCAAATTTGCTTTTTGACGAAGCTTATGATGATTGCTTTCGTGTTGTCGATAACTGATAATTCTTGAGCAGCACTTTTGATCAATTGATCTGCTTTTTCGTTCTCAATAATGCTCTTGCGACTTGATATTCACTGTATGCAAATTTGACACTGATTCTGACGTAAATTGATCAAGTTTTGACGTATGTCATCGAATAACTTCGCATTGACGTTGCTCTTTGCATTTAGTCTTTGCAAAGTCATTTGACTGTTCATGTACACTCAAATTTCGCTGTTTTTGAGTGCTTTTTCGCTGCATGTTGCGATTGCATCGCTAATAGCTTGCAGTTTCGCTTTCGTTGTGATTATTTTGTCAGAAACGCTTGTCGCTTTGCTGAATCTGACGAGCTCATGCGTGAATATCACTGTTGTTTCAGTTTCTGTTTCAATCTCTGCTATCTTTTTTCGAATTTGCGATGCTTTGATATACATCACTATGTTTTTCGTCTTTTTGATAATTCTTTCTAATTTTCTGTAGTGCGAATTGATCGTTTCGCGAGTTTCGCTTTTTGCAAATTCGATTTGAATTTTTGCTAAATTGTCATGATGAATTGACTCATAGAGATTAGATCAGAGACTAGAGTCAGAAACTGAGTTGAAGATCAGATCTGAGTTAGCTCTGAAACTCTATGACTTCGTCAAGACATCGTTTAGACTACGTCATATCTTCGACTTAATATATCATGAGTTATGTCGTGCTCAACTTGACAATGCTTGACAAACTCTCTATAGTCGATCGATTCTCTCAAGTTATCGAGAACTTCTTAATAATTAGCTCTATCATAATATATACTCATTTTGTGCCTGCTTAGAATATCACATTGTCATATCACTCTTATAGATCTCGTCTATTCATCTGATAGATCAGATCATCACAGTTCTAATTATTTCAAACTCTTCTTAGAAGTGATGATTTGATATTCAAGCATGACAACAGCAACGCGATCATAACAGAGTTGAAACGACAATGTCTCGATCTTGCGAGACATCATATCAGAAAACGAATGTCGCATAACTGAATCAGAAAGCGAAGAAGCAGAAGATGAACTCTCTCTTGATATTGATGAACAGCTGACATGAGCAATGCTTCAACGTGATGAACTGCGAAAGAAACAAAAGCTAGCAGCTATTCGATCAGAGATTGAGACTTTGCAAGTCGTTGAAACGACGAAGAAAAGTCATCGAGTCTTCACTTGAGCTCTCATGAAGAATTTGAATGATCTACACATCGTTTTCATAATTTTGACGATGATGAAACGAAGTCATCATGAGATCATCTTGCAGAAGCGAAGATTCTCAATGTCTTTGAAGAAGTATCATGACAAAATCATAAGAGAACATAGAGAGTGAATTCGCAACGTTGAAATCTCGTTTTGAAATATCTCTTGACATTTTGAAAGTGATGAGAAAAAGATTTTGTACTCCATGATTTATCTGAAGAATGAATCAAAGAAGCTTTGATTCAATCACGAAGAGACTATGTCTGCAGCTCAGCAGATGTGATTCGATTTTATCGACTTTCTTCTGAATCTAATTGAAGACTCGATGAATCGAGACATAGACGTGACTCAGCAGTACGCGAACGCATTGCAACGTTCAGATCAGATGATACGAATGTTTGCAGCTCATCTGAGCACTCTGAAACATCAACTTTCATTGTATAATGATGAGCATAAGCGAACTCATCTATTCATCAAGTTGAGATCTGAGCTGCGCATGATCATTACTAATGTGCAGTCGATTTCTATCACATGAGATGCGTTAATCGATCTTGTCGCTTGATTGAAAACAAATTTGCGAAAAGAACACGTCTTGTCGTTGAAATGATCTTGAGATAAAGACTTGCATGATCGAGATAAAGTCAACAAGAAGACTCATTCAAAGTGAAAGAAATCTCATCGATTGACTAAACTCGATTCTTTGTCAAAGATGAGTTCACACGCTTCGTTACGTTATAGCAAGAATTTGTTCAACATAACGTGCTACATGTGCAATCGAAAGAATCATTACTTTATTGATTGTAGAGTCGAAAAGATCAAGAATAGATCAAAAGAATCTGATGCAAATCGAGTACTCATCGATTCGATGTCACATATGAATCATCTCAAGATTTCGAGAAAAGACAAGCTCTTGACGAACGCTTCAAATCGTCGAGAAAAAAACAAGAAGTTCTCTTCGTAAAGACTCTTATATATAAAGAGCATGTAATTCAGAAAAATCAGAAGACAGAAACGAAAATTCACATGAATATCGATGTCAAAATGAACGTGATTAGTCAACGTTTCATCATCAAGCAAAGTATGTCATTGCTGAACGTTGATCTCTCAAGATCTATCTGAATGAACGATCAGAGTGTCTATTGTTATGATGTCTATAAGATGTGTTATCGACTGAGAGACAGCTGAGACATAAAGAAAAAAGATATAAGTATCTTCTATGCTATTGACAAGAAAGAATCTCTTCTGATTCTAAGTATGTTGAATATGCAATTCGAGCGTATTTGAATAGACATGATCACAAGAACATGACATTTCGACGTGAATGAGCACGCATTTGAATTGTTCTTCGCACAAGCATTTGCGAAAGCTCTACAAGATGAGTCTACTGTGTATGCTCTTGTCATGATCAACGTCGTCAAAGAGTCGATCGTTGAACATCAAGTGAAAGCAATGAATAACGTGACGAGTTGTATTACAAACGCGCTTGAAACGCAGACTTTACTCGTTGAATTGAAAGAATATGAAGATGTATTCTCAACAGAAAGTGTCAACAAATTGCTTTTGCATGAAGATCACGATCATGCAATCGAAATCACTGCAGAGTCGTTGTATGAATCGTTGTATAATTTGTTGAACACAGAGTTAGCGACTCTGAGACAGTATTTAGACGATGTCTTAGCGAAAGAATGAATTAAGCACTTCATCAGTTTGACTGATGCATCTATTCTATTCATTCTCAAAAAGAACGATAGTCTTCGTCTATGCGTGAACTATCGAGATCTGAATAAAATCATTGTCAAAAATCGTCATTTGCTGTCTCTAATTAGTGAAACTCTAGACAGACTCAATAAAATCAAGCAGTTCATTAAGTTAAATCTGAAGAACGCTTATCATCGTCTCAGAATTCGACGTGAAGACGAGTGAAAGATGATGTTTCGTACTCGTTACGATCACTTCAAATATATGATCATGTCGTTTGATTTGATCAATGCATCTGTCATCTTTCAGACTTATATTAATAAGATCTTGACAGAACTTTTAAACAACTTTTGTATTGTTTATCTGAATGACATTCTAATCTTTTTTGTAAAAAAGATTGATTACATAAATTATGTAAAGCAGATTCTTGAGAGATTAAAAAAGTTCAAGCTATATGCTAGCTTGAAGAAGTATGAATTCTTCATCACTAAAGTGAACTTTCTAAAGTTTATCATATTTACAAAGAATGTTTCAATGAACTCAAGTAGAATAAACATCATTAAAACATGATTCAGATTAAAGATGTATCAAGAAATACAAGTTTTTCTGAGATTCATCAATTTCTATTAACATTTTATACATCACTACTCTCAGATAGCAGAGTCTTTAACAGAACTGCTGAGAAATAGTGTAAAAGATGTAAAAATCAGCTTATTTATATGATTAAACGAAGTGAAACAAGCATTTAATCAGCTTCATGACATCTTTATAAAAGCATTTATATTAAGACACTTTGACTCAGAGCAATATATATGCATCAAGATCAATGCATTTAATTATGCAGTCGCGAGTATTTTGTCTCAGTCAGATGACGAAGATCAGTGACATTTGATTGCATTCTGATTCAGAATGATGATAGACGTTGAAAGAAACTATGAGACACATGATCAGAAGCTTCTAGTCATAGTAGCGATGTTTAAACATTGATGACACTATGTGAAAGACAATTATCATACTGTTGAAGTTCTGACTGATCATAATAATCTGAAAAGTTTTATGAACGTTTGAAAACTAAACGAAAGACAAGTCAGATGAATCATGAGATTGTTAATCTGCAACTTTGAAATAGCACATAAATCAGAAAAGACAAATTCAATCAATGCGTTGTCGAGATGATCTGACTATAAGAGTGAGAACATCTCTGCAAATCGTTTGCTGCTCACTCTGCAGCGAAAGCTGACTAGAATAGAAAGCTTAAATAACTCTATATTCGTAGCAATCAGAGAACTATACTGTATACGAGTGATTAACGATGTCGAGAAGACGTTCATTCACAGTATAAGTATGAACAGATATTCAGCAGAACATGTCGAAAGCAGACTGCAAGATGAAATTCACTGATGAACATGAGTGATTAACGATGTTGAGAAGACGTTCGTTCACAGTGTCAGTGAACGAAGATATTCAGCAAAACATGTTGAAAGCAGATTGCAAGATGAAATCTACTGTACATGAGTGATTAACGAAGTCAAGAAGATGTCTGTTTACAGTGTCAGTGAAAACACGAGTACGTGTTCAGCAATGCATGTCAGAAGTATGCTGCTGAAAATCATGATTTTAGCAGTGCAAGAAATGCATCTAAATGAAGTACATTTCTCAAAAGATAGAATTTCTCAACTTAAATCAACAACTTCAAAGAGAACAGATGTTGAAACGTTGACTCATAAAGATTGCAACGTAACTGAGAAACAGCTTAATTCTGTTGCTGAAACTGTTGATTGCAAACAATTTATTTTACATGCAATTGTCAAAGAATTGACAATTCATGAAATGATATATGACTTTAGTAGTAAATTCATAGTTGAGCTCATCAAGATCTTACAGCAAGAAGATAAATTTGCTATAAAGTTAAAAGCAGATAAGATGATGAGTATATAAAAGAATGATGTTGAAGCTTGAACATTAAATAGTCAAGAAATGATAGAATACAACAAATCATTGTATGTTTCAGAAGATCTTTCTGTCAGAGAAGAACTGTTGCAACATCATCATGATGATTCATTAATAAGACATTTTGATGCTGACAAGATCAGCGAGCTATTAGATTGCAAATATTACTGAAAAAGTATAATCAAGAATGTCAAAGAGTATATAAATACTTGTGATATTTATCAAAGAGTAAAGATGAAACATCATTTATCATATGATGAGTTGAGATTATTATCTCAATTCACAAATTTCTGAAAAGAAATCACTATGAATTTCATAACGAATCTGTCGCCTAGTAAATGAAAAGAAGTTGTGTATAACTTGATTCTCATGATAATCAATCATTACATGAAGATGATGTGTTATCTGTCTACAAAGAAAACTCTGACTGTCATAAAGTTAACAGAGTTGTTCTTCAAGAAAATTGCTTTAAAATATGAGATTTCAAATGATATAATTATTGATAGAAATAATCTATTTATCAGTTCATTCTGATCAGAGATCTGTTTTTACGTGAAGATAAAACAGCGACTAAGCATCATCTTTCATTTGCAAATAGATGATCAAACAGAATAATAGAATCAAATGTTGAAACATTATTTAAAAGTATATTGTTTCAAAGAGCAAGACAACTGAGTTACGCTTCTACTTGTAATTGAGTTCATGTATCATCAGATAAAGCACACTTTGTTAAGTTGTAATTCTTTTAAAATTATGTATGACTATGAATCAATCTTTGACATATGCATTGAAAACGATGCTATGAAAGAAGAAGTGTCAGCAGCAAAAAAACACGTTGAAATGCTGCAAGACATGCAAAACACGTTAACACAATGATGATAAAATGCAATCAAAGCTCAGACAAAGTACTATAATTGAAAACATAAGTTTAAGTCTTTTAATGTTGATGATTTAATCATGCTATCAGCAAAAAACCTGAAGCAGAAGAAGTTGAGTAAGAAGTTATCAAATAAGATGATAAAGTTCTTTTGTATACAAGAACTCATAAACAAGCAAATGTATCATCTTGATCTTTCAATTATTTATAAAATTTATTCTGTCTTTCATGTATTTCTCTTAAAGTCGTATAATCATAGACTAAATGATGATTCTATATTCAAGTATCTCGCTTTTAAGCTTATTGATGATGAGCAAGAATGAAAAGTAGAGAAGATTCTACAAAAGCGAAAAAGAAAGAAAATTTTATCTTATAAGATACAATGAAAAGAATATTTCATTGAATATAATTAATGAATATTAAGCAAAGATATGAAAGAAGTCTTGAAACTTATAAAAGCTTTCAAAATGAGACTGAAACATAAGCGAAAGATATAATCATTCACTTTCAAGCATAAACTCATGATTAGAAAGAAAGAGAATCACTGTATTATGATGATTCTCACTCTTTAATGAAATGATCACGTAGAAATATTAACACTCAAACAAAAGAAAAAACATAGACAGAAGAAAAAGCGCAGAGACGCAAAATACGCTCGATACGAAAGCGCAATCATCATGAAACAATCACTTCATCAGTTATCTTTCGCAGAAGACGTAATCACAATCTTCTTCTTCTCATTCATCTCAAGATTCATGTTGAGATGTAAGATGAGTAAATTCAGAGCAGACAAATTTATTTATAAATATATCATGTCAGTTATAGAACTGTGATCAAATGATATTGAAATGCAGTAGAATATACAGAATAATGAAATGCGTTGAGCGCATTGCAAGCAATGCCATTAACTGTCATTGCTTCTTTCAGCTGCAACTTCTGTACATTAAATGACTTAAACTTGCATATGTCATCTAGATGATCTTTCACACACGTTGTAATCATAAACTTCTTTCTCAGTTTCATTTGATTAATTGTAAAGATCATAATAATGATTATATCATTATCTTTTGATGCAGTCTTGAATACTGTCTTAAGTTGAAAAGACTCATTTAATGTTTAAATGCATACATTTGAGATTTAAGAATTCAAACATAAGCATTTAATGAATGCATTAAATAAGTTTACTTATTGCAATGCATGCAACATCTTTCTTTGTGCATCAGATGCAGCGTTGATACATTATTTTTTCATAAAACTCAATGTTACAGCTTTGCATCATCTTTTTATCATGAAATCTACATGCACATTTTATGCACATTATTCTGTTCAATATCTCAGAAGCATCAGCACTTCTTTTGCTAATTCTCATGACTGAGAGCTGAAAAGAATCAGTAATGACATCTAAATGTTGAGTACATGACTTACTGTTCTTCTATTGTTGTAAGTTCAAGACGAGTCAAGCAAGAACTCTGATGCTGAGAAAGTATCAAAACTTATTTCATCGCTCATTTCTTCATCAAAGACGTCAAGATCATTCTCAGAATTTATGAGTATAATGAATTTCAAAACAGAAGATGATGTCACATGATTGCAAGAACATTGAGAAGTAAATTTCTTTGCAACAATTTATGATTGTTAAATTGCAGTCTCGATCAAAGAAATTCAGAATAAGCATTGCATATCTTGCTTACATCATCAGCTTTGTCATCAGCTTTATCATCAGTTTTATTGATCTTTCGCGTCTTTGAAATTGTTGAAAATTGAGTGTGCATCATTTCAATACTTGAAACAGAGTTTTTTCAAGTAAATACTAATGTAATTATTTGTACAAGCAATTCTTTATCAAAATTATGAAAAAGAACTTTGATATAAAATAAAGATGAAATGAAAAGAAGATGAAGATTGAAAGAAACTGAAAGAATGATAAACAAAACAATAATTATTATTTACTTTTATTTACATTCTATCATCTCAACAACATAATTTAATCGAAAAATAAACAATATTTATGCATCATTTACACATGATTGATGCTGTCATCTACATCAACTACACATCACATATACTATTTATAATGTCATTTACATGCATTATAATTGAAGATGAATCATCATTCAATCAAAAGTTTCTCTTTTTCTTATTTTCTCACAAAGATTTGAAGATTTTTATCAAGAGCTTCTAGAATGAAATCATAAATACGTGTCATTATCTATTAAGATAAACAAAAACATTAATTATTAAGATCAAGAATGAATTCACTTAAAAGAAAAAACAATTGTCATGATGAATTGATACATAGAGATTAAATCAGAGACTAGAATCAAAGACTGAGTCAAATATCAGATCTGAGTTAGCTCTGAAACTCTGTGACTCTGTCAAGAAGTCGTTTAGATCACGTCATATCTTCAACTTAATATATCATGAATTATGTCATGTTCAACTTGACAATGCTTGACAAACTCTTTATAGTTAATTGATTCTCTCGAGTTATTGAGAGCTTCTTAATAATTAGCTTTATCATAATATATACTCATTCTGTGTCTGCTTAGAATATCACATTGTCATACTACTCTTATAGATTTTGTTTATTCATCTAGTAGACTTAATCATCACAACTAGCTTAATGTTAATAAAATTTATTGAATCTTTATAAAATGATTAAAGATCTGTTAAATGAACTTGCTGAGCTTTATGATGATTCTGATAAAGAAACTAACTTTTGAAGAGAATATGCACATCTCACTCAAGAACTTGACAGATTCAATGAATTTTATTTACACTTTCAACGTTTATTCTTCTATTTAAACTATCACAAGAAACAACTAATAGTTGACTTACAAGTCAAGATCATTTTTCATCTTCATGCAGTTTGAAGTAGTCAAATGATTCAATTAGAATCTTTAAGTGAAATTCATGACTATTTAATACATTTGAATAATGAGCATTAAGTTATGAAGAATATTAAAGAAAAGAAATCAATGATCAAAGTCAGAATGACTAAACAAGTCATCTTTGCTGAGAAACTTTCAAACACTATCTTCTATAAATCAGTTGAAACTACTAAATCAGTTAATCATTTAAAATCATGCAACGTGACTTTAATTAACGTCAAAGATACAAATCTACAAACTAATAATTATTTTCTTTGTCATAAATTATTAGAGAATGCTTGAATCAACTCTCAAGAATTAATGCATTAAATGATAAAGAATTCAATCATTCTTTCTCTGAGTCAAATTTTAATTCAAAAAACTAGTCATTTTTTTAAAAGTCATTGAAGAAATAAAGATTATATCTTTGTGCAATCTAGTTGAAATTCTATCAGAAGAAAACTACTTCGAAAAGTTGTATTTAATTAATGCAGCTCTCATCTTTCAAAGCAACTCATTCAGTCTGCAATCTTTGATAAATAGTGATTTCATCATTTATACATTGATACATACTAAACTGATCAATAAAGTATGTCAGAAACTTGAAATACAATTTATATTACTGACAAAAGAGAAGTTAATACGAAACTATAATGAAAAGTTGTTTAAGAAAGTTATTACTCATAAGATTTTACTCAATCTTACAGTTGAAAATTATAAAAAACTAACTGTGTCAATGATGATAGCTGATATTAAACATCATGAAGTTATATTGAGCAAATTTTAAATGAATAAAAACGAAATATTATTGAACATGCATCATGATGCTATCATGTTTTCTGATCAATTAAATACTTCTATTTCGATTTTTTTAATCTCATCAAATATGAAGCACTCAAGTTGATTGCAGTCAACTTCAATCTCTTCAGCAATTCACAGCAATGTTTTTCAAATACTTAAGCACTCAGTTTTAATCATTCAGAAAGAATCATTCTTGATTTAAAACATAAACATCATCTTTTTTTAAACATTGATAAAACAATCAAAGAAGAATCATACAGAGCTTTTTGCTATGTTCATCAAAGACATTGATAGAAAAACTGCTTACAATACTCAATGTAAACTAAACATTATAAACATCTTCTTTATTAATGAAATGACTCAGAATCTGAAAGATATTAAAGTCAAGCTATCATTGAAATATCAGAATTTTCTAAATGTCTTTGATTGAGCTCAAGCAGACAAGCTATCATCTCATCATTCATATGATCATAAGATAGAGCTTACTAGTGATGCAACATTACTTCATTATTGAGCATATTAAAATGTCTTTTTACAAGCTTCAGAAGATAAAGAAATATTTGAATGAGAATTTTTTCAAAGAATTTATCATCTTTAACAAAGCTTTGTATTTCTCATTTGTTCTGTTCATTCTAAAAGCAAATGAAGATTTATGATTCTGCGTTGACTATTGAAAGCTCAATGCTATTATCAAAAGAAATCACTATTCTTTATCTTTGATAGATGAAGTAATTAACAAGATAGTTGATTGCAAGCATTTGATTCAACTGAATATCATTTCAATGTTCAATAAACTACAAATGCATTTTGATAGTAAGAACTACATTATCTTTATTATCACTTTAGAAGCATATAAATCAAAGATGTTACTTTTTAAACTTATCAATGATTTTATCTTATTTCAGCAATATATAAATGATGTTCTATGAAACTTTCTAAATCATCTGCAGTTTGTAAAGTGAACTAAATTTTAGAGTTTAGCTAAAGTAACATTTGTTGCTTAAAGTTGAATAAAATCTAGATTTAAGCTGAGCTCATCTGACTGAGTTCTGCTTTTGTTGATAAAATCTGCATTTGTTCATATGTTGTTGAACTGAATCTCGCTTTCATCGCTTATGTCATATATGTTGCATATGTTGCATATGTTGACACTCGCTCATCTACTCGCTCATCTACTCGCTCATCTACTCGCTCATCTACTCGCTTCTCTACTCGCTCATTTACTCGCTCATTTACTCGCTCATTTACTCGCTCATTTACTCGCTCATTTACTCGCTCATTTACTCATCATTCTACTCACTATTCTACTCATCATTCTACTCATTATTCTACTCATCATTCTACTCATCATTCTACTCGCAATTCTACATGCTCATCACTCTACTTGCTCATTTACTCGCTCATCTACTCGCTCATCTACTCACTCATCTACTCGCTCATCTACTCGCTCATCTACTCGCTTCTCTACTCGCTCATTTACTCACTCATCTACTCGCTCACCTACTCGCTTCATCTACTCGCTCTATCAAATTTTCTATCAAACGCTTTATCAAACGCTCTATCAAACGCTTTATAAAACGCGTTGATCGAGCGCATAACATGAGTTAAACAGTGCTTCAAACAATGCTTTCTACTGAGCTTTTCACTGAGCTATCTACTGAGCTATTGACTGAGCTTTCTACTGAGCTTCTCATCAAGCTTTTCATCGAGCTTCTCATCGAGCTTTCAACTGAGCTTTTCATCGAGCTTTCTACTAGTGAGCTTTCTACTGAGCTTTCGATCGATCTTTCGATCGATCTTGCTACTAAGCTATTTACTGAGCTATCTATCGAGTCATCTACTGAGCTATCTACTGAGCTATTGATTGAGCTTTTTATTGATCTTTTGATCGAGCTTTCTACTAATCTTTCTATCAATCTTTCTACTGAGCTATTTACTGAGCTATCTATCGAGTCATCTACTAAGCTATCTACTGAGCTATCGATTGAGCTTTCTATTGATCTTTCGATCGAGCTTTCTACTGATCTCTCTATCGATCTTTCTACTGATCTTTCTACTGATTTTTCTACTGATCACTTTACTGATCACTTTACTGATCACTCTACTAATCACTCTACTAATCACTTTACTAATCACTCTACTGATCATTCTACTGATCATTCTACTGATCATTCTACTGATAACTCTACTGATCACTCTACTGATCATTCTACTGATCACTTTACTGATCATTCTACTGATCACTTTACTGATCACTCTACTGATCATTTTACTGATCATTCTACTGATCACTTTACTGATCACTCTACTGATCACTCTACTGATCATTCTACTCATCACTTTACTCATCATTCAAGAATCAAATTTGTTCTCTATCGAGCATCAAACATGATTCTATCGTACATTCTTCATGACTTTCTTCATGACTCTCTACATGACTCTCTACATGACTTTCTACATGACTTCTCACCAAGCTTCAAATTGCTTCGTAATCAAGAATCAAATTTGTTCTCTATCGAGCATCAAATATAACTCTATCGAACATTCTACATGACTTTCTATTGAACATTCTACATGACTTTCTACCTCATTAGTTTATTCATTAACTTTCTCATTAACTTTTTCATTGATTTTCCCAGCGCATATATTAAACTGTGTAAATAGCTATTATTTAGATAGTCAAATTATTTATTAATTATTCAACGTTGCAACTATCAATGCTACAAGTGTCAGAATCATGTTTGTTGAATCAAATAATAAAGATGCATACTGCGTTCATAGAAATTCTAGAGATTTTAGCGCTTTTATGAATATGTTTCAGCTAAAAGTGACACAAATCTGAAACATGAGATTAAATGAATATTTGAAATATTGATCACTAAAAGCGCTAAAATCTGTCTTTGTTATTCTTTACAAACTGTCGATGATGACTTCTGTTAAGTCTATCTAAATGACATTCTGATTTACAGCAAAACTCAATGAAAATATAAATAACATGTCAAAATGATATTAAATCATCTACAAGAAGCTGATCTACAAATGAATATTCAAAAGTGTGAATTCAATGTAGAAGAAACAATCTTCTTAAAAGTCATAGTATCAGAACAAGATCTTCATATGAACTTTACTAAAGTGAAAGTCATAGTCAACTGAATTACATCAATCAATTTGAAAGAAGTATAAAACTTCGTGAAATTTATTAACTTTTATCAACGTTTCATTAAGAACTTTTTGAAGCTGATTAAATTCTTCACTCAGCTGACTAGAAAGAATACATCTTTTGTTTGAAATGAAGTTTGTGTTTAAGCTTTCAATAATTTAAAGAAACAAGTCAGCTCAATCTCAATACTACGACATTTTGATTTCAAATAACAGACTATTCTAAAGATTGATGCATTTAACCACATCAAAGATGAAATACTATCACAGTATGATGATGAGAATGTTCTTCACTCAATAGTCTTCTACAGCAAGAGCATGATTTTCGCTGAATGCAATTATCACATTTATGATAAGAAATTACTAGTCATTATTTAATGTTTCAAACACTGAAAATCTGAGCTTAAATGCACTAAATTATTTATTCAAATATTCATCAATCATCAAACTTTAAAGATCTTCATGAAAAATAAACAGTTAACTTAATGTCAAGTTAACTATTTAAACATTCTATCAGAGTTTAATTTTCAGATCATATTTTAATCAGGCAAAATAAATACTAAAGTCAATGCTTTAATCAGAATGTCAATAGCAAATATTTCTGAATCAGCACAGTGCATTAAAGATTACTATCAGACTATTCTGATCTTTAATAGAGTAAATATTCTAGCTATTGAATCAAAAGCTGATCTTTATCAATGAGTATTCATTGTCAATCAAATGAATGAGCTTTGCAATGAGTATAAGCAAGCTATAAGCGAAAACAAGCTCAAACTACATAGTATTAAACTAAAGAACTGCAAGATTGTTGATAACATTCTATTCAGAAAAAACTTACTGTAAGTTTCTGAGAATATGCATACAAAATTACTGCAGAAAATTCATGATTAATCATTCATCTTTCATCTTGATAATAAAAGAATGATTGATTTAGTTCAGCGCTTCTACTATTAATCAGATCATTAAGTAATAATTAGACAGTACATTTAAAACTGTCATGTCTGTTAATGAAGTAAAACATTTAAAGATAGTATCAATGAACTTCATCATTTTCTTTTGATTTCGCAGAAATGTTGAAAAGATATAATTATGAACTTCATTATTGAACTATCTCTATCAGAAGAATACAACATCATTTGCATAATCATATGTTATTTCATCAAGAAACATCACTATGTTTTCTGTCATTAAGAAGATGATGACATTTTAGTTGAAGAAATGATTTAAATCATGCTATGAAATGTTTATTGACTTCATGATTTATTCAGTTTTATTGTTTTGAACAGAAACTTTTAATTTATATCAATCATATGACAAAGTCTGTGCAAGTAATTAAGAATCACAGCTAGTTTATTAATAGTTTATCATTTTAAAATTAATAATTAATTGAAATGAGTTAATCAAGATGTTAAATGCAAATTAAAAATCTACTGTAACTATATGCAGAATGACTGAGTAAAATGACTTTCAATGATGAAATTCAGCAAGAATTTCAATATCTTCTTGATCATCTCAATGATCTCATTCTACTTCAATAAGAGTTTTCACTCATGAATGAGTTTTGATTCAGATACAACTGACTATGAAACAATTCATGAACGTCTTAAAGCTAGAAAAACTGATGATATTATCATTTGAATGAAAGAGCTTCTTATCTTCAATCATTAATAATTATAAAAGACAAAGCAGATCATTGAAACTCAGATCAATAAACATAAATAAGATGTCATCTATGAAGTAAACGACTGAATTTGATTATTCTCTAGAAACATAAAGATAACTAAATCATGTAAAGATTTGAAAGATAAACAGCTAAAACTTTATCAAATCACTGTCAAAGTTGAAATCTTCTATCATCTTCATCTATCAATAAGCATGAAGCAGCTGCATTTGATGTTCAGCTTGAAGCTATTATGTTTTTATTCTCAAGACTTATTATCAGAACAGCATTTGAAATCTTCTAGATCATTGACAATTAAAGATGATGATCATTGAGAGATAAATGACATTTTGAACTCTAGATGCTATCAAGACTGAATACAATACAAGATCAAATGAACAGAACTAGATCAAGATGATGAATGATACTATGTTGATAAAGAAGAATTCAAGAACTCGAAAGAAGTTCTAGTTGAATTTCATAAGTTTTATTCAGACAAGTCACACTAAATTGAAAAATAGTGAAAATTTTTGCGTTTCATTTGTTCTATTCATGCAAACATGAATTTTCGAAGAAGAAAATAATGTTATGAATGTGTTAAAGGTCAAATTCTAATCAATTCACAGTGAATGTTAGTGAGTTCACTGTGTATTGATTAGAGCTAGTCAACAATCTAGTCAAAATCTGATCTAGATCTGGCTCAGGTTTGACTCAGATATGACTCAATCTCTTTTTTCTTTCTCAACATCTTCTTCATCTGCATCACATTCTTTCTGTGTCACAACACGTTTTCTTCGAGCCTAGCGCAGTCTTTGAACATTACATAAATAGAAGTTCTTGTATCACTCTTCTTCTGTATTCTTAATGTTCAGTTATAACTATCTCTAAAGAATCAAGCATTATCATTCATGTACTTCACTGGTTGAATCATCTAGGCACAGTCTCAACATCAAGTCGAATTGAAAATATGCTTAACTTAACTTGAATCAAGTTGAAAATGTGAGCAATCTGACTTCAAATCAAGTCGAATTCAAAATGTCAACTTGAAACTCAATTCAATGATCAGTCTAAATTGAGTCGAGAACTTGAATTGAAATCTGACTCGAGATTGATATCAAGACGAGTCACAAGATTGATATTGAGTATTCGAGTCAAATTATGATGTTGATATCGAGTATTCAAGTCGAGTCAGAAAGTAGGTATGAAAACTTGACTTGACGATCAGTCTAATTTGAAGCATGTAGAAAGTTTGGTAGAAAGTTTGATAGAAAATTCGATAGAGAATTTGGTAGAAAATTCGGTAGAGCATTCGATAGAAAGCTCGATGAGAAGCTTGATAGAAGACTCAATAGAAAATTTGATAGAGCGTTTGGTAGGAAATTTGGTAGGAAATTCGGTAGGGAATTTGATAGAACGTTTGATCGAAAGTTTGGTAGAGAATTTGATAGAAAGTTTGATAGAAAGTTCAATATCGAGTCTTGAAGAATGCGTTCTATTGAGCTAATTAGCATGTGCTATAAAGCATGTATGAAGTATACTATGAAGTAAATCATGAAGTAGATCAGGAAGCGAATGACGTGTGTTTAAACACGTCGTATGAAGCATGTTTTGAAGCGAGCAAGCTGATGAGTAGGCTAACAAGTAGGCTAACGAGTACCTAGGTAGAATGGTAAGTATGGTGGTGAGCATGTAGGGTGGTGAGTAACTGTCTAATGATGCTGTTAGCCATCTAATTATCTATGCGCAACGGTAAATAGTTCAATTTACCAGCTATTAGATCTAAGTACAAGGTTAATGACGTAATTAAGTGATGTTTGATTGAACCTTTGATCTAATCATCTGCCAACGATGTCAATGATGCCAACGTGGTGATTAACTGCGTATGGTTGACTAATTAGCACTTGGGAATTTGCCAATGTGTGAGCAACTCAACTTCGAATCGAGTCAAATTCAAAATGTCAACCCGAAACTCAACTCAACGGTCAGTCTATTGTTGAACAATTCTCATGTTCAAATAATCATTTCAGGTCAAAAGTTTCTTCATTCTTCATCATTGAGCGCAGTGACAGCGAGAACAAGCATTATCAGTTGTTAAAGGCGTGTCTAAGTATAGTACTGTAAAGGTTGTTAACAAGGTAAGAAGTAGAATATGGTGGAAAGTAGCGATGTTGATAGAGAAAGAAGGTCGTTTGAGAGGTTTTTTGGTAAATTCAGGCCTTTCAGCTAATCTGCACCAAACCTTAGTTATTGCCTAATATGAAAGCTGATTCAGCCTCACTAGCG
>JAABUV010004219.1_pt1 | contig 17420 bp, 14 predicted proteins | sample 5559971 | NCBI WGS metagenome assembly JAABUV01 (sample SAMN10711881, study PRJNA513362) | rock metagenome | isolation source: Antarctica rocks | place: Antarctica: Victoria Land, Knobhead nord | collected 2015-12-19
CTCAGAGATGTCCAACGAGGGAGGGAGAGCACTCATGTGCATAGTATAGTGGAACGGCCGGTGGCGTCGCAGGCACCTTGTCCCACTCCCCTGCTCCTCCCCATGCTACAATCTGAGCGATTACGGTAGAAGCTTGTGTCGTCGTGGAGTGGTACGCTTTACTCACGACCATCGCCTATCGCCTATCGCCTATCGCCTATCGCCTATCGCCTATCGCCTATCGCCTATCGCCTATCGCCTATCGCCTATCGCCTATCGCCTTCCGACCAGGAGTAACACCATGGTAACAACAGCAACCGCAACGTCATACAAGCTTTTCATCGGCGGCGCCTGGGACGCAGCCGTGTCCGGCCGCACGTTCGAGGTGGTCAACCCCGCCACCCTGCGGTCCTTCGCGACGGTCGCGGACGCGGGGAGCGCCGACATGCGGCGGGCCATCGACGCCGCCGTGGCCGCGCAGCCGGCCTGGGAGGCGACGACCGCGGCCGAGCGTTCCGGCATCCTGCGCGCCGCCGCCCAGCGCATGCACGAGCGCAAGGAGGAGCTGGCCCGCCTCATGACGCTGGAAGAGGGCAAGCCCCTGGCCGAGGCGCGCGGGGAGATCGTCTACGCCGCCTCGTTCCTGGAATGGTTCGCCGAGGAGGCGCGCCGCGTCTACGGGACGATCGTGCCGTCAAGCTCGCCGGACAAGCGGCTGCTCGTGCTCAAGCGGCCCGTCGGCGTGACGGCGGCCATTACGCCCTGGAACTTCCCGGCGGCCATGATTACGCGCAAGCTCGGCCCCGCGCTCGCGGCCGGCTGCACGATGGTGATCAAGCCCTCGGAGTTGACGCCGCTCTCGGCGCTGGAACTCGCCCGGATCTTCCAGGAGGTCGGGTTGCCCGCGGGCGTCCTCTCCGTCGTGCCCGGCCTCGACGCGCCCGACCTCGTGGCGCCCATCATGGCGGATCGCCGCGTGCGCAAGGTCTCCTTCACCGGCTCGACCGAGGTTGGCAAGATCCTCATGAAACAGGCGGCCGACACCGTTAAGCGCCTCTCGCTCGAACTGGGCGGGCACGCGCCGTTCATCGTCTTCGCGGACGCCGACCTCGACGCCGCCGTCCAGAACTGTGTTACGTCCAAGATGCGCAACACGGGGGAGACGTGCGTAGCGGCCAACCGCATCTTCGTGCAGCGCGGTATCCGCGACGCCTTCGCCGAGCGGCTGATCGCCAAGCTGGGCGCGATGAAGGCCGGCGACGGCCTGGACGAGGGCGTGACCGTCGGACCGCTCGTCGACGAGGCGACGTTCCGCAAGGTGGAGCGGCACGTCCAGGACGCCGTGGCCGGGGGCGCCACGGTCGCCCTAGGTGGGCGCCCCGTCGAGGATGGGGTGGGGGACGGCTACTACTTCGCGCCGACCGTCCTGCTCGACGTGAACGACACGATGCTGCTCGCGCGCGAGGAGACGTTCGGCCCGGTCGCCGGCCTGCTGATCTTCGACAGCGAGGAGGAAGTCATCGCGCGCGCCAACGACACGGACTTTGGCCTCGCCACCTACTACTTCACGCGCGACGTGGGCCGCGTGTGGCGGTTGGCGGAGCAATTGCAGTATGGCATCCTGGGCGCCAACGACGGCCTACCCTCGACGGCCCAGGCGCCGTTCGGCGGCGTGAAAGAGTCGGGCCTCGGCCGTGAAGGCGGACTGTGGGGCATCGAGGAGTACCTGGACGTCAAGTACGTGTCGCTGGGCGGCGTCTCTGGCGCGCGATAGAGGATGAGGATAGGTAGATGACACAGATCGGTATCGGCGTGATCGGCATGGGCTGGATGGGCAATGTACACAGCCGGGCGTACCGGCAAATCCCCGACAGGTTCCACGATCAGGGCATCGAGCCGCGCCTGGTCGTCTGCGCGGACGCCGACGGCGCCCGCGCGGACGGGGCGCGTCGCCGCTTCGGCTTCGCGCGCGCGACGGACGACTGGCGCGCCGTCGTCGCCGCACCCGACGTCGACGCCGTCAGCATCACCACACCCAACGACCTGCACCTGGAAATCATCAGGGCGGCGGCCGCGGCCGGGAAGCACATCCTGTGCGAGAAGCCGGTGGGGAAGACGCCCGAGGAGACATTGGAAGCCGCGGAGATCGCGCGGCGCGCCGGCGTCTTGACCTTCGTCGGCTTCAACTACCGCTGGGCCCCGCTCGTGCAGTACGCGCGGCGCCTGATCGAACGGGGCGACCTGGGCGCGATCACCCATTACCATGGCCGCTTCCTCAATGGCTACGCGCGCGACGCGCGCGGCTACCTCACCTGGCGCTTCGAGATCGACAACGGCTACGGCGCCCTGAGCGACCTGCTGCCGCACGTCCTCGACATGGCCCACTTCATCGCCGGTCCCATCGACACGGTCGTAGCCAATCGCGCCACCTTCATCCCCCAACGCCCCATTCCCACGGCGCGTACCGTCGGCAACCCGCTCGGCGCCGCCACGGACGAGGCGTCCATGGGCGCGGTGACGAACGAGGACTACGTCGGCGCGCTGGCCCGCTTCACGAACGGCGCGCAGGGGACGCTGGAAGCCTGCCGTGTCATCAACGGCTCCGTCTGCGACATGTCCTTCGAGGTCCACGGGACGCGCGGCGCCCTCAAATGGACCTTTGAGCGCATGAACGAGTTGCAGGTGCAGCGCCGCGGCGACGATGACCAGGCCGATGAGGGCTACACAACCCTGCTGAGCGGCCCGTGGCACCCACATCACGCCGACTTCAATCCGGCCCCGGGACTGTCCCTCAGCTACGACGATCTCAAGACGATCGAAGCCTTCGAGTTCCTGCGCTCCGTGGCGAACGGCGCGCAGGGCGACCCGGGCTTCGCCGCGGCCGCCGGCGTCGCCAGGGCGCAGCAGGCCATGATCGCGTCGTGGACCTCAGAGCGATGGGAGCCGCTTGGCGCGCCCACTGCGTGAACTGGCGTGTCTCCTGGGAGCGTGTAAAGGAGAAAGCAATGATCCGTTTCGCATTGATCGGCGCCGGCTTCATCGGCAGTGCGCACGCGCGCAACCTGGCCGCCCATCCCGACGTCGACTTCGCCCTGGTCCACGACATCGACCCCGCGCGGGCGGCGAACATCGCCGCCCGGCACGGCGCCCGCGCGGCGGCCGACCTCGACGCGATCTTCGCCTCCCCCGAGATCGACGCGGTCTTTATCGCCTCCTCCACGCACACGCATGCCGATTACCTCGAGCGCGCCGCCGGGGCGGGCAAGGCCATCCTCTGCGAGAAGCCCATCGACCTCGACATCGACCGCGCGCGCCATGCCGTGGCCGCTGTCACGGCGGCGGGCGTGCCGGCCATGATCAACTTCAACCGCCGCTTCGACGCCAGCCATGCCGAGTTGCGCGCGAACGTGGCCGCCGGCGCCGCAGGCGCGATCGAGCTCGTCCAGATGACCTCACGCGGGCCGGCCGTCCCGCCCATCGCGTACATCAAGGTGTCCGGCGGGCAGATGCGCGATCAGACCATTCACTTCTTCGACCTGCTGCGCTGGATCACGGGGGACGACCCGGTGGAGGTCCACGCGATGGGCGCCGCGCTCGCCGACCCACGCGTGGGCGAGGCCGGCGACGTCGACACCTCCATCGTCCTGTTGCGCCTGCGCGGCGGCGCGCTGTGCCAGATCGACAGCATGCGCCGCACCAGCTACGGCTACGACGAGCGCATCGAGGTGTGCGGCTCGGCGGGCCTGGTCGAGTCGCGCCGCCAGCGCTTCCGTGGGGTCGCGCGCTACAGCGGCGACAAGATCGTCGAGGACGGCCTCCACGCCGGCTGGTTCGAGCGCATCGAAGCGAGCTACTACCGCGCGCTCGACGCCTTCGTGCGCGCCGTGCAAAGCGGCGTCGCCCCGGCGCCCTCCCTCGACGACGGGCTCAAGGCCCAACTCATCGCGGAGGCGGCGACCCAGTCCCTGCGCACCGGCGCGCCCGTCCGCGTCGAAGAGTGATCGATGACATCAAGAATGCCGCCTGGGCAGTAATCTATAAGCTGCGAAGCATGACTATGGACCCGCCCGAATCTCGGAAGTGGTCGAAGTGGAGGCGCTCGTACAACTTGATGGCCCCGCTATTGTCGCGGTGCACAAAGAGCCCAAGGAAGGGACTGCGGTCGTGATGTCTACTGGCTTCAATAGCGAGGTGTTCAAGGACTTGAGTGGAAAAGCGATGCTCACGGGGACCAGGAGGTTGTCCCCAATATCTCCGATCAATGCCGAGGTAGCGTTGCTGTGTGACTTTCCAGTCGCCGCAACAGTTCCTGCCCTTCTTCCTCAGTAAGGTCCAATGACCTGAAGGCATTGGCTGCATACGCTGCGCCAAAGTCCTGTAACCTTGTATTCTGTTCCTGCTGAGGCTCCGCTGGGGATTGACCAACGACAGAATCATTAACCAATGCACGCCAGTAGCGTTTGTACTGATAATGGACCTCATTATTCTTGGGATCGACCGGCGCCAATTCTATAGTTATGAGGCTGTTAGGGGATAGGCGAGCCACCTCTTTGCGCAACTCTTCAGGACGACGCGCCAGTTTCATAGGAGGATAGTCCGCTCGTGAAGGCCCTAAGTCAAGGGGCACGCCAAACAACGTGTGCTCTGTGTGCGGTTGTTCGATATGCATGTGCTGCACCTGCGAGACGCCATGCTCATCCACATGCTGCAACACGCCGTTCTTATCGACATAGCGTAGCATATTGGTGGTCGTTTCGACGTTCACTTCCGCTGACATGGGTGCGCGCCAGTTTTTCGCGCTGGTCACCGTGGCACGCGTCGTCTCTACGGGGAGCGCCGGCTTCCAGCCGGCCCACGGTCGCCGCCACGATTCTGCGCGCGGCAAACCGCTCGCCCGCGACGGCCAGCCGGCTGGAAGCCGGCGCTCCCAGCGAATACGCGGCGTCAGCGCGAAAAAGTGGCGCGCCCCCCTTTGCCGCTTTGCCGCTATTCCCTTGGTCAATCGGTGGCCGACGCCGGCCCGCGCGTGGGCGAGGCCGGCGAGGCCGGCGACGTCGGCGCCTCGAGCCCTTACCCCCGACCTCCGCGCACCGCCGCGGCCACGGTCGCGGCCATCTCCTCCGTGGTGTTGGAGCCGCCCATGTCCGGCGTGCCAACGCGGGCCGCCCCGGTCACCGCCCCAAGCGCCGCGAGGACAGCCTCCGCCGCATCGTGCTCGCCCAGGTGATCGAGCATCATCGCCCCGGCCCAGATCGCCGCGCTCGGGTTGGCTTGACCCGTGCCGGCGATGTCCGGGGCCGATCCGTGGACCGGCTCGAACATGGAGGGATGGGCGCGCGTCGGGTCGATGTTGCCGCTGGCCGCGAAGCCGAGGCCGCCCTGGATGGCCGCCCCGATGTCAGTCAGGATGTCCCCGAACAGGTTGGAGGCCACGATCACATCGACGCTGCCCGGATGCGTGACTAGGCGGGCGCACAGCGCGTCGACGTGGTACTTGGTCGTTTCGACATCCGGGTAGTCGGCCGCCACCAGGGCGGCGACCTCGTCCCAGAAGACCATGCTGTGCCGCTGGGCGTTCGACTTGGTGGCGACGGCCAGCCGCCCGGAGCGGAGGCGCGCCTGCTCGAAGGCGAAGCGCAGCACCCGCTCGCAGCCGCGCCGCGTGAAGATGGCCGTTTCGATGGCGACCTCGTCCATCGTGCCTGTGTGTACGCGGCCTCCCGCCCCCGCGTACTCCCCCTCGCTGTTCTCGCGAATGCAGAGGATGTCGAAGCCGGCCGAACGCAGGGGGCTTTGCACGCCGGGGAGCAGCCGGTGCGGCCGCATGTTGACGAACTGCGCGAAGCCGCGCCGGATGTCGAGCAGCAGGCCATGCAAGGAAATATGGTCTGGGACCAGGCTGGGGGCACCGATGGCGCCGAGGAAAATGGCCCCGAATCGCTCCAGTTGCGTCAACCCGTCGGCGGGCATCATCCGGCCGTGCTCCAGGTAGTACGCGCAGCCCCACGGGAAGCCGGTCGTGTCGAGCTGGAAGCCGAACTTTTCGCCAGCGGCGTGCAGCACGGGCAGGGCCGCCGTGACCACCTCCGGCCCGATGCCATCGCCCCCGATGACCGCGATCTGGTGTTGGCGCATGGTATGTGTGCTCCTTTCAGTCGTGAGTCGGGAGTCGTGAGTCGGGAGTCGGGAGTCGGGAGTCGGAAGCCGGAAGCCAGGTCTGGCTACTGACTACTGATGACCCACGACTCACGACTAGTCACTAATAGTAAAACCGCTGCTTCTCTTTCCCCGCGCGGTACGCGTCGAGCGCTGCTTGGACATCCGGCTCGGCGGAAACTTGGGCGACCGGGACGTCCCACCAGCCCTCGTAGCCCGGTACTTTGGCGTCGATCTCGACCGGCACGTAGATGAGGGTGGTCCCGATCTCCTCTTTGGCGCGCTCTAGCGCGACGCGGAGTTCGTCGTGATCGTTGGCCGTGTAGGTCTTGACGCCCAGGCTCTCGGCGTTCTTGACGAAGTCGACGGGGATGTAGGGACCATCCAACCGGCCGCTGACCTCGTCGCGGAAGCGCAGTTCGTTGCCGAAGGACGGTGACCCACCCTGCATCTGCAGGCCGCGGATGCACTGGTAGCCGTGGTTGTCGAGCAGCACGACGGTGAGCTTATAGCCCTCTTGCACCGAGGTCACAAGTTCGTGGTTGAGCATCAAGTAGCTGCCGTCGCCCACCATGACGTAGACCTCGCGGCTGGGGTCGGCCATCTTGACGCCGAGACCGCCCGCGATCTCGTAGCCCATGCACGAGTAGCCATACTCCAGGTGGTAGCCCTTGGGGTCGGCCGGGCGCCACAGCTTGAGCAGGTCGCCGGGCAACCCGCCCGCCGCGCACACGACGACGTCGCGTGGGGCGCTCGCGTCGTTGACGAGGCCGATCACGGCGGCCTGCGTCAGATGGTCACCGGGGGTATACGCGCCCTGCCGCTGCGCGTCTACGGCCCCGTCCCACTCCTCTTTGAGCGCACGCACCGTGCGCCCATAGCCCTCGTCGGTGTGGTACCCCGCCTTGCTAAGGGCGCGCGCCAGCAACTCGAGCGTGGCGCGTGCGTCGCCCACCAACGGGAGCGCGCCCAATTTGTAGGCGTCCATGGACGCCGTGTTGACGCCGACGAACGCGACGTCGGGGTCCTGGAAGGCGGTCTTGGACGCCGTGGTGAAGTCGGCCAGGCGCGTGCCGGCGGCGATGACGAGGTCGGCCGCCGCGGCCAGCCGGTTGGCGGCGAGGCCGCCGTTCGCCCCGACAGGTCCGGCGTTCCAGGGATGGTCCCATGGCAAGGCGCCCTTGCCCGCCTGCGTCTCGCACACGGGGATGCCGTAGGTCCGCGCCAACGCGTCCAGGGCGGCGGACGCTTCGGAGTAGATGACGCCGCCGCCGGCGATGATCAGCGGGCGCCGCGCCTGCGCGATCGCGTGCACGACGGGCGCCAGCGCGCTCTGCGGCGGGGCGTAGCGGTGGATGTGGTAGACCCGCTTCTCGAAGAAGACCGCCGGGAAGTCATAGGCTTCGGCCTGCACGTCCTCGGGCAGGCAAACCGTCACGGCGCCGGTCTCGGCCTGGTCGGTCAGGACGCGCATGGCCTCGGGCAGGCTCGCCAGGAGTTGTGCGGGGCGGACGATGCGGTCCCAGTATCTGGAGACAGGGCGGAATGTGTCGTTGACGCTGACGTCCCCGCCATTGGGGTACTCAAGCCCCTGTAGGACGGGGTGCGGGATGCGCGTGGCGAAAACATCGCCGGGGAGGAGCAGCACGGGCAGGCGGTTGATCGTCGCCGTCGCCGCCCCCGTGACCATGTTGGTGGCGCCCGGCCCGACCGAGGTGGTGCAGGCGAACGTCCGCAAACGGTTGTTCATCTTGGCGTAGGCGGCGGCGGTGTGGACCATGGCCTGCTCGTTGCGCGGCTGGTAGTAGCGCAGGCCCTCGCGCTGGCCGACCTCCTCCAACGCCTGACCGATACCCGTCACGTTGCCGTGGCCGAAGATGCCGAATATCCCAGCGAAGAACTGCTGCTCCCGCCCGTCGCGCGCGACGTACTGCCGGCTCAGGAAGCGCACGATAGCCTGCGCCGTCGTCATGCGGATTGTGTTCATTGCCATTCCTCCCTGTTATCAGTCGATGGTCGATGGTCGATAGTAGTACGTCACTCTCTATATGTTGGGTGGCAACCATCGACTATCGACTATCGACTATCGACTATCGACTATCGACTATCGACTATCGACTATCGACTATCGACTATCGACTATCGACTATCGACTCCGTACGGCCGCCACGCCTCCGCGACCCACTTGTGGTCTGGGTCGTCGGTGAAGCGCCACGCGCGCACCGGGCCGGCCATGACGTTGAAGTAGTAGAGGTCGTAGCCGGGAGCGGCCGCGACCGGGTGGTAGCCCCGCGGGACGAGCACCAGCGTGCCGTCCTCGATCACGATGGCCTCGTCCAAGGCACGGTCGGGCGTGTAGACGCGCTGGAACCCGAACCCCTGGGCGGGCTGGAAGCGGTGGTAGTAGGTCTCCTCCAGGTAGGTCTCACGCGGCGGGTCGTCCTTATCGTGCTTGTGCGGGGGATAGCTCGACCAGTTGCCGCCGGGGGTGATCACCTCCACCAGGAAGATACTCTCAGCGGGACGGTCAGCCTCCAGCACATGCCGCACCTGGCGCGTCGCGCTCCCGGCCCCGCGCGTCTCTTCCCCAATCTCCTCGGGGGTGATCAGGCGCGCCGCCACGCCGCGTTCGGCGCGGGCGCTAGCCCGCGCCACCTCGCACGCCGTGACGGCCGTCAGCGTAAAGGCCGTGCGCGGCGGCAGGTAGACCACGTACGGCTTGCCCGCGAACGGGCTGTCGCGCCGGCCGATGCGCTCCCACGTCCCAGCGGCGGACGCGACGGTCGCCGTGCCGCTCAGGATGACCAGCCCGACCTCCTCGTCGCCGGTGTTGTCCTGTACCGTCTGGCCGGGCGTCAACTTCCAGACCTTGCAGCTGACGTAGTCCCAGCCGGCTTCCTCCCGCGTGACGCCGACAAGCGTCCCGTCCGCCGCGGGCTCCGGCGACGGGCGCACCGCTAACCCTTTGCGTTCCATCCTCATTCCTTACTACACTACTACACTACTCATATAGTTCTTCTCCCGCCCTTGAAATGGCGGCAGCGCGGACTATGCTAATAGTAACGTAGCACGGCGGACACGCGATTTCGATAGCCGCGCCGAAAAGGCGCCAACAGCAGTCACGAGGTGGGAGCTATGATAGGCGAGCATGGCGACAACGATCACGGGGACATCGACGCGCGGGCGCGTGAGATCCGCCGCTTGGTGGTGCGCACGGTCCACCACGCGGGCGCCGGGCACATCGGCGGCCCGCTCTCGGCGGCGGATATCCTCGCCGCGCTGTATTTCCGGGTCATGCGCATCGACCCGGCACGCCCCGATTGGCCGGACCGCGACCGCTTCGTCCTCTCCAAGGGGCACTCGGCCATCGGGTGGTACGCGGCGCTGGCCTTGCGCGGCTATTTCCCGATCGCGGAACTCGAGACCTTCGACGCCATCGACTCGCGGCTGCAGGGCCACCCTGATATGCTGTTGACGCCGGGGGTCGATATGTCGAGCGGCAGCCTGGGCCAGGGGCTCTCGGCCGGCGTCGGCATGGCGCTGGGGGCGCGGCTGGCCGGCAAAGATTTCCATACCTGGGTGATGCTGGGCGACGGCGAGCTGCACGAGGGGCAGGTGTGGGAGGCGGCGCAGGTGGCGACCCGCTACGGACTGGGCGGCCTCACCGCGATCGTCGACCACAACAAGCTGTCCCAATACGGCTGGACCCATGGCCCGGACGGCTACGCCGGGTTGCAGCGCGAGGCGCCGATCGGCGACCCCGGCGGCCTGTTGCGCGCCTTCGGCTGGTCGGTCGTGGAGATCGATGGGCACGACGTGGAGCAGATCCTGGCGGCGTGCGCGTTGGGCCGGCGCGCGACGGAGCAGCCTACCGCGATCGTGGCGCACACCGTCAAGGGCAAAGGGGTCTCCTACATGGAAGGACACTATGGTTGGCACTCCAAGCCCATCACCCCCGACGATCTCCGCCGGGCCATGGAAGAGTTGGGGGAGGCCGAGACAACGGGGACAAGACAGCCGGCGCTGGCCGGGAGCGCGGAGAATGTCACATGAGCGCGATCTCAGAGCGGCCCCTGGCCGCGTTACGCGACGTGTGGGGCGAAACGTTGTGCGAGCTGATCGCGCGCGACCCACGCGTGCTTGTGCTCGACGGCGACCTCGCCAATTCGACCAAGGCCGACATGGTGGCGGAGCGCTTCCCCGCGCGCTTCCTGCAGATGGGCATCGCCGAGCAGAACATGGCCGGGGTGGCGGCGGGGCTGGCCACGGCCGGCTTCGTGCCCTGGATCAGTTCGTTCGCGGTCTTCCTGGCCGAGCGTGACCTCGACCAGATCCGCATGACCATCGCCCAGACGGGCCTGCCCGTCAAGTTCGGGGCTTCTTACAGCGGCATGCTCACCGGGTACACGGGCAAGACGCACCAGTCGGTCGAGGATATCGCCATCATGCGCGCGATGCCGAAGATGACCGTGATCGCCCCGGCCGACGCCGAGGAGTGCCGCCAAGCCATGCGGGTGGCGACCGACCTGCCGGGTCCGGTCTACTTCCGGCTCACGCGCGACCCAAGTCCGGCCATCTTCGACGAGAACTATCACTTCGAGCTTGGTACAGGCGTCGTGCTGCGTGAGGGCCGCGACGTGGCGCTGATCTCGACCGGCGTGCAGACGACGCGGGCGCTCGCGGCCGCGGAGACGCTCGCCGCGGAGGGCATCGACGCCTATGTGCTGCACCTACCCACGATCAAGCCCCTAGATGAGGACGCGATCGTGGCGGCGGCCGAACGAACCGGGGCGGTGGTGACGGCGGAGGACCACTCGATCGTGGGCGGCCTGGGCGGAGCGGTGGCGGAGGTCCTCTCCGAGCGGCGCCCGACCCTGCTGCGTCGCGTGGGCATCCGCGACACCTTCGGTGAGTCGGGACCGAACGACGCGCTACTGGAGAAATACGGCCTGACCGCGCGCCATGTGGCGCACGCCGCGCGCGAGCTCTTGTCTCAGACGCCAGGTTGAAACGCGGCCTGCCTGCGACTGAAGTCGCATGGCAAACCACGGACACTGAAGTGTCTTGCCCTCCACGCGGCTAGCCTGCCGTGTGAACGATGCGCGGTCACACGGCAGGCTCCTGGAGCGACTTCAGTCGCCTTTGTTTGCCATGCGATTTCAATCGCAGGTCAACGGCGCTCGTTATTACAATCGTGGGGCGCACCCGTCCGGCAGCGCTCACTTGACAGTCGCCTGTCGCGCGCGTAGTATCTTAGGAATCACGGTGTCGATTGAAGACGCGTGATGATGGCTTTATTCTTTGTAAAGGAGTAGGACAGTGGACAAGCTGGAACGACGTAGTTTCATCAATCGCGCCGCCGCGCTCGGCGGAGTGGCCGCCGCGGCGGGGAGCGGGCTCAGCCTCTTTGGCGGCGAGCAGGCGCTGGCAGCCCATATGGGCAAGAGCCTGGGTTCCCTGCGCTTCGTCACCATCGTCAAGACAGTCAACTCGGACTACTGGACGATCGTGCTCCAGGCCGCGAAGAAGGCGGCGAGCGCTATGGGTGTGCAAGGCCTGCGGTTCACCGGCGCCGACGCCGAGTCCAACATCGCCGGCCAGGTCTCGCTGCTGGAGAACGCCATCGCGCAGAAGCCCGACTTCATCGTGTTCGCGCCCACCGATAAGACGGCGCTGGACGCCACTATCGCCAAGGCATACACCGCCGGCATCAAGGTCATCCTAATCGACTCCGCCGCTAACACGACCGATTACCAGGCTTTCCTGTCCACGGACAACCACGCCGGCGGCGTGGCCTGCGCCAGCGCGCTCGCCAACGCGATCAGGCGCAAGCACGGCTCCGCGTCGGGGCAGGTCGCCTACGCCACCTTCCAGTCGAACGTCGGCTCGCTCGGCCAGCGCGACCAGGGCTTCCGCGATGGCCTCAAGGCGTACTCCGGCCTGCAACTTGTCGCGCACAAGGACGCCGGCGGCGACCAGTCGACCAAGCCGGTCAGCATCGCCGCCGACACGATCACCGCGCATCCGAACCTGGTGGGCTACTTCGCCGACAACCTGTACACCCTGACCGGCGCCGTCACCGCGTTCAAGGAGAAGGGGGTCAACCCCAATAAGGTCTCCCTCGTCGGCTTCGACAGCAACCAGACGTTGGTCAACGACCTCAAGGCCGGGACCGTCGACGGCCTGCTGCTGCAGGACCCCTACATGATGGGCTACGGCGGCGTGCTCTACGGCATTTTGGCCTCGGCGGGGGTGAGGACGCCGAAGTTCCTGGACACCGGCGCCACGGTCGCCACCAGGGAGAATATGAACTCGGCGCTCATCGAGGGCCTGCTCCTCCCGCTGGGCAATCCGGGCCGTAACCTCGGCTTCTAGCGCCTTGTGTTGGTCGGGTCGAAGGCGCCGCGTGATGCGCGGCCCCTCCGACCCAGCCGTTGCCCAATGAGAATGGAGTCCATGGCTAATTCACCATTGTCGGCCGCGCCCACCGCGCCAACCGCGCGAGGTCAGGCCAACCTCGCGGCGTGGCTCGTCGCCCGCGTCGACCTGCTGCTGCGCCTGGGACTGCTCGGCATCATCCTGATCGCCGCGGCCATCTTCACTTTGAAGACGATCCCGAGCGGCCGGCTGTCCGACATCGGCCAGGCGACGTTCATCAGCGGCGGTAATTTACAGGACATCGCGCGACAGATGGCCGTCGTGGGCGTGATCTCCATCGGCGAGACCTTCGTGATCATCACAGCCGGCATCGACCTATCCGTCGGCTCGCTGATCGGTATTGCCGGCGTGCTCACGGCCAACGCGTTCCTGAATGGGTGGTCGCTCCCCGCGACTGTCGTGGCGATCCTGCTGTTCTCGCTCGGGATCGGGCTGGTAAACGGCTTCTTGGTCTCCGCCGCGAAACTCCCGCCATTCATCGTGACGCTCGGCATGCTGGGCATTCTGCGCGGCGTGGCCTACCTCGCCGGCAGCGGGCTCAATTCGGCGCTCCCCTCGGATGGCGGTGGCGGCGCATTCGTGGCGTGGGTTACAGGTACGCCCTTCGGCATCCCCACCATCTTTATCGTCCTGGTCATCATCGGCGTCGTGGCCGCGATCTTCCTCCGTTTCACGCGACGCGGGCGCTACATCTACGCGCTGGGCAGCAACCCCGAGGCCGTGCGTCTCTCCGGCATCAACGTGCGGGCCTCGCTCCTGACGGTCTACGCGCTCAGCGGCGTGCTGGCCGGCGTGGCCGGGCTGCTGCTGACGGGCCGGCTCAACGGCGCTAATCCGAACGCGGGGACGAGCTACGAACTCGACGCCATCGCGGCCGCCGTGCTCGGCGGGGCCAGCCTGTTCGGCGCCCGCGGCACTATCTTCGGGACGTTCCTGGGCGTCGTACTCGTGAACGTGCTCGCCAACGGCATCGACCTCATCGGCATCGACCCGCATGTGCAGCAGGTGGTCGAGGGCCTGTTGCTGATCCTCATCGTGTGGATCGACCAGTGGCGCAAGCGGCGCATCGCATCGGCGTAACGGAGGCGGGAGGCGAGAGGCGGAGGTGATTTGGCGGATGGCATAGATGCGTAGTGTTAGTCAACGTGTTCGATGATTACCCTACCCGTCGCCCCTCGCCCCTCGCCCGTCGCCCCTCGCCCGCCGCCTAATAATGGGAGGCTACATGGAGGCGCGTCAACCTGACACGCGGATCCCACTGCTGGAGGCGCGCGGCATCATCAAGCGCTACGGCAATGTGATGGCGCTCGAGGGCGCCGATTTCGACGTCTATCCTGGCGAGGTCGTGGCCTTGATTGGCGACAACGGCGCGGGGAAATCGACCTTGGTCAAAGTGCTCTCCGGCGCCATTCGCCCCGATGAGGGCACGATCAAGCTGCGTGGGCAGCCGGTCACGTTTAACAGTCCGCGCGACGCGCGCGCCGCCGGCATCGAGACGGTCTATCAGGACCTGGCCCTGGCGCCCGACCTCGACGTCGCGTCGAACCTTTTTTTGGGCCGCGAGATCAAGCAGCCTGGCATCCTGGGGCTGTTCGATTTCTACAATCAGCGGGCCATGCGCGCCCAGGCGGACGAGCACTTGAAGGCGCTCAAGGTCAATCTGCGCTCGATCCGCCAGACCGTCGACACGCTCTCGGGCGGCCAGCGGCAGTCCGTCGCCGTGGCGCGCGCCGTTTTGTGGGGCAAGGATATCGTGATCATGGACGAGCCGACGGCGGCGCTCGGCGTGGCGCAGTCGGGCATGGTGTTGCAGTTGGTCCGGCGCGTACGCGACCAGGGCACGGCCGTCATCTTCATCAGCCACAATATGCCACATGTGTTCGAGGTATCCGACCGCATGATCGTGCTGCGCCGCGGCCGGCGCGTCGGCACGCTCCTGCCGGCCGAGGCGACCATGGAACAGGCGGTTAGCCTGATGACCGGCGCCATCCCTGAAGCCGTGACCGTGAGCGCGACGTGAAGGCTGTGGTTCGTTTGGGCAACGCGCCCTGCTCGTGGGGCGTCATCGAGGGCATCGACGAGGGTGACGAGGGCGAGGGCGGCGGGTACCGGCGGGTGCTGGATGAGATGCGCGAAACCGGCTACGCCGGCACGGAACTGGGCGAGTGGGGCTTCATGCCGACCGACCCAGCGCGCCTGCGCGAGGAGTTGGACGCGCGCGGCCTGGCTCTGATCGGCTCCTGGGTCAGCGTCTTCCTACATGACCAAGAGCGGCATGAGCAGAGCGCCCATGACGCTGTACGCGCGGCCCGCCAACTCGCGGCGGTCGGCGGCGCGGAGTGCGTGATCGTCCTGGGCAATGACCCCTATGGTGACCCCATGCGCACCGCGAACGCCGGACGCATCACCCCCGCTATGGGGATGGACGACGTGACGTGGGAGGCGTTCGCCGCCGGCGCGACGCGGGTAGCGCGCGCCGTGCGGGACGAAACGGGCCTACGCACCGTGTTCCATCACCACATCGGCACATGGATCGAGACGCCACAAGAAACGCGGCGCCTGATGGATAAGACTGACCCCGCCCTGCTAGGGCTCTGCTTCGATAGCGGTCACTGGCAATTCGCCGGGGGCGACCCGGTGGCCGGTATTGAGGAATACGCCGGACGCATCGGGCACGCGCATTTCAAAGATTGCGCGCCAGACATCGCGGCGCGCTCCCGCGTCGAGGGGTGGGACGGTGTAACCTCGGTCGGGCACGGCGTCTTCTGCGAGTTGGGGCAAGGCGGCGTGCCGTTCCCTGCGGTGCGCGACGCGCTGGACAGGGTCGGCTACGGCGGCTGGGTCGTGGTCGAGCAGGATGTCTTGCCCGGCATGGGCGCGCCCAAAGAGAGCGCGCGGCGCAACCGGGAGTACCTGGCGTCGATCGGACTGTAGCGGCTTCTTACACCTGTGTACCGGCAACGGCATCGGCGACGGCCTGGCGCCCTAGGCCCGACTTGACGATGTGGATCAGTTCCTCCTCGCTCGTCTTATCGGTGTCCACGTCGAGCACAATCTCGCCGCTGTGCAGGAAGTTGATGCGGTCGCTCACCTCGAAGACTTGCGAGTAGTTGTGCACGATCATGATGATCGACACCTGGCGCCGCTTGCGCAGTTCCTGCACCAGGCCGAGCACCAACGCGCCCTCGCGCACGCCGAGCGCCGCCAGCGGCTCGTCCATGATCAGCAGCTTGGGGTTCGACTGCATGGCGCGCGCCACGGCGATTGACTGGCGCTGGCCGCCGGAGAGGTCGCGCGCGAGCCCCGACACGGAGGGCAGAGTGATGCCCAACTCAGTCAAGTAGGAGCGCGTCTGCCGCTTCATGGACCCGTTGTCGGTGAGCGGTAGGATGCCGCCGTAGCGCTTGATCGGCTCGCGCCCCAGAAACATATTCTGGAACACGGTGAGGTCGTCGATGAGGGCCAGATCCTGGTACACCGTCTCGATGCCGTGCTTGCGCGCGTCGACGGGCGAACTCAGATGTAGGGGCTGCCCCTCCCAGATCAACTGGCCGCTACTGGGCTGGTGGAAGCCGGCCAGGACCTTGATGAAAGTCGATTTGCCGGCGCCGTTGTCGCCCACCAAAGCCAGCACCTCGCCCTTGCGCACATGCATGTTGACGTCGCGCAGCACTTGGGTGGGGCCATAGCTCTTGGTGATGTGCTCGGCGCGCAAGAGCTCCGGCGCGCCTTGCAGCGTCGGGACAGTGAAAAGATCGTCGACATGCGCTGTCTCTGCCATGATTGATTACCTCCGTCCGCGCAGGGTACCGAGTCTGATGTTGAGGACCATCGCGCCGACGATGGCGAGCCCCACGATGACGAACGAGATGGTCGCTTGCGCACCGATCAGGGGCAGGCCGTTGTTGAGCGAGGAGATCACGAAGGCGCCGATCAGGGCGCCGATCACCGTACCCGAGCCGCCAAAGAGCGAGGTGCCGCCGATGACCGCCGCGGCGATGGCATAGAGCGATAGGATTGGATCGCCCGCGGACGGATCGATGGATCCACTGCTCACGCCCTGAATGATGCCGGCAAGGCCGGCCGTGACGCCAATGATCATAAAGTTGATAATCTTGGTGCGGTCGGTGTGGATGCCGATCTCACGCGCGCCCAGCAGGTTGCTGCCAACCGAGATGGTGTGCAGGCCGAAGCGCGTGCGCCGCAGCACGAGGGTGAGCGCGACAACGCCGACCAAGAGCCAGATGAAACCGGCGTAGGTAGCGGCGCCGCCGATGGCCAGGTTGCTCTGCCCTTCGCCCAGGAACGTGTTGATCGGTTCCGACACCGGCGTCGTCACCGGCTGGCTATGGGAAACAGTGAGGACGACGCCGTCGAGGAAGAAGAGCATGCCCAACGTGGTGATGAGCGACGACACCCCCAGTCTGACCGTGATCAGCCCGTTCACAAGGCCGATCAGCGCTCCACCGGCGAGGCCAAGCAGAATGGCGAGCCAGAAGGGGAGACCAGCCTGCGTCAGATAGTAGGCGATAAATGGGACCGTGGAGTAGATTTTGGCGGCGGAGAGGTCAATCTCGCCGGTGATCATGAGCATGACTTCGCCGATGGCGATGAGCCCATACTGCGCCGTGACCGACAGCAGGACCGGCACCTCGCCGGTCAAAAATGCGTGATTGATAACCTGAAAAACAACGGCGATGACGATAGCCACCACCACGATGCTCAATTCGGGCTGCCGTAACGCGCGTGGCAGCAAGCCAGCCATTGGGCCGGGCTGCCTCGCTGGAGGCGGCTCTTTGCGGGGCGGCGGCGCCATCGTCCCACTCCCACCCTGATTGGTATCCACC
>JAABUV010004221.1_pt1 | contig 17417 bp, 33 predicted proteins | sample 5559971 | NCBI WGS metagenome assembly JAABUV01 (sample SAMN10711881, study PRJNA513362) | rock metagenome | isolation source: Antarctica rocks | place: Antarctica: Victoria Land, Knobhead nord | collected 2015-12-19
ACCCGCCGATCGCGGCCGCGCACGCCGAGAACGCGGCCTGGGTGTACGACATCGTGTCCGCGCCGACCACCAAGTTCCTGGGCAACAGCGTGGACATCTACCCCGTGGGTGCGGCCGCCCCGGCTGGGATAGGGTATAGGGTTAGTCATGGCCTGTCGTGCAGCGTGGACATGTATACCGTGGATGCGCTCGCCCCGGCTGTTAGGGTCCAGTCATGGCCTGTCGTGCAGCCCGCGCTGGGACCCGGGACGCCGCACCATGTTGCGCAGCACGCTCTGCGCGCTCTGCCCGACCTTGCGTTACATGCAGAAGTGGGCCATCCTTTGAGCACGGCGTCCGTGCGCAGCGCGCTTGGCGCTCCCTGGGCTGGGGAGGCACGGCCGTCCCAACTGCCTTGCCCCTTGCATCCAGACCGCCAGTGGCGCGCCCGCAATCCCGGGCGGCGGCCGCCGCGCAGGGCGGTCCAGGATGCGGCTGCGCGCGACGGGCGAGGAGTTCAGCCTGGTGCCGCCGAACAGCACGGCGCACAACGTCATCGTCGGCGGCACCTGGGTGGACTGCCACGGCGACTTCGACGTGCTCAACGCCACCACCGGCGCCAAGGCCGCGCTGCACTTCACGCCCTGCGGCTGGTTTGGCGCCGGGCGGTATGAGGCGCGCGCGCGCCACGCCTCCCACATGCGCTTGTCTGGTCCACTTGGCTCTGGTCGGTCCGCGACCGTGGTCCCGTGGCTTCCGACATGGGCGGAGCGGGTGTCAATCTTATAATAGCTATGATCGTCCGGGCACCCTTGGAGGTACCACCGCCGCTACCGTGGTTGGCACGGCATGGCCCATCAGCCATGCTGCATGTTGTCGCTGCCACACAGGCTGTCAGCGCCGATGCGTCTGCCCCGCTTGTAGAGCGCAGCCCGGCCGCGGCTGCAGCCAAGGGCCCGGCAGGCGGCGGCGCGCTCACACCTGATCGATATCGCCGCAGGCGCATGCAGCGCCCGGCGCCTTACCGTGCTTGCCCTAACCTAGCACCTCACCGCCACCAGGCAGTGGGCGTGTCGGACCGGCCGGCCGACGCGGCGCGCGCGCGCGCGCGCAGGTGGCGGGGCACATCTTCGACGAGCAGGGCCGCAGGGTGTACGCGCTGCGCGGCGCCTGGAACAGCCACCTGACCATGGTCAAGTGCGACGCGGGCGGCGAGCCGCTGCCAGACGCGCCCGTCGTGGAGCTCTGGAAGGCGCGCGCGGCGCAGCGAGCCGCACCCACGCAGGGTTTTGGCAGGGCTTCACGCAAGCGGCAGCGCACCAGGGTGTTGGGCGTCTTGCGCACTTGCTCGTCAGTCGCTGGCGGCATCTCACGTGGGCGCTCACCACAGGGGCGTGTGCAAGCGGAGGCCTGTGGAAGCGCACTCGCTTGATTCGGCCTGCTTCGTCAGAGCTGATCAGATGTTCCTGCCAGGGTGGGTGCACGGGGTGCCTGCGCGCCCAGGGCAAGCAGCCTTATGTTTGTGCCCACACTGGAAAGCAGGCGGTCGCTTCTGGCAGCCGAGGTCTCAGGTCGCCGTGCCAGCCAGCCAGGGCTTACGGTGTCATACCTGACGGCCGGGCTTGCGCCCGGCAGTGCAAAGAGAAGCCGAAGGGCGACAAGTACGGCTTCACGCACTTTGCGCGCCACCTGAACGACGGCAAGGGCATCGCGCCGCTTGCGTCGGACTCGCGCCGGCGACCAGACCGCTTTGCCCTGGAGGTGATGTACCCAAAGGGCCTTGCAGAGGCTACTGCCGGATTTGGTGGGGATGCTGTGCTGGCGACCAGACCGCTGCGCCCTGGATGTGGTACGCTGAAGGGGCGCTGGCATGGCTGCTGTGCAGGGTAGTTTGGGGGCTGGCCTGGGTGCAGCGGGCCTTGATGTAGCTGACGGGGTGAGCGTGCGATGCTCACCTGTGCCTGCAAGTGACGCATTGAGAAGGCCTGCTGTGGGCGCTGTGCGGGTCCCCTTGGGGGCGGGCCTGGCAGGCAGCCCTGTCCGCGCATGGGCGGCCTCCAGGCCGGCAGGGCGGCCGGTGCAGCGCAGCGCCCACTCACGGGGGCAGGGTTGGGTTTAGGAGTGTGAGGTACTGGTACCCTAATTACTGACGCGCGCCACGCCCGCGCAGCTGGGCGACCACCTGGCAGCGGGCGCCGAGAAGTACGCGCTGGAGGAGACGCAGCGCGCCGAGCGGCGGGTGCGGCGCGCCGCGGCCCCCGGCGCTGCCCCCCTGCCTGCGCCTGCCCTGGACGGCTTCCTGGCGCTGGCGCCCTCAGACCGCTCTTCTGGGAGCCCTTGCTCTGCCAGGCCCCGGCTCGGACCGCTGCCGGTGCTGACAGCTTCACCTGCCTGTCCGTGGAGTGCTGCCCAGGTGCCCGCCGCTCCGTGGCTCAATGCGAGCCCTGGTTGCAGGTTTCGGGTCTGTGGGGGGCTGGCAAGCTGGGCCGCCTTGGCGCTGGCGCAGGCCGGCGAGGTCCGCAAAGAGAGGCTGGGCGCGTAGCGCGCGCACCGCACGTAGGCTCGCAAGCTCGGCACCCACCCGCGCGCGCGCGCGCCGCAGGAGCGCGAGCGGCGGCGGGAGACGTGGGCGCCGCGCTGGTTCCGCGCGCCGGAGGGCGACCCGCCGGTGTACCCGGGCGAGTATTCGCGCGAGGAGTGCCCCATGTGGGAGTGGACCGGGGCCTACCTCCAGCACCAGCGGGGGCCCCTGCCCGCAGCGGGCGCGCCCCCAGCCCCCGCCCTGGGCGCCACTGCCGTGCTCCCGCTCTGACCTTGTGATGACGCATGCACAGACAAGGATACATGCAAAGGCATGGACCGGCGCCGCCCTGCGGCGCCACTGCCCTGGCCTCTCCCGCATTGTGCAGCTGCGCTGGGCGCCGGGCTGCTCGCCGCTCGCTGCCCTACCTAAGCCCTGACTGCAGTGCGCTTGCCGTCCAGTGGCAGCTCGCCCTTACGTCTGCCATAGCTGGCTGCAGTGCATGCCTCTGCCTCCCCAGCGCGTCACACTCTGGCACAGAGCAGGCTCTCAGCACGCAGCATGCAGCGCATTCATGCCAGGCAGCCAAGGCCGCTCCCGCCCAGGTGCAACGCCACGCATGCCCGCTCCCTGACGGTCTTGGTCGTGGCCAGATGCGGACTGCGCCGGGAAGGGCTTCAGCCCCTGGCAGTTCCCGGAGCTCCACACGGACAGCGTCGCCGCGGACGCACACTAGCCAGCAGCCGCGCGCTGCCGACCGCCGCCATGCGCCGGGCTGTGCCGTGAGCTCTGCATGCTTCAGACTGGTCTGGCAGGAAACTCCTGCAGGCCGACTGCACAGAGTGGCTGCCAGGTGGCATAGTTACGCCGTCTGTCTGAGCTTCGCAGACCGCCGGAGCTGCCTGCTGTGGTTGAGGCTGGGAGTCATGCCCTTGAAAGCTTTGGTGTGTTTGCAGCTGTGCAGGGTGTCGTCCTTCCGTGCAAAGACGCAGAGTCAGCACTGGCCAATTTCTCCTAAAAATGTGATGCGAAGAGAGGCTGACACACTGCCGCATTTGGGGTATGTGAGGTGCACCAGCGCATGTGACCAGAAATATGATGCCATGCTACCTCTTTCCACATTCACCGGACAACAGAATGGCCTGCTACTGCCAACATGCACTATGTCGCTGCCCCTGAACTCCGACAGGTATGCAGTCTGGAGCATGACATAGCTCACCGCGCACGCCCAAGCGCACACTCTGAGGTTGGTTGGTACTGCATGCTGTGTGCAGTCTATAAACAACGACTGCCTCTTCTACATCGCAAAAGCAGGTGTATATTACAGGCGGCATCGCTGGGTTTTCACTTACAAAACTTGTCCGTTTTGGACGCGCAGCGCAGATCCAAACGCTCCTGCGCTGTCCTTCCAGTGACAGGCGCATCGTACCCTGCACAGGACACTCACCATCAACCGGTGTGCACAGCAAGTCTCACGCACACGCGTCGGGTGTCAACGTCGTGCGCACCGTGCAGGATCTCCTGCGGCGCCCGGAAGGAAGAGCCCCAGGGCGTGTTCTTGACCTTCCCCCCCTGTCGCATACGCACGCTGTGGGCTAGGCCCGGTGCTCTACGTGGTGGGGACATGCACGACGCAGGGGGCGGTGGCAGCTCCCCACCTTCGCCTTTTCAATCTCGAGCGAGAATTCCTGCTCATACGTCTTGCCAGTCTGCACGGACACGGCGCTCGCGCTGATGGGCTTCCCGTCTGCACAGGCCACAGAGCAGGAGTCAGGCGTGCACGTAGAGGCGTTCAAGGTGCCTTCCCCAACGCCCAGGTACAGGTATAAGAACAGGTCCAAGCAGTGTGGGTATGATGGCAAAGGCAGTTGCTGCATCCAGAGCCAGCTAGCACAGTGCCTCCATATAAGCCAGCAAGGCAACTGCCGCACTGCAAGCCAGCAACAAGCAGCGCGCGGGCTTGCCTGTGCCTACCAGCCCCGGCAGCTGTTCTGTGTCGGGTGCCTCCACTTGTTTCTTCTTCTTGCGCTTCTTGACGCTCCACGGCTGGCCGCCTGCACGCACGCAATGGCGCTCAACAGCAGATGCGCAGGCAGCGCCACTGAGTGTCGCAAACATTCATGAGACCTCGCGCACCTCTGAGTTGCAGTTTTCCGCCGACCGGCATGGCCCCGCACGTACGACCGCCAAGAGCAGTGCTTAGTACCAACACGCTAGGTGGTGTCACAGCCCACCGCGCTATCAACCACAAGCAGAGCAAGCGTTGGCGCTTGAACTGGCTCCCCTTCCCTGTGTCGCACACAGGCGCAGCCTTGGCCTTGGGGCAAGCCAGCTGTTGTAACAGAGGGAGACACTAGCTTCACGACACCGGTTATACATATGCAGCGCTGCTAGGCCGGGCCTAGCGTGGGAGGGATACCCTACTTTAGTAGCTTTCGCTGAGCTTGCTCTCCACTGGAGAGTCTCCAGGAGTCGGCCTTCCCTGTGACACAGGGCACCTTCAACTGTATTATAGATACGTCCTGCTTGGCAAGCTGCACTGCGTACAACAGGCGCTCTGCGCGCACAGGCTCCTGCTCAGGCGCTTCTGCCCTACCGAGCGCCCCCACAGCGCACCATGACCCACAGGCGGCGCGCCTAGCCGTGCCCCTGGGTCTCAAGCGAGATGGCGGCAGCAACCGCGCTTGCAGCTGCGGACGATGAACGGCTTCAGGAGGTGCTAGACCGTAACAGGTGCGACGCTGAGAGCCTGCTGCTTCAGGCAGCAGCGCACGGCAAGTTGCTGTGGGCAGAGTGCCCATCGCCCACGCTCTTGGCGCTCGAGGCCTCAGTGTAGTTGAGCTGCTTGAGCCACCAGTGCACCGCGTTGCACGTGCTGTGCGGACTCACGGACCTTTTGTTGTCAGCGACCAGGTAATGAAATAACGTGGCCTTCCCTGACGCTTCGCGCGGGGTGCGCGGCTGCAGGGCATGCCTGGAGCGTGTGGGCGGCACGCACGCGGCGGTGGCCTGGCTGAAGCCCAGCTTGGAGACTGACCGCGGCACCGACCAGGCATGCCGAGTCCCTGCGGCTCCTGGTGTGATACGCTGCGGCCGGACACTGTGTTTGCAGGGACCTGGGAAATCGCCCGGTCTACACAGTGTACTGGCCTGCCTCGTACAGCTTATACAATCACTTCAGTATGTCAGACTGATTGCGGTGCTGTCGCGCGCCGCAGGTATACGGTCTGCTGCAGCAGCACATGGAGCGCGACGCGTTCCTGGCGCAGCTGGGCGCAGCACAGGCCGCGCAGGGCGCGGGCGTCGACGGCGTGGCCGCCGGCGAGCACGGCAGCGAGGTGCTGCGTGAGGCGTGGTGGCAGCCGCCTGCGGGCGAGGCCGCGCCCCGCGACGGGCCGGACGACGCCGCCGCGGCCGAGGGCTTTACAGAGGCGCGCTCACTGCTCTGTTGGTAGTGCTTATCAGCCCCAGTGTGGCTCCGCAGGAGCTCTGCAGAAGATGCTGCTGCTGCACTCACAGTAGGGGAGCACTGCGCAGGCGCAGTGCTGCAGTGCTGCGTTTGGAGGTCCTGTGTGTACAGTCGGACTGTAAGAAAGACAAGCGGCTGTGGCATGCGCTGTGCGCATGTGCATGACACGGCTGAAGTGCAGCAATCACTGCACAGGCAGTAAACTCCGGCCGCGCACAGACAGCCGGCGCATCTGCACGACAGCTGGCGCATGCACACGTGCTGACTGGCAAAGCGCGGCGCGCAGGTGACGCACGAGGCGGCGGCCGGCGAGCCGCTGGACAGCTACGTGCTGGTGGAGCGCGAGGACGTGCTGGAGGCTGTCGGCGCGTTCATCGCGGCCTACCTGGCCTCGCTGCCCGAGGCGCAGGGCCTGCAGCCTGCGCAGTTGCAGGCCGCGCTCAAGCACGCGTTCCAGGCGCGCCGCCTGCGGCGGCTCGGCGGGCGCTGATATGCGCCTGGGCAGGCCTTGACTTGCGTGCGCTGTTCAAGCGCGTATCGAGCGTGTATGTGTCATGAGGGAGCGCACATAGCTGCAGCTCATGCGAGCCCATGGATGCGAGCATCCGCTTGTCAAGCAAGTGGTGGGAGCATCAGAGCTCCCAAGCCTCCGGCCTGAAGGTCTTTTGAACGGCCGAACTATGGCTGAGCATAGAACCCCGGGTGGAGTAAATTGAGGCGATGGCAGAATGCCGCCTTACTCAACGCCAAAGCCTCTGGTGAGTGGAATGTGTCTGCGCAGGAGCTGCGCAAGAGCCGCGTGCGGCGGCTGTGGGACATGGGCCGCATGATCTACCGCCTGACCGCTTTCAGCTACGGCGCGTTCAGCGTGTACGAGAACCCCTGGCTCGTGCGCGCCGTGCTGGCCGCGCTCTGGACGGCCTCGCGCGTCATCCTGCGCACCGCTCTCACCGGCCTCATCCTGTGAGCCGTGCGGGGAGGTGTGGGCCTCCAGGCAGTGATCACACTGGGCGCAGTTGTGTATGTATTGTAGATGCGCTGAGGCGGCTGGTGCAGCCCTTGGTGGACTGCACAGGTGGTGGCCAGTGGGTGGTCGGCGTGCCTTTAGTGTGGATGTCGCTTTTGAGCATGTAAATCAGCGGGGGGCTCATGTGCACATGTCTGTGTGATATTTGGGCACAAGTCCGCACATGACGTGAGGTTTTGAAGCTCTGCTCACAAGCACGAGCAGAGTGCAATCACTGTGTGGATGCTGCTGTAACGGCCATATCAACGGCCATGCTGATGTAGCGCTGTAAATACTGCGGTCCGCTTTGAGGTTTGCTTGTAGCCTTGAACAGCTTTTTGTAGCTGGTGGGGTACCTGAGTTCTGCATAATGGGCATACCTTTGTCCCTGGTCTGACACATGAACACTGGACGTACATCCAATTCGGAGGCCAAGCGTTTGCGTACGGGGGCGTGTACATCACATGCAGTTCTTTGTACAAACAGGCTGTGGGCTGTAATGGTGTGTTCACAGTACGCGCATTGCACTTCACACAGACTCTTAGCCCTCTCACACTCTGCCCTCTCGCACAGCCTCCCTCCGTTTGCAGCTCATCGATACCGCACGCCGCGCGTGCTCTTCCGCTCCAGCTTCTCGCGCTTCTTGCGCTCTGCAGGGGTCTCCTGACGGCTGTCCATGGCCTGCCAGAATACCAACTTCTGGCTAGTAATAGCTCGTCTCCGCTGCTGCTTGGAAGGCTGTAGCCACACGTATAAAAATACAGTCCAGCTTGCCAGACACTACAGCATCCAATTCCGTGACAGAGCCCAGGCACACCTGCACTTTGCCAGCAGCAAAGCGGGGCTGCAGCACGTTTGTCCAGAGCAGCCAAAGCAGAAACAGGGGCACCTGCGTGCACAGCGTCCCTGCCTCTCGTTTTTGACCTGCCGCAAGGAGACTGGCAGGGATAGCAGTTTGTAAGACAACATCTTTGACGGGAGGTGACCACGCGCACCACCAAGAAGAGCCACCACGCGCGTCTCGTCACAAGGCTGCCCAGCTGGACCGCAGCCGACAGCCAGATCAAGTCATGGTAGTACGAGGTCACACCTCCCAGGTTGAGGTCGCCGCCACCGTCCACCAGAGCGCCGCCGTCGCCATACACAGGTCGCGCAACTGCCGCAAGCGAGGTGTATGCAAAGGCGTACAGAGCGCTGGTCAATGCCAGGCCCGCCCACGCTGCAGAGCTGCGGTATGCTCTGAATAGGCCAAAGTTGATGACAAGGTGGAGTGCCTGCGCGCACACTGACACTATCAGACTCAGCTACCCAACAGCTCTGCTCTGGCACCTTGCACTTGCACGCACGTTAGCAACAGCGATGACTGTTTGCAGCAGCGCAAGCCGCTTTGCGTTGTCCTCCAGGCGCTTCTTGGCGCCAGCCTTTGCCATGCGCAATCTTCTCCTGGTCGGTGATCTGCGCTGCGCTTATATGCCTGCGCTCAGGCTCTCTGTACATGGCGCTTGCCTCTAGTAAATCTAATCAAGCAATCGCTCTGAGCGGCTTCCCCTTGGCTGGACCGACGCTCCTCCTCGCCTTTTTGCAGGAAAGCGTCCTTATGCTCATTCTTAGACAACATAAAGGAGCGCTGTGTTGCTGACCTGTCGACCAGCCTGCTGCCCCTGCAACTGCCGGACACTTTTGGTCAATGCAGGCGATTGATGGTGACAGCGCAAAGATGCAGGCAAAGGCCTCCCACACTCGCCAGTGCTGCGCTAAGCGTGTGTTGAGACAGCATGGCCAGATGTGGCTGCTGGGTGTCAGGAAGTGTCATAGAACATAACAAGATTAGTGCCAACTCCCGCGCAGATGAGCACCCATGGTTGCATGGGCCGTGCCGCTCACCGTGTGCATATTCTGCTGGAGTGCTGAAGGAGCTGTGAACCTGGTACGCGAGTCTCTGACGCCCCTTGATGCGCGCAAGCTCGTATGGCCAACAAACAAAGGACTGGGGTGCAGCAGGGCCGCACAAGCTTTCTGCTCACTGGCCACGACAAGCTGCCGGCACGGCCGAGTTTCATCAGCACCTTTGGCGCTGTGCACCCGCAGCCGCGCCGTGCGCTGAAGATAAGCCCCGGGCAGGCCCGTGACGACAGCTACCTCGAAGAGGCGACCTGCCCTGCCTCACAGGTGCGTCGCAGGTCAGCATAAGCAGGCTGTGTGCCGGCACGCTTTGTGACATATAAGGGCCTGTCCTTGTGTGAACCGCTATTGCTTGCCGCACAGGAACAAGGCGAGCTCGGGTGCACGGCCTGCGCGCGGTGCTTTGTGGCACAGACGAGCGCAGTGTCGCTGGCAGGCTATGCGCGCAGCGGCGGTGGTGCTACTGGCGCGCCTGTCACTACCACGGTGGTCCTGCAGGCGCGAGTTCGCAGGGGACTCAGCTGATTGCACGACTTTGCAGACTAAATTTAGGTCACTGAAGACTTGTGCTCCCAGCGCGCTTGAAAACGCAACACCTATTACAGCAGACCAGACTCAGACACAATTACAAGGAACTTAGCAGGGGGCTGCATGTGTGGCTGCCCTTTACATGCAGGGCCACCTGGCAGCCTCACAACACGCCACATTTGCCCTGCCAGGCGACGGCCCATCACATGGGCACGCTCGCTTGCCCGGTGGACGGCGTGACGCTGCATGTGGCGGCCCCGGCTGCATGGGCGACAACCACGCTCGTGGCTGTGCCCGGCGCGCTGGGCGGCAGTCTTGTGTACGACCCCGGCTGCGACAGTGCTCAGTCCGGCTTGGACGGCACGCTCTTCTGGACGCTGCCAGGCGCGCGCCTCCATGATCTCATTGACAATAAACTGCGGGACGCTCACTGCATCTGGCTATGCTTCGAGGCGCCTGCATGATGTTGCGCTTGCAGGCGCGCTCGCAATGCAACATAGCACATTAACATTCGCAAGCTCGGCAGGATTTGCTGAGTAGGATGCCATACATGCAATGGCATGGGCGCAGCCACAACACCCAAGCGCTTTGATATATTTCTTTCGGAAAACACCACGGCGGAAAGCAGCATGCATGCCATAGGAGCTTGAGGCCCTTGCGCGGCATGTTAGCCGGCCCATGCTGGAGCAAGACGTGCCAGTGACGGCGCGAGAGGCAGGCAGGTACCGCCAACAGCACAGCCGCGGTGTCGTGGACGGGCCCTGCGGGTGCCGCTGATGTGTTTTCGACACCCGCGGACGTCGACATCGTCAACGGCTATGAGCAGAGCCTGGACCTGCAGTCTCCGGCAGGGGACAGCTTGCTGTGCGCACTCCCTTGCAACAATGAGCTTTGGTACACGTATCGGCTTTGCCGTGGTTCTGAGGGCCCTGCCCATCTTTTCCAGACAGGGACCGGAAGCTTGATCACACACATGCATGCATGTGTGCCTTCACACGCTTTAACAGATTAGTGAGTATGCTATGCTTTCTTCTGGTATGGTCCCATGATGCTGACAAATGTCATTAGGCTTTCATGCAGCTGCGCCTGCCTTGATATTGCTCACTTGCAGCTCACTTGCATGCAACAGCCAACGCTAGAAGCGATGCAATGTAGGTACACAGTCAGCACGAGCTGTGGCTGCTTCTATGGCTTCCTGCCGCGCACGGCATTCGATGCGCTGCTGCCCGATGCATGGTTGACGGGGCAGCTATACCCGTCGCCGCCGCCGGCGCCCATGTTGCCGCCGCCGCCTCCGCCGCCGCCTGCGGCGCCTCCGCCGCCGCTGTCAGCCCCGCCGCCGCCGCCGCCGAGCCCTCCGCCGATCCAGGCGCAGGTGCCGCCCACGCCGCCGCCGCCGCCGCCGCCGCCGCCGCCGAGCCCGCCACTAGATCAGTCGCCAGTACCTGCGACGAATGCGCCGACATCACAGCCGCCTCCGCTGCAGCCGCCACCGCCGGGGCCTCCACCAGACGACAGTGCCGGCGGTCCGTCGCAGCCAGGGCCAGCAGCGGCGCCCGGCAGCAGCAGCGGGGGCGGCCTGACACCAGGCGCTCCCGGTCCCCCAGGGCCGCCGGGGCCCCCCGGTCCTCCCGGCGGCGGCGGGAGCGGCGCGGCTGGGCCCTCCGGGTCACCTGGCACGGTTGGCAGTGACTCGCCCGGTGCTCCAGGCCAGCCTGGGTCGCCTGGGCCTCCAGGGCCCTCAGGCAGTGGTGATACGGGCAGTCCAGGGGCACCCGGTACGCCAGGGCCACCAGGGCCGTCAGGCGGTCAGTCAGGCGGCGGGGGGGCCGCGTCGGGCGCGCCGGGCCAGCCCGGCCTGCCAGGGCCGCCAGGCAGTCAGCCTGGCGGCAGTGGTGGCGCTCCGGGCGCGCCTGGCCAGCCGGGCGCGCCGGGGACGCCAGGCGGCGCTGGGAGCGGCAACGGGGGCGCGCCGGGCGCGCCGGGGCCGCCTGGAGCGACGGGCCCGCCGGACGGCTCTGGCGGGAGCAGCACAGGCCCGCCAGGCACTCCTGGGCAGCCCGGCACGCCAGGGGCGCCAGGTACCTTCTTCACTTCTTCCTCACGCCTGCTTGAGTACATTGCCTTGGTCGCATGCTACTCTTGCCAGTGAGGCAAAGCACAAGGGGCTAAGCAGTGCTGAGTAGATGTTAGCGTTGACACGCTCTGCTGGGTGTGCCACAGGGGCTGGGGAAAGCACGGCGCCCGGGCCACCAGGCTCTCCGGGAAGCCCTGGGGCACCAGGAGCTCCCGATGGAGCCGCCCCGGGGCAGCCAGGGCCGCCCGGGAGCCCCGGCAGCCCCAGCACCTCAACCAGCGGCGTGGGCCCGCCGGGCGCGCCGGGCGCCCCGGGCAGCCCTGGCGCGCCTGGCGCGCCAGCATACCCTGGCTCCAGCACCACCACGGGGCCGCCGGGGGCGCCAGGCAGCCCAGGCGCGCGTGGTAACCCCGGCACTCCAGGCGTGCCCGGCGGCCCAGGGATGCCCGGCGCGGCGGGCGCGCAGGGGCCGCCTGGGACTCCAGGCCTGGCGGGGGCGCCAGGGGCCCCGGGCGCGGCTGGCGCGGGGTCCGCGACGGTGCCCGCGGCGCCGCTTGTGCCGGTGCCAGGTACGGACATGCGCCTGACATGCTGTGTGAAAATAACACAGCTTGGCATGATTGCTGCTGCGGCCCTCGCGCATATCAAGGCATCCAATGTCGCATGGGCTGCGCGCAGTGGCGGTGCAGACGACTGTCCAGGTGTCCACCGCGAGCTGCCCGGGACCTGTCCAGGTATGTAATCTGGGCATGGGCCATGTGTACGATCCATCTGATGATGAACGAATGAGTTACAGCCGAGTATCAGCCAACTGGATTTCCTGGATTTCCAAGCTGCTGCAAAGGTACTGCATGCGCAGGTCACGTCTGCCCCCGTGACAACAAGTACCTCACAAGGGGAGCATGCACCCGAACATCACACGTGACTGAGGCGCTGACATCTGCCTGGCATGTGCATGATGGGCAGCGTCCTTCCAGCCATTTCTCTCTCCTAGCAACCCCGTGCTGTCCGCTCAACCCGCCCCATGCCACGGCCAGGTGGTGACCGCACTGGCGGGCGCGCTGGCGCCGTACCTGAGCGCGCTGCCGGGCACCGCGGCGCTCGCGGCCGGCGTGCCGGCCACCCTGGCGCTCCGGCTGGCGGGCGCGCTGCTGCCCGGCAGCTACCAGGGCGCGCTGACGCTCAACCTTGCAGCTGCCACCGTCGCCGGCAGGCGCGCTAATGCTCGCCGCCCGGCGCCCTGGCCCCAGCTCACTGCAAACCTAGCATGCCCACATACTTTATGTACAGTGCTCGTACTCGCTGGCCGACCTTACAACAACAACAAAAAGCATGATGCTTGCATGGCCTTGCATGCCGGGCAAAGCATCCAGTGAATTAATTGTTTCAAGGTCACGTCCGGCAAACGTTGGTGATCTTCTGTCCTTGCTGAACTGGGACCGGCCTCGAATAAAAATTACAGCCCTTGCTGATGACCTACCGCACAGGTCCTGGATCCCCGCGCATGCGCGCAGGGCCTGCATCACGGGCGCCATCGAGCGCGCGGTGGCCGCGGGCGCGCTGGCGGCGGTGGTCGGCGAGCTGGTGCTCACGCTGCGGGTGGCGCCCGTGAACGCGACGGCGGCGGCGCTCACGGTGGCCGCTGATGTGCTGTCACGTGCGCACAAACCCATTGCGCTGACGGCCAGTGTGCAGCACAGTGCTGCATCTGTTGGACCGCTCATCACCCACTTCGTACGTGAAGCAGTCAGCATACCTTTCCGCACTGCCAGTGCAGCCTGCATGGCCGAGCGCCGCAGCACCTCACGCAGCCAGGCGGCTCGCAGCCGGCCGCAGTGTGCGCCTGGCCAAGGGCTTGCTGACCGGGCTCGGCACCCTTGTTCCTGTGCAAGCAAGCCCTGGGCTGGCAGGGCCTCATGCGCGCTCCCCCGCGCAGCTCCCGCGGGCACGGACAGGGATGTGCTGGCGGCGCTGATTGGCCTGCGCCAGTCGGTGGACCCGGGCGGCAGCGTCCTGCGCTGGAGCCCGACCGGCGCGTACTGCAACTTCACGGGCGCGCACCGCACATTGGTGCACCTGTTGGCTGACCGATTGCTGCGCTTGTGTCTGCTCCTGGCACAGCAGAGGCTGTGCACAAGCACATGCTACGCGCATCTGCGTAGCGTGCGGGCCGGCGCGCTGGCGAGACTACTGAGGGGAGCCCAATGTTTGCTTCACTTTCTTGCGTGCGTACTCTGGCTTGCCAGCATGAAGCGTGAAGCTCTAGTGTGCATGATGATCTGCACATGCGTGTCAAACAGCCCCATGCAAGTCACCAACGCAGGCGCTCAGCTGCAGGCGTCGCCTGCCTGGGAGGCCTGCCGACGAGCCTGGACATCAGCAGGAGCGGCCTGACCGGGACGCTGCCGGGGGACGCCGCGCTGTGGCAGGCGCTGGCGTCGCTGGCGCTGTTCTCGGTCGCCGGCAACAGCCTCCAGGCACGCGCGGCGACCCAGAGTCACACCCCTGGCGACACCTGGCCCACCTGGTCAGCTTTTACAAGCCCACCTGGTCGATTGTGACGAGCGCGCCTGGTCAACTGTGACATGCCCACATGGTCGACACTGCAGGCATGCACGCATTGCCTGCATGGTGAGGGCTGTACCATGTGCCAGCAAATTCGTTCTGCGGCAGCCCTTCCGCGGTCTCATCATGCTGCACGCATGCGCTTGCCTGGGCGCATGCTGGCCGGCGCTATACGATGAAGGCAGAGCCTGTGGGTGCTCTCCCGCTGATGTTCCCGCCGCCGGTGGGTCTGGCTCAGGGGACGCTGCCAGACGGCCTGGGCAGCCTGGCCAATGCGGCGACGGTGGACGTCTCCCGCAACAACTTCGCGGGCGGCGTCCCGGCGTCCCTCCAGGCGCGCCCCTGGGACGACACTACTGCATCTAGTGCAGACTGTTGCAGAAGAACTTACGGCGTGCATGCATGTGCAACTTGCATCTGCTGAGCTGCCTCTAAGGTTTTTAAGCGCTTTGTACGGCTTAGCAGCTGGCCTTCATAGGAAGCCTTTCGCAATTCTCAGCAGAAGGCTTGCATGAGAAGCCTGTCGCAGTGAGCACGTACAGATACATGCAACCGCGGCAAGCGCTTGCATGTTTGATTGGCAACCCGCTGAGCATCACCGCCGCAGGGCTTGGCGCCCGCGGCGCGCGTGCTGGTGCAGGGCAACCAGTGGCTGTGCGGCGGCGTGCCGCGCGCGGTGCTGCCGCTGCTGGGGCCCCTCAACGGCACCTTCCTGGCATTCCCCTGCTTTGCGTCGCCCACGCTGCTGCCCCTGGCAGCCAACGAGAGCGAGGCTACCCTGTCCGCCAACACCCAGGTGCCTGCCACTGTTTGGAAGAGCGTGGGTCAGCTCTTCTCAACGCCAGCGAACTGGTCATGTGTTTTCCATCCCCTCTGCCCGATATCACAGATCGCTTATCCTTCTCATCCAATCAGTTGATGCTCAGGCCATCAGAGCTTGGACCCTCAAGTCTGCCAGCCGGGCCTAGAACACCATGTAAATATTGGCAGCTGTAATTGCGTGATTGGGCGCGCTGCAAGTGGGCACTGGTTGGGCTTGTGCATGACATCTCCAATGCAATACTCAAGGTTTGAGACGCCTGCGATGCGGCTGAACTGCCGGGGCATGCTCGCCTGGGCGCAGGTGATCTACACCAGCAGTCCAGACCCCCTGCTGCTGGAGCGCTTTGACCCGCTCGCCGTGACTTTCCAGCTCACAGCGGCCCCACAGCACGGCAAGCTCACCGTCGCGGGCCAGACCAGCCCTGTGGCAGCCGGCACAGCGTGCGCAGCCCCGATGCGGCTGTACTGCACCATGTGGAAGGCATTTCTTTCAGATCGCGCAGTTACGACGTGGGCATGATGCTCTGGCCATGCCGCTTGCGCATGGGCTGACTGCCGTCCTCCAGCATGAAACGATGTCTTACATTGTAAGTGGCTGCATGGCATCCGTGCTCAACAGCGCCCAGGTCGCGAGCTTGCAGAGTGCATGCGTGTGACATGCAATCGCATGCAGGCATCCTTGGCCTGCCGTGACGGGTAGTTGAAAATACCCTACACATGCGTTGAGCAGCATGTACTGTGCTGGATGCTAAAGAAGCTGGCATCGCTGCACGCATAAAAGGGCAATGGCGTGCAGGGTGTCGCTGGTGGACCTTTTGACAGGGCGGATAACCTACAGCCGCGATACCAGCGGTGCCGCCTATGACACCTTTTTACTACAACCACGCAGCTTCATTCCAGCTGGGGTCACGAGCGGCGCGCTAGCCACATCTGGCGCGCGCCCCTGGCAAGATCTCTGCTCTGCACTGTTGCATGGCATCTGAGTATGCATACCTATATCTAATCACAGCAAACCTGATTGACACTTTCGCACAACACCCTGGTGTGCAATGGCAGCACCACAGGCAGCAAATCTGCAAGCACTAACCAGGCCTCAAATGTTTGCAGGCATCAGCACGGCCCTCGCGGCGCCGCTGGCATTTGTGGTGGAGGCGTTTGCGGATGCGTGGGGCTTCCCGGCCGCAGCAATGGTGACTGTGCTGAACGCTGACGGCTCCCAGTCAGCTGTGCCAGCCAGTGAGCTCTCTGTGGGAAGCCAGGTGCGTGCTGCAACCCCCTGGTGCAGGTCAGGAGTTCATGCACAGCTCTTTCAGCCACTCCACGCTTGCAGCATGGCTTTTTTGTGCAGAGCAAAGGCAAACATGGAGCATGCACAACACACTGAAATTGGGGCATATAAAAACAGGTGCTGAGCGCTTGCGGCAGCAACAGCAGCCTCTGCTGGGACACTGTGTATCTGCTGGTGCGCACATTCAGCCCTGCCGCAGCCAGTGCCCTGGCGGTTGCCCTGCCATGCCAGGGGTAATGCCGCTGACATTGTGCCGCTCTGTCAAAAGAGACATGAGCAAACCACAGCGGCCTGCATGGTCCAGCTCTTGGACATCCGTGGGATCTGCTGCCGTGTGTTGAGCAAAGCAGCACGGACAGTCACATGCCGATGCTGGCACAGAGCATGCAGTTTATTGCTTGCTTGGACACAAAGTTGCAGCCTGCTGGGCTGCCATACTGATGGGCTGGCCAAACCAAAGCTGGTCAAAATGATGAGCTGGCCAAGCACATAGCAGCGGCGGTAGAGCGTGACTAGTGACACTGACGCCAGCCCTGCGTGCCCGCAGCCGTTCCAGGATGGCACGGACCTGCTGCCATACGTGCAGCTGACCACCATCGACGGCCATGCAGTCCTGCTGTCGGCCACGCACTACCTGCCATCGAGCGTGTCGCCCGTGGCGGTGCCTGCCGATGCAACCATGCTGCAGGCCGGCCAGGCACGCATGCACTGCTTTTCGGGGCTGTTCCCCACCACCTTAGTAAGCTGTGCAGGCAGCTCCACATTTCGCATCAGAGAAGCTCCTGCTGGCAGCCACGCGCCTTCTAGATGATTAGCAGCCACTCCACATCCGGTTCCTCCTCATGAGCAGCGAACACAGTTCCTGTTTGCTAAGCTGATATATCCTCTGTGCTGATATATGAGTTCTGCATCACAGTCAAACGTGTGCATTGGCGAAATCGAGACGCTTACGAAGCGGAATGGCTGCACAAAGGTAGACAGCACCTATACGTGTGTCCCTGGCGTTGAGCACTGCCGTGCGCGCCATGACCGCTGGGTCGTACATGCATCTCAGGTGCAGGTCGGAGACAGTGTATGGCTGCAGCCACCCTGGTCGTCCAGCATGCTGGCGCAAGGGCAAGTCGCGGCCGTTGCCACGGTGGCCGCGGCAGGGCGAGTGCTGCCGCTCACTCTGCAGGTGGGTCACATGTGCTGTAGGTTGGTTGAACGCAAAAGGTTGTCGGATAGCAGAGCTGCGTTCAATGCGCCAGACATGCAGCG
>JAABUV010004222.1_pt1 | contig 17405 bp, 21 predicted proteins | sample 5559971 | NCBI WGS metagenome assembly JAABUV01 (sample SAMN10711881, study PRJNA513362) | rock metagenome | isolation source: Antarctica rocks | place: Antarctica: Victoria Land, Knobhead nord | collected 2015-12-19
TCGCCCTCGCCGCCCTACACGCCGCCCACCGAGGGCGCCGCCTCTCCTGTACCGGTCTGAGGCTGCCGGGGCTGCTTGTGCGCGCTCGCTACGGTACCAACTATGCCAGGATATCGCCCGGGCGCTTTCATGCGGCCATGGGAAGCGTGTTCTGGCCCGGCAGCCGCGAGTGGCCAGGCGGGGCTGGGCGTGACGGTGCATAGTCTGGCACGCGCACGTTCAGCGAGAGGAAGAGGGGCGCCCCCTGCATTCTGGAGAGAGGAGGGGTCTGTCAGAAGGCGCATGCTCGAGCTCCTTGTCCCACCTGCGGCGGGCCTGGGCCTGGGTTTCCAGGCTTGGCTGTCTCACTCCACCCGCACCAAGGCCCCCTGCGCGCATCGCGGGCCCGGCGCTGCAGGGCGTGGCGGCGCACGCCCTTCCCCATGTCCACAGGATCAAGAGGCGGCCCTGTGTGTGACTGTAGATCAGGCGGGTCTGTAGGGTGGCCCTGGTCTACCGCCGCATGAGCCCCCCTTGTAGCGCCCACGCCTGTGCGTAGCGGGTGACAACCCGCCTGTTCCCCCATCTGCCCCCATGCATGCCTGTCACAGGGCATGCTGCGGCAGACCTGCCCCCCTTGCGCTGGATGTAGTGTGATGCTGTGCGTGCTAGCTTATGATGGCTGTATGCGTGTGCGAGGGGAGCCTGCTGGCAGGCAGCACGCCCCCATTTTCCAAGCATATCGGTAGGCAGGAGCCGTGCAGGGCGCACGTGTCGAGAGCATGTCCCTGCCTGAAGAGACTGAGGAGCCCAGTGCAACATGAGGTTCTGCGCGCAGCCTGTGCTTTGTAAGGAGCGAGGTGCAGGCTGCTGATCCAAGCGCAAGGTTGAGCAAACAGCCCAAGTGGCCACATGCAAGACCACAACCCTCATGAGAAGCATGCGGATGCACGTGCACCCCTCCAAACTTCCCCTGGCCTCCCTCGTCAATGCCACTCGCGTCGTGTAGACAGAGGCAGACCAGGTTCACAGCTAGCAAGCGCTCACCTATGCAGTGTACACTGCACTAAGGACTCTCACACGGAGCGCAAATAACGCGCCCGGATGGTGGTCGCTGCAAGCGCCTGGCCGCCTGCTGCGCCTGGTGTCCCAGCTGAGCGAGCAGCACGGACGTGCAGGCGACAGACGCCGGACAGCAGGTCCGAGAGCCTCACGGAGTCCACCTACACTGCAATGCATGGCCTGCCATTGGCGTGTTTGCAGCAGCACTGCACTCTGCGCCCGCCGGTCCAAGCAGCCCTTGCACCGCCGCACAGGCCAGGACTGGTTCGTGCCGCGCGGAAGGGGTTTGGCAAGGAGCAGGCGCCGCCTGCGCGGGCCGAAGGCGCGCAAGGCGGCGCGGGCAGCGCCGGGAGCTCCCGGCCGGGCAGGAAGGGCGCGGCCAGGCCGGCGCCGGCGGGGGCGGACAGCAAGGTGCGGGCCTGCAGTGCTGCAGCCTGCCGGCCCCGGGCTCGGGCGGCGCGCGCTGCGGGCGTCCGCACGACGGCCCGCGCACGCGCGCAGGCAGTGCGGCGGGCAGTGGAGGTGGTAGAAGGGCGCGACGTGCGGCCCGTGCAGCCGCAGGAGGCCGCCCAGGGCCGCATAGACTATGTGCAGGCGCGCCGCCTCGCCGGGGCTGCCGCGCCTGCGGCCCGGCCGCTCCATGCTGCGCTGCTCCGGCGTCCGCCCCCAACGGGGTGCAGCCCGGCGCGGCGGTCTTCTGAGGAAGCCAGGGGCGCCCGGGGTCGCAGGTGCGCGGTTGGGGCTCAGGGGAGCCCGAGGACCTGGGGAGCTTGGAGGTCAAATCCTTCACGCCGGGCACGGCGCCTGGCGGTTCTGCAGAGCCGGCGCGCCGCGCCGGCACGCCGCAGCACGAGGAGCTCTTCCACGCGCAGCTGGCGCGGCGCCTGGGAGAGCTTGAGGTCCGCGGCGCCCCTGAGTTATCAAGGCTCAGGGTATTGGGCAGCAGCGCGCATGCCAGTCACACGGCGTTGGGCAGCAGCGCGCCCCCAGCGTATCGTTGCCTCACGGCTACCGTGCAGTGGGATGCAAACCCGCGTGGGCTGGCAGCGCTCCGCCAAGCAGATTGCGCATAGCCGCTCAGGCCCGCACACAAGGGCTCAGGCCCGCACACACGGACTAGGAAGCTGCACTGCTGTGACGCCACTATATTTCATCAAAGTACTGCTCGGCCACCCTGTAGCAGCATCACAAAATGCCGCGCAGGCGGCCGGGGAGCTGGCAGTCGCGCAGCCGGAGGGCGCGGCGCCGCTGCCGCCGTTCGAGCGCTGGGGCTTTCGCGAGGAGCGCTACATCCAGTGGCTGGCTGACATGCAGGCCGCGCATCTGAGCCTGGAGGCGGCGGTCGCCGACGCGACCACGGTCGCCAGCACCGAGCACTACGGCGCGCCGCCGCGCCGGCCGCCGCGGCGCTCGCTGTGGCTCACGTGTTTCTGTGTTCGTGGCGCACCTGGCCCAACTACACTGGTGCACCGGTGGCGCCGCGGCGGTGGGTGCTGACTGTGTTTTCCCGGACGTGATAGGGCTGATGCCAATCCCAGAAACCTCAATGTGTGGGTGTCACAATGCATACGAATATACGCTCCCAGCATGCAGCAGGCACAAGCAATGCTCGTTTGTGCATATGAGCGCGGAGCGACCGCGCGCGCAGGCGAGTGCGAGACCGGCGCGGGCGTGTTTGCGGCGCTGGAGCGCTTTGGCGAGGAGGCCGGGCTGGCGCGCTCGCTGGAGATCGCGGCCGACCTGAACAACATCGCGCGCTCCAGCACGCTGTCCGGGCCCATCCACCTGGTGCGTCTGCTAACTCTACCCTAATCGCGCCCCGGCCCCCGGCGCCTGGGAGTGCATACCTGCCGCGCGGCCGGGCGCCGGGACGCCACGCGGGCGCGCTGCCGCCCGCGTGCACAGCAGCGCGTGCAGGCAGGGGCCCTTGGGGCCGGGCAGCGCTGCCTGCGCGGGTGCGCGCATGCCGTCGTCAGCGGTCGTGCCAGGCCTCAACCCTGGCAGCCCTGACCATAGAAACCCTGATATATGCGACCCGACGTGCGCTGGAGGAGCCCATGCCAGTGAGCATGACAGGCTGCGGGTACATGGGCCAGCTGGCCTCAACCTGACCTCAAGCCTAGCAGCCCTGACCCTAAAGTGCGCCGCCCGCCGTGCACAGGAGCCCACGCCCAACGCAGCGGCATACTGCGGGTACCTGGACGAGCTGGCGGCGCAGGCCGTGGAGGCCGGCACGCTGGAGGAGCGCCGCGAGGGCGCGCTGCGGTAAGGGCCCGTGGTGGGCGCGCGCAAGGGGGTGCTGAATGCATTGGGGGCCCCCACTCTGCGCTGCTGTACCTTCAACCGACAGGCCGTGCACGGTATTGCACTTTTTCATCGTGCATCACAGTTGCAGCCGGTCACCCGATTTGCGCCTCCGCGACGGCGATTCCACAGCTGTCACCCTCCGACATGCACTGCCGTGCGCCACGCTGGCCCCCGTGCGTCGTAGGAAGGCTGCGTTTGCGTGTCAGGAGACAGAGCCAGGCAGGCGCGCCAGCAGCGCGCCCGCGCGGCCGCGTCACCCTGCATTGCGCTCTGGACATTGACCTTGTCGAAGTGGCAGACCTTGTTGGGCGCAGGCTGCTCGCCAACGCATACTCCGTGCACATCGCGCACCTGACCACGGGCATGCGCATCGGCGCCGCGGCCGCGGAGAAGCTGGACCTCTTCCCGGTGCGCCGCCTTATTTTGGGCGCATGCGCTACCCTATCTTTACCCTATCCTGGGGTGCCTGCAGCGCAACACAGATGGCTCGCCGCTAAATGTCAGGGCGCAACTCGGGTGTCATGGTGTGCAGCCGCCGTGAGGCGCTGCCAAAATTTGTGGCCACTTGCCACGTGGTCGAGCCTGAGGACTGCCCTGTGACTGCGCCTGAATGTGGTGGGTTAGTCCAGCCAACCCTGCATGCACAGTCAGCTTTCCCCCTGTCCCACCAGGCTCCCTGCCAGAGGCAGTCCTGCTGTCCGATGCTAACATTACGTGTAAGATCACATGCTTTTTTCAAAAAACAGCAATGATTGACATTGCGGGGGCAGGGTGCGCATGCTGAACTTCTGTACGTATAAGAACGTGTGCAAGTGTCGAGGATCGGCAACGAATGACATTATGGTGCAGGTGCGCGCGCTGAACTTCTACCGCACCTGGCCGCCGGCGGTGGGCAAGGACCCGCTCGCGCTGCTGCTGCGCAACGTCAACGCGGCTGGCGCCGCGCTCGACGCCGCGCAGCGGGAGGGCGTGATGGCGGAGCTCAAGTCCGCGTTCCCGCGCGTGTCATTGCTGCTGAGCGCGCTCGCGCACGAGCGGTGACGCGGCTGGCGAGCGAACGCGCGCGCGCGCGTAAGCGGTCACGCAGATGAAGGCGTGCAGCCTGAGGTCATGCGTCCAGTGCTTGGGCGCATTATGGGCATTTTGTCATGCTGTCGGAAAGTCCTATTGGTTGCATATTTGCAAGGGGTGTGAAACCTGAAACTCCACCCAGTGCTGCTGTGGAGGCCAACGGATCATCAACACGGTGGCTAATGTGACTGATTTGGCTGTGCGTGAAGGCATAGTCCAGTGCTATGAGCCGAGGAGGAGTGCCAGCCTCAGGGGATGCATGGCACTGCATTGCGCATGATGCTGCTTCTTTCTCGCAAAGTCCGCTGTAGGAATCGACCGAATGATTGAATCCACACAGCAGGGTCCCAAACGTCTCTGGGTGTGCATGTAGAGCCTCACCAGCACTGCAAGGCTTCAAAGACGGAGTGTGGCAACTCGCAGCACTTGCACAGCCAGGACAAGACCGAGCGCGCCCGCGCCCAGCCGTGGCAGCCACCTGCGCACTGCCTGGAGCGCGCGCCTTACAGCCCTGCCTCTCACCTGAAGCCCGCGCGCGCCGCCCCATGGCAAGGCCGCGTGTGGCCCGTGCCCGCCGCCCCCGCCGCTGCCATTGCCTTCAGCGCCGCTGCCCGCATCAGCGGAGCGCGGAAGCCCCTGGGGTTGCAGCAGCGACAGCAGCGCCCCCAGCGCCGCATCGCCGTCCTGCGCAACGCGAGAGTCAGGTCTCGCAATCAAGATACATAGAAATATGATGGCCAACAGCGGATGTGCGGGGGGCATGCATGTCTGCGCTAGCGGTACATGGGCCGCCCGCACGCCAAGCAACCAACTCAGCAGCGTCTGAGTGGCCGGGACCGCCTCGGCTGTCCGCCTTTCACCTGCCAGCGTAAGCGCCGCCAGCCATGGTGCAGCAAGACTGCACGCATCGGGCTAGCCGCGCTGTGCACCAGTGGGGGTGCTGTGCGCCCCAGAAACCCGCCGCGGCTGGCGGGGCGCGCCAGGAACAGGATGGGCGCCGCGTTGAGCAGCGCGACCGCCGCTGAAACGGAAAACGCGTATGACAGCGCGCGGGCAGCGGCCGCGGGCGCGCCGGGCGGCGCCAGCCACGCACGGGCTGCCCAGCGCCGCGGCAGATAGTCCTCTACCTGCATGCATGCCAAGCGGGGGGGCCTCGCACCCTGCCCTTGCCACGCATGCAGTGCCTGGCTCTCACGCACGGAGCTGCATCGCCGCTGACACATCGCTGACATATCAACAGGTGTGGCTCAAAACAGGGACTGCAGACTCACAATAGTAGCTGGGAGCAGGGGTGCGCGTGCTCGTCAGACATGTGATGCATGAGCCGCAGGATGCATGGCTGGCCGCTCCGCAGGACGTAGACAGACATGCTGCAGGACAGGCGTCCTTCGTCTGCGGCCGACGCCATGTTGTGCTCCTGGGCGGTGGCTGGTGTCATGTGGTGGCTGGACGCCGATGCTTGTGCGAGACGCCGCGAGCTGCTGGGCCCTGCCTTGCAGCAGCACGCCAGCAGCCCCCGCGCACGGAGCATGGATGTGGGTGCTCGCAGGAGCATGCCAAAACAGGCCGGTACATCGGCGAGCCCCGCTGCAGCAATGGCGCGCGCCCCGGGCGCACGCCTGGACGTCTGCGGCCAGCGCAGCCGCGCTGCCCGCAAACACGAGCGACGCGCGGCAGTCTTGCGCAGCCCCGGGCCATGTGGCCGTGCCGCCTCCGCGGGCGGGCTGGCGCGCGCGCGCAGCGGCGGGGGCGCCCGCAGGGCCGCCGGCGCGCGCGTAGCACACCCGCCACAGCTGCTCCCCGGCCGGCAGGCGCGGCCGCAGGCCCGTCGGGCCGTTGCCGCACTCCTCCGCGCGGCTGGGCGGCTGCGCCGCCGCGCTCAGCGCCTGCGCATGTGCCCGCCATGACATGCCCACACTTTCTAAATCGGCGCAGTGAGGCGCTCTGCTGACAGCGCGCCAGCGGCGCCCCGCTCCAGGCTGCTCGGTAGGGGCTGCTGGCCACTCCTGCTGCACAGCAGGCCGGTCGAGCCAACATGTGGCAGGCGCTGTCAGTCAGCCAGCGCTGCTCAGGCGCGGGTACAAAAGAGGCAGGCGCATGCAGAGCAATGCGATGGGAAATGCATGCGGACTGGTGCGGGGCTGCCTCGCGCCTGCAGGCAATACCCCTGCTCGCTTACAAGCGCTTCGCCGGGACGGCGGGCCTGCTGGTTGGCTGCGCCCTCTGCTGCCGCGCTGCCTGCGCCGCCGGCAGCGCCCCAGCTCACTGGCGTCCTGCCAGCACTCCAAAGACACGCCCGCCCGCCGCGTGTGCTTGCAGAGTCTGGAGGCCAGACAGGCTCAGGGTCCTGTGCTGGCATAAACACTGCACCGTCACAGGAACTCCGGCACCATGTGTGCACATCATCGTCGCACATGCAGCTGTCATAATTAAGCAGAAAGATACGCCGGGGCCACGCGCTTTCGGCTGGTGTCCAACACAGCTCGTCAGCAGCGCAGCCATCCGTGCCGGCGGCTGCGGCCGCCGTGGCGCAGCGCAACGCCGGCTGCACCACCGCGTCGGGAACGCAGTACGCCAGCCCGGCGCCGGCAGCGGCTGCCCCTGCGCCCAGACATGCGCGCCAGTCGGCGGCGCCGGCGACGGGGCAGCCGTTGACGACCACGATGGCGTCGCCGGGCGCCAGGTGGCCCGCCAGCGGGCTGCCGGCCGGGAGGCGCCTGTTTCAGCGGCGCAGCAGCCAGGTGTCAAGGCGCCAGGGTTGCATGAGCTGATGCATGCAAGCGTGGCGCACAGGGACCAACGGATGGCGCTCAGCAAGATGTGCAAACCCCTTGGGATGCTCACTAGGGACAGCTGAAGATTCGGAGCTTACTCTGGCTATGCCATGGCCGCCATGCAATGAACTGCATGACTCACAAAGCACAATTAACAGGAAGAGCAATTGTTGCATGTGCACATGCATTGAACCTGCACAACAGGCTCTCTGAGGCCTCACATGCAGCATGCGCGGAGGAGGGCCCCCAGGCTCAACACGCTCCTCGAGACACCAGACTGTCTCCTGAGCGCTTAATCTTGCAGCCAATCTCTGTGCTCTAGCACAGGGCTTGGGAGGGCGACGCAGCCATGCGCAAATTGGGCTGGTCGGCCCTGAGATGAGCGCGCGCCTGACAGCCGCGCCGCCGCCGGTCGAGTAGAAGGGCGCGAGCGCGGCCGGCATCGCCGCCGCGGCGGCCCAGCAGCCCACGCACAGCACGCAGTTGTGCCACACGCCCGCGCACACGACCTGCGCCCCCCGTGCACGCCCGCCGCGTTCAGGCCCGCGAGCGCCGCGGCCGCCGCGCGCTGCACGCGCCCGCCTGCGTCGCAGTGCGGCAGCCGGGCAGCGCTGCGGGAGGCAGGCGACATGGGGGGATGTGGGGTTACCCGCAGCAAGCGCCAGGGCGGCAGCGCGGCGAGCGCGCCCTCCTCCAGCGCCACCCATGCGCCCGGCAGGAGCAGCAGCAGGAAGGCCGCTGCGTGGAGCACGGGCACGCCCTCCGCGGCGGCGGCCGCCGCGTGGCCCGCCTGCATCCCGGCGCCAGCCTGTCTGCGCTTGCGGTCGGGCGGAGTGCTGTCCCATGACTTGTGGGCACTTCCGGCCGGCCATCATTACTGGTGAGTCTGCTGGCCAGGCAGTGGGGCGGCCACAATGCGCGTCCGCACATGCATGCATGGAGCTGGCAGCTCCGCATGCATGCACAAGGAGGTGGCCATGGGCGCGCAGCTCTGTGCAGGACGCCTCGAGGAGCACTGCTACCACGGAAAGATGCAGAGGCGGAGGCATATGAGCACGCATGCCCGGCAGGTGCTGGATACCGCCTCAAGGCATGCTTCTGCAGACACTCAGTGCGCAGAGCAGTAGACATTCAACCCGCCTGGAAGTCTGCAACAGGGAAGCGGGTAGGAACAACGGTGCATAGACAAATACAGGTGGCCACCTTTTCGCACCTCGTGGACGGCCAACGCGGCGGCCGTAGCCAACCACAGTGGCACGGCGTCGCTGGCAGGCACCGTCAGACCGGGCAGCGCAAGGCCCAGGCGCCACTCTGGCGCGCCCTGACTCCCTGCCTGTGCACCCTGCCCTGACTCGGTGCCGGCTGCCCCCCGCAGCCCCTGCGCGCCCCGCTTGGCCCTTGGTGGCACGCACAACGCCTGCTCTTGGTCCTTGCGGGCGGGTGCTCTGCTCTTCCGCTGAGCAACTGAGTGAGTGGGGGAGAAATGAAAACCAGACAAGCATGTGGCAGACAGGTGAGTGGGGTAAGAGGCCGTGCCTGGAGGAGCCAGCGCGCCGACTGCCACGTCTCCAGTGCCAGCAGCACCGCAGCAGTGACGCTCAGCAGCAGGAAGGCGGCCACGCCGCAGGCGAACCAGGCCCTCATGCCCCTCAAACAGCGACGCGGCAGCGCATGCAGCGCCCTGTCATGTCACACAGTGCACCACAGTAAGTGCATAAAGAGCGAGACAACCTGCCTGCAGCCAGGCAAAGTCAGGCAAGCCTGCTCACCTGTTCAGTGCCTCCGTGTCGACATAGACTGTGACCATGTGCGGCCAGCGTACATGAACATCCATATCAGGCAGGATACGTGTCATCAGCAGGGCAGTCAGACACAGCAGCGTCCACAAGAGCCCGGCACTGAGCACTAGGAGCACCATGGCTGCTGCGTAGCGCCGCAGCTGAGAGCATGCAGTATGCTGGGATGTGGCCAGGACACCGCACAGCACACGCCAGCAGCAACCTCATGGCCTGCACGGGTCCAGGCTGGAGCGCTTGAGGGTCAGGCGCACTCCGCCTTTCCAAGTGCCGTGCACTTATGACGTGACATTGTGAGACTATCCAACGAGCTACGAGCACGGGAGTGAGAGCTACTGATTGACGACTGCAGGCCAGGTGGAGAATGGGAGCACTGCAGAGGAAGCGGCCGCGGGCACCGGCTGCGGCCGCGGCTGCAGAGGTGGAGGAGCAGGCAGCCAAGCGCCTTGCCGCTCACGGTGCGCTGCTGCCTGCTGAGCTGCAGTGCTCTGCCTGGATGCTCCAGTTCTGAACACGCTGTGCTGCAGGCGAGGCTTTTTTGCGGCTGTTCGGGGAGGATGCCGGCCCGGTGGAGCGGGCTGCTCCGCGTGCGGCGGCGCCCCAGGCCCCTGCGCTGGCCAGCACACCAGAGGCGGCGACCACCGACGAGGACCCAGCTGACGACAGCGACTCTGGCGTGTCTGACGCCCCTGGCACAGTGGTGGTCTTCCACCAGCCCTGGACGCGCAAACGCACCGCGCCCGCTCGTGGGTGAGTGCCGGTCCCGTCTTGGCTCTGTCTCACACCTGTCCTTGCACCCTGTGTGGCAGCTGTAAAAGCTGCCTGGCGCCGGGGCGTGCAGGAGCACAGACGCCGGCGAGCGCGTCCAGCGAGCAGGCGTGGGCAGCGAACGGCGGCGCTTCTTGTCAGGCCGCGCAGAGCACGTGCACGCTGCCGCCACTGGGCCTGCGTTGCGTGCTGCCACCGGCGCCCGGACCGCGGCCGTGGAGGAGCTCAAAGACTTTGAGAAGATGCGGCAGGAGGTGCACCTGTACGGTGCGGCGGCCTGCCAGCCATGCGCCTGGGGCACAGGGAGATGAGAACAGGCGGCGTGTCCCGCACTGCACAGCGGCGCTGTTGACTCGCTGTGGCGCCTGCCACAGGCGCTGGGGCGCTGGACAAGCGGCAGCGCAAGGCATTTGAGGCCGCGCGGCTGCAGAGCCTGAACGCGCGTGCGGACAAGGCGCCGCGCACGACTGCCGCCATCGGCCTCGGTCCGCGCCAGCCCCCTCTGGACCCCTGTGGTTGCCTCTATGTCGTGCTGCCTCACGTGGGCGGAGGCAAACAAGAAGGCGTCGAAGGCAGCTCGTGTGTTGGCTGGCATGCATGCGCTGCCCATGAGCTCAGCTATATCCGTCTCTGACATGCAAGGCGCCCCACATGGCGCCTGCTTCCAGTGCCTGCTCCAAGAAGTACGCGCCGTCAGGCCTGCGCTTCCCGCGGCAGGGCCAGGCTTGTGCCAGCCACTAGGAGCTTACATTTGGTCCGTTCTGAGGCACCAGCCTCGTCGCCCTGGCGCGCCGCGCCGCAGCGTGCAAACTGGGAGCCGCGACGCCTTTCGTGTGTGCCGGCAGGCATGGCGAGGAAGCGCGCGCAGCGCGAGCGCGACGCGCAGGAGGCCGCCATCGACGCCGGGCTGCTCCAGCGCAAGGGCCTCGGCAAGAAGCGCGAGCGTGCGACGCGCGCGGCGCTCGCGGCGCGCGGCGCGCGCGGCGCCAAAACAGGCCGCGCTGGCCTGCGCGAGGACAACGGCGCGTTCCGCGCCGGCGTGCTGCGCGTGCGCGTGGGCGCGGGCGAGCGCGGGCGCGGGCGCGGGCGCGGCAGGGCTGCGCGCGGCGGCGGCGCGCGCGGGGCGCGGCGCGGCGGCGGCAGGGGCGGCGGCAGGGGGGGCAGGGAGTAGCTCGGGCTGCGCGACGTGCCGGGCCTCTGCAGCACCGCCTATGTGACGGTCAGAGACTATTACAGAATCACCTTAATGAGTGAATGACTTGCATCCTCTTGTATAACCAGCCGTTTAAAGCAGCAGATGTGATTAGTTATTAGAGCCTGCCCAAGGCCTGCGTGTTTTCAAGTTGCGCCTGTGAGAGTCAGCGTGAGTGCAGATCTCCGAGTCTCGACAGCCCCAAGAGCTCTTGCCGGAGGTTTGACGCACAACCCGCAGCCGCAGTTGCGCCAGGTCAAGAAACCCGCCGCGCTGCAGCTGGGCCGCAATGCCGAAGCCAAAGGCCGGCGGACGCGGCAGCAAGCTGGGCCCCCGCAAGGGCAAGGCAGCAGCCAAGGCGTCTAAGGGCGCACAGAAGCTAAGCAAGACCGCAGGCAGCAAGGCGGCCAAGCCAGTGAAGGGGCAGCACCTGATTGTTGCGAAGCAGGTGCGCCAGCCCCTGCGCTTCCACGGTGTAGGGATAGCCTGGCAAGCGGCGCCGCGAGGGGAGTCAACAAGACTGTGCCGTGGGCGCCAGGTCGTGCTGGAGGCGCCAGTGGAGCAGCTGAAGGCGCCGACGGAGGAGCTGAGCAAGAGCTCGGCGGAGACGCAGCTTGCGGGCGCCGCGTCGCAGCCCGGGCCCTCGGCCACGGTGCCGGGCGCGCCGCTCTGGAACGCGCACGTGGGCAACAACCTGGACTGGGCTGCCGAGGTGTTCCGGCGCGCCAAGGCCGGCGCGGCCGCCCGCGTCTCGGCGGCAGTACACAAGATCTGGGCGCCCAGGCGCGCCTGACGGGGCGTGCGCCACGCTCGCGCTGGGGCACTGGCAGGGCGCGGCTGTCGCGCGGGGGCGCTTGGGTGTGAGCGTGCTGACCTGCTCTTTTTGGTCTGCCCGGGCGAGAAGGCAAGGTGCTGGGTCGCAGCTGGGACCTGCGAGTTGCTGTGCAGCAGTTGGGACCTGCGCGTTGCCATACAGGCGCAAGCGTGGCGCCGGCTTGGCGCTGTGCTCACAGGTGTGCATGTGGATGCCAGATCTCGCAAAGGCCTCCTTAGGCCACCTTGGACGCGCTGCTTCTGCTTGCCTTGCACTGCAACAAATCCGCGTTGATTGTACAGGGTGCTTGTGTGCTTGCTTGACAGTGATGAAAGTTGGTGCTCGCGAGCGCGAGTTGCGGGCGAACTGGGCTGCCAAAGTGCGAGTTGTTGAACTGCTTGACGTGGAAGCAAGTGATGTGCAAGTGCTGCGTAAGTGGCAGTGTTGCAGCCGGGCTCATGCCTGCCTCCTCAGGAGCAAGGGCCTTGCTCCTCACTTGCACACCCCCGTGGTGGAGCTCGCAAGCCAAGGGTGGTTGGCCAGACCCTCACCCTCGCAGCCCGGCAAGGGCAAACACTAGCTGTGTAACAGCACCGGTCGAGCTCACTCCGCGTCTGTGACTTTACAAGGCGCCAGCGTGAGGCAGTAGCTGTTGACACACTTGCCTGGCTGCCCCTGCTTACATAAACCCGCGGGCGTTGGCAGCGCGACACACCTTGCAGACCTGCTTTTAGCAGGCCTCTGCGCGCGCGAGTGGCGCGCCACGCCATGGCGGAGGTGGCCAGCCCGCGGCGGGCAGATGCAGCGGCCCTGGGGAACGGGGCGCAGCTGGCGGAGGAGGAGAGCTCGGCGTTCGAGTGCAACATTTGCTATGAGATTGCGCAGTCGCCTGTGGTGACGCTCTGCGGCCACCTCTACTGCTGGCCGTGCCTGTACAGGTGCGGCTCTGCAGTGCGCCACGCGCAAGTCGCGTTAATTCTGAGCGCTTGTGCGCTCACCGGGGTCCAACGCGCAGGTGGATGCAGGTGCAGAGCCACTGCCGGGTGTGTCCTGTGTGCAAGGCGGGCATCGAGCAGGACAAGGCACGCCCTCAGTCCGATGGGTTGCCGAGTACCTGCTGCCCTTGGCCACGGCCAGAGGGCGTGAAGGCGCTGGCCGCTGACGTGCCCAGCCGCCTCGCAGGTGGTGCCTATCTACGGCCGCGGGGGCGAGAACACGGACCCGCGGCAGAAGGTCCTGTCCAGGAGGAAGGATGCGGAGGACGAGGGCGTCCCCAGGCGACCAGCTGGGCAGCGAGTCGAGCCCGTGCAGGTGCTGGCAGTCTTATAAAGTCAGGCGGCGCCCGCTCCTGCGTGTGTCAGGGCGTGCATTCTGGGTGCCACCCCGCAAAGCGCGCTCACACGGCCGCTGCGTGGTGGGCCGTGCAGCGGACGCAGCTCTTGCAGCCGGGCAACGGCAACCTGCAGCCCGGTTTGGGGATCATCCCTACGCTGTTCGGCCTGCAGCATGCGCCAGGTGCAACCCGCGCACACTGCAGCCGCCTGGCCTCCCTCGCGCCCGCGCGGCCTGCTAACGCTGCGGCGTACCCATGTTGCAGGCCAGGGCGGCTTTCCGGAGCCTCTGACGCCAGAGCAGCAGCACCAGGTGCGCTGCACGGCTACTTGCAGGACCGCAAGCTGCAGCCTCAACCAGAGCGTGTGATGAGGCTGCTGCCTGTGTGGCGGCGCACGCGTGGTTAACGCGAGCGCCCTGTGCGCAGGCATTCCTGTCGCGGCTGCTGCTGATGCTGGGGAGCTTTGTGATAATGTGCGGGCCCCCTCTCCAACGCGGCGAGGCTCAGTGTATATGACATGTGTCCTTATCATGGCCTTCAAAGCAGTGGTGTGTTTTAGGCCTCTCGTGCTTGCCGCACAAGGAGGTAGGTAGAGGACAGAGCCGGAGGGCGTGTGTCGCAGGTGCCTGCTGCTGTTTTAGCCACCCGTGTGGGGCTACGGTCTGCGCTCACTGTGGCGCGGTCGTCTTCCGCCCGGTCCTCGCGCTCTGCCGCTCGCAAGCATCAGCTTGGGGGACTTGGGGGGCCCGTGCACCAAGGGCCGCACCCCTGCGGCGGCAAAACCCCCAGCAGGTGCACAGCAGAGCTGGAGGTCTGCCCGAGTGTCTTTCCTCAAGAGGACATTGGGCGGCCCCTGGCATGCGTGAGGCTTGTGCAGTCCCCAGGCAGGACACGGCGAGAGCGGTTGGTCGTTGGCCTGTTGTGCACGGTGTGTGGTTTGTGCGGGCGACGAATGGTCAACTGCTGAGTAGCTCCCCAGCCCTGTTCCTCCTGGGCGCGGCACTTGGGCGCTTGTGGTTGTTGTGGTTGTGCCCTGTTGTGCGCGACCTTGCAGCGCGTCTCAGGCAGCCCATGTGCACCTTTGTTAGCGTCTGTGGCGTGGCTGCGCGGCGTCCCTGCTTGGCCCAGAGTAGTGGGGGCTTGTGATGGTGCCTAACCTGGCGTTCATCTGTGTCCATGTGCAAGCAGCTGCGGCGCAGCCCCGCTGACTTGGAGGTTGTGCGTGACTTGCTTTGCTCCCAGTGAAGGGGTTGCAGCAGCTAGGGTTACAAGAGTAGCGTGTTTTGAAGGATTGTGCATGTAATGGCTCTGGCTGGTGTGGATGTCACGCGTCCGCATGATCGGTGATCATATTTCTTTTCTTGACCTGTCCACATCATAACAGCAAATGAAGCCTGGGCAGGAAGAGAAAGGCAGTCAAGGTTGCATACACATTGAGGAAGTACACTGCTCACATCAGGTCGGCGCAATCTCTCAGCAGCCATGGTTTGGTCGTTCATCATAGAAAGGCAATGACACAGCCTGATGATCATCCTAGCCCGCTGACGCTATCTCAAATAAAAGCTGAGCTGGGAAACACAGACAGCCTGACAGTGCACATGAGGTGCACTCGCTCACCCAGCTGCTGCACAAATCCAAACATGTAGACTCTGGACACGGATCCCTCGAAAAAGTGATGGCAGATGCTTTGATGGAGCACTCTGCTAACTAAATACTGCGGGTTCTCATCACATCGCCCATGTGCGCCACTTCAAGTGGCCCCAGCATCATAGCTCGCACCCCCGGCATTCCAATTTCTACTACTCATATCAGCCGAACACATGTGCGCAGCACTGCGCGATAGTGAAGCAGGGGCCATTATGCAAGACGCTCACCTGCTGCTTTCTGCAGCGGCAAGCACAATGGGTGTTTTGCTAGCACCTCTGCCTGAGCTGCCAGGCCAGGTAACAGTGCCCACTCTGCATACAGCAGTTCACATCTGAATGCAGACACGCCAGGTGACCCAGATTGGTGAATGCTCGCACTCGGGAAGGGCACTCTCGCACTGCAAGCAAGGGCGTGCTGCATCCAAGCCGACGCGGCGCCTGCTCCTCAGGCACCGCACTAGGACAGAGCGGGTGCTAGCGCATAACTATTGCTCTGTGCCAAATGCTGCGCTCCAGCGTCCGTTGCCGCAGCGCGCTGGCAGAGGAGGGCCGCTCAGCACTCTGCAAAGAGCTGTAGCTTAAAGGCGCCGCCGCCGACACACGCCGACTTAATGGGCACGATCACCGGGCCCTCGCCGTCGCAGGATGCGGGGGAGCCCGGGGAGCCTGGCTCGCCCTCCACCCAGGCCGACATGGGCAGCGCAGCGCGCTCCACCGCGTAGGCCACCACTTCAAAGGTGCAGCCTGCGGCGCGCAGCAGGGGCGCGTGAGGGACCCATGCGCAGCCCGGGGCACCGGTTCCGCAAGTGCTGCTTCAGTGGCTTGGCCCGCAGCGCATCACACGTTCCAGGGCGCAGGGCGCAGCAACTGCTGACATAGTGACAAGCCTGGCATCGGCACACAGGCGGCGACTGCGAGCAGGAGGGGCGCGTGCGCACAAAGGCAGACGGAGGCGGTGCTCGAGAAAGGAAGCGCTGCGGGCCAGCCATGGCTGCGCACCCTTGCGCGCGGGCTTGAGGCAGGCGTCCGCAAACTGCAGCTTCAGCAGGCAGCTGCGCAGCGCGGCCTCGACGTCCTCAAAGTCCAGGGACGCCAGGATCTCCATGTGGCACTGCCGCGACGCGCGCGCTGCGTGTCAGCAACCGGTTTCCCAGGCCTGGAGACACTGTGGGTGTGCTGTTTGCGGCCTTGTGTCGCCGGCAAGGCACAGAGCTTGCAGCACGGCTTAGGCAGCTCGTGCAGTCAAGCGTGCATGGCTAGCTCGGGCGCGCGCCCGAATTTGCACCACATACTTCTCCACCACGCAGCCGCAGCTGTCCAGTATCAGCACGGCCACGCGCTCCAGCACGCCCTGGACGAGCGGGACCTGCGCGGCGCGCCCGTCAGTTGCCTGGTCAATGCTGCGCCAGGTCGGCATGCCACACCAGCGCTCCCGAAACCGCCGCGGCGCGTGCAGCCGGGCAGGAAGGCAGCGCGTGACAGCGCGACCGAGCAGGGCTGCGGGACAGGCGCGGGCCGCGCCTGCAAGCTCTGCACGACGCTGTGGATGTGGTCGTTCAGCTGCGGGTGCCGCGCCTTGCGCACCATGATGCCATACAGGCGATGCCGCGTGAACAGCTCTGAGCTATACACGCCGCGCTGGTGCAGTATCTCGTGCACTGTGGCCTCCACAAATGTGCCGCACAGCTCAGCAAAGTACTGGGCGGCAGCCAGGTCGGTCATGCTGCAGCAGCACGGCCGGCAGGCCCGGCACTAGCACCGCCGCGGGCCCCGCCCAGCCGTGTGACCTAGCAGCGGCCGTTGCAGCTCAAGCCATGCGTACCCCAGCAATCGTGATGTCAGCGACGCTCTTATAGCCGCCCTGTGCTGGACAAAGCAACAGACAGTATTTAGGTGCCGGTATCGAACGAGTGCAGGCCGACCTCCAAAAAAGCTGACATCAGTACTTTAAGGGTTACATCTGAAGCCCTAAGAGCCCACATGCACATCCGCAAAAGCGACATATGGACAACTTTTTGGCCGGCTCTCCGTCCAGGCTGGCCGCGGCCCCCGCTCAGCCCCGCGCTCCGCGCGCGCGCACAGGCAGCGCGCACTCCCGCCCGGACCCGCGGCCTCAGGCCTCCGGCTGCGCGCAGAGCCAGGCGCCGCCGTCGGCCGGCGGCAGCAGCCAGGCGCGCGGGCCGGGCAGGTGCTGCACGCAGGTGGTGAACGGCGCGGGGTACTGGAACTGCGCGGCGCCGGCGCCGTCAAAGGCGTAGCGCAGCTGGTGCCGCTGCTGCCACTTGCCAAAGTACTTGGGGGCGAGCAGCTGGAACAGGTGGTCGCGCATCTCGTCGTTGCTCAGCAGCAGGCCGCCGCCGCCTGCGCGGCCGCGCGCAGGGTATCTTACCTCACAGCTTGGCGACGATCTGAGGGTCGGCAAGGGGCCCCCGGCGTCCTGAACAGCAGCGCCGCAGGGTATCCCAGATTGGCAGGCACAGAAGAAGCAGGCCGGCGGCGGAGGCTGTGAGTCAGTTGACAGGCCCAAACAGACGAGCGCTCATGCCGTGCATACAATCACAAAAAGCATATGGTTTAGGCCCCGGCATGAAGCCCTGCCCGCGCACCAGCCCGGACGGCATACATCCATCCGCACAAGTGCAGCCCTGCGGGGGGGGGGGCGG